>Ga0194126_10003612_pt1 | contig 24218 bp, 21 predicted proteins | sample TA2KigC150mmetaG_FD_148641 | JGI IMG/M metagenome (GOLD analysis project Ga0194126, IMG submission 148641) | Freshwater microbial communities from Lake Tanganyika, Tanzania - TA2015035 Kigoma Deep Cast 150m | ecosystem: Environmental > Aquatic > Freshwater > Lake | place: Tanzania: Lake... | reverse complement strand
CGGTCCTTACAGCCCGCGGTGGGGATGCTCGGACCTCGCCGCCTTGGCCACAGCCAAAATCCCTCGCCGCAGGACCCCGCGCAATTTTCGGACACGCTCTAAGGAGATAGGACGCTCTCGACAACTGGAAGCTTGGCTCCACGCGGAAGTCGAGGCTATTGTTCCAGCGCCGTATGGCCCTCACACACCAGAAATTGATCGTAAAACCAAGCCATGAATCACGCCGAAAAGCTGAGGTGAAGTTCCTCGTGGATTCCGGGGCAGTTTATAGCCTGGTGCCTGCCGCCGTGCTCCGAGGCCTGGGCATTCGTCCTCACCGTTCGGTGGATTTCACGCTGGCGGACGGAACGACTATCGTGCGTCAAGTCGGCGACGCGTTTTTCGAATTTCGTGGAGAAGGCGGGGCGGCGCCCGTGATCTTCGGTGAGGAAGGGGACGAACCCTTACTGGGCGCGACGACTCTGGAGAGCCTGCGTCTGGTTCTGGACCCTTTCAAGCGCCGGTTGGTGCCGATGCGGATGATCCTGGCTTAGTGCTTGGTCCGCGGGATGGACGACAAAGCTTGTAGCGCAGAGTTGCACTCTGCCGTATCGCAGAATTGTATTCTGCGGGGCGTCTCCCAGTCCGAGCACGCTGGGACTTGCCGGCGCGCTGCCGATTGGAAATCGGCGATACAGCAGATTGAAAATCTGCGCTACGGTTCTCCGGTCGATCTGTCGTCAATCCCACGGTCTGCACAGTAGTGGGCACGGACCCTTAAAGACACGAACAGAGGCCTGGCTGGAGGAAGCCGCGACATTCTGCCGGAAACGTTGTTCAAGGTTGGAGGTGTCGCGGTCCTTGTGCTCCAGACTCCCTTCGAATGTGTCGCAAGAGAACAATTCAGAGTCTTTGGAAGTCAGAACGAAATCAAGAAGCCAGGTCGTCGAGCGGCCCTCGAAACACCCGATTTCCAGCGCCTTCAAAGGCCGGTGCGTCTGGTACCAGCCCAAATCCTTGAAAAGCTTCTCCCAAAACGGAATCACGTACCCAAAGAAATCAACTATAAACCGGTAACGATGGCCCAACTTTGCACAACTTTGGTCTGATCAGCGCGGCGTGCTGGGCGTGTACGCGGAATCTCGGAGCGGATCGTGGTTTTTGTGCCTCAGGAATCGCTCGTAACCTGGAGGAATCTGCATGAATGAGTGGCCGCGTTTCCAAAGCATCGCCGTCACCAGTCGCTCTGCCAGCCAGGCCACGGGGATCACATTCCGATGGAGATGAGGAATTCCATCGAGGGACAGGAGCGTGTTGATGGCCGCTTTCCGGTAGAGTCCCGCCATTCCTTGAATGAAAAATGGAACATCGTCCGGGCTGTATCTGTCATAGCCAAGAAGTTTGCTCAAGCCGTCCATGGAGGGGTGATACTGGACATTGGATCTAACCAGATTGCCGAAGACGTCCACCTGGAGATGTCCGGCTGCGAGGGTACGCAGTTGCAGGAACCAGTCCGATGGATGGAACCAGTGGTCGTCGTGCAACAGGCAGTAATACTCGTAATCGAGTGGAATCCGTTTCAACAGGAAATCAAAGTCGGCCGGATCAAGCCCGTAGTTCGGGCGAACGAAAACAAAATCGGGTGATGCTTTGGCAATGGATTGGAGGGCTGCGTCATTCGGACCATTCAGAACCACCGCGAGATCGAACTGCGGCCGATAGCGGAGGAAATTCTCGTTGAAGCAGTACGTCGCCAGGTTCGGCCAGGTCCTTTCCGAAGTCACAACCAAAGCGAGGGTGTCGTTCATCGGGGTGTATCAGCCTTCATGGGAGACGCTGGAATCCAACCTACAAAAGTGTCCGCGCCAGGCCCCGTATCCTCGATCCGTGGAGATCGCAGGAGCGATCCGAGATTCCTCGCCAGCCCTAGGCCAACAGCTTGTGGATCACTTCTCCGCCGTTGACCGTCGGGCGCTCGTCGCGGCCATTGTGGAGGAAGGTCAGCCGGGCGTGGTCCATGCCGATGAGATGGAGGATCGTCGCGTGGATATCGTGGACGTGCGCCCGGTCTTCGACGGCCCGCAAGCCGATCTCATCCGTGGTTCCAACGACGGTTCCCGCCCTGATCCCGGCGCCGGCGAACCACATGGTGAAACCCCACGGGTTATGATCGCGCCCGTTGCCCTTTTCGTTGAAAGGCGTCCGGCCAAACTCACCGCCCCACACCACGAGCGTGCTGTCGAGCAAGCCGCGCGCCTTGAGATCGGTCAGGAGCCCGGCGATGGGCTTGTCCGTCTCCTTGCAATGCTTGGAGTGATTCGCCTCGATGTCGCTGTGGGCGTCCCACCCACTGGTGCCGCCGCAATAGAGCTGGATAAACCGAACCCCGCGTTCGACGAGACGGCGCGCGAGCAAGCAGTTGGTTCCCGTCTTGCGCGTGGCCTCTTCGTCCATGCCATAAAGCCGCTTCGTCGCTTCCGTTTCCTGAGAGAGATCGACCGCTTCGGGCGCGGCGGCTTGCATGCGGTATGCGAGCTCATACGAATTGAGCCGCGTGGCCAGTTCGGTGTCTTCCAGTTTGTCCGCCGCGTAATGGCGATTCAGGTCGGCCAGCAAATCGAGTTTGCTGCGCTGTTGTTTCTCGCCGACGGTTTTTGGCGGGGCCAGGTGAAAAATCGGCGTGCCTTCGGTGCGGAACTTCGTGCCCTGAAACGTGGCCGCCAAAAATCCGGAACTCCATTGCTTCGGCCCGCCCACGGGATCGCCGCCGTCAGCTAAAACCACGAAGGTCGGCAAATTCTGGTTCGCGCTGCCCAGCCCGTAGGTCGCCCAGGCGCCGAGCGAAGGACGGCCCGCGAGGATGTCGCCCGTGTTCATCTGCGTGACCGAGCCGACGTGATTCAGCCCGTTCGCCCAACAAGAACGCAGGACCGCGATATCGTCGGCGTGCTCCGCGACGTGCGGATACCAATCGGAAACCCAGATGCCGCTTTGGCCGTGCTGTTTGAACTTCCGTTTCGTCGGCATCAGGGTATTGCTTGCCGTGCCCATCGCAGTAATAGGCCGGCCAAAGGAAGCGGGCATGGGTTGTCCCGCAAGCGTATCCAGGGTGGGTTTTGGATCGAACAAATCCAGATGGCTCGGACCGCCTTCCATGAAAAGCCAGATGATCGATTTGGCCATCGGCGGGTAATGCGGCAGGCGAGGGGCCAGAGGGCTGAGCGGATTGATCCTCAGACCTGACGCGCGAGCCAGCAACCCTTCGAGACTCAGCATGTAACCGAACGCCAGCGCGCCGAAACCGCAGCCGGCGCGGCACAAGAAATCACGGCGCGAAGTGGGGGGCTGAACGTGGGGAGTGATCTGAGGCATAAGCAGCGCGACGGGGCGTTACAGCGTTACAACGTTAGATCGTTAAATCGGTTAACTGGGTTAAATGGGTTCAAAGGGTTGGAGATTGATTCGCATGGTCCGAGTTAGTTGCGATACACGAATTCGTTCGCGTTGATGAGCATGTGGCAGAAGTCCACGAGCGAAGCGGCGTGCATGGAGTCGCATGGCACGGCGGAATTCGTGGGCAACGCCAAAGGCTCATTCCCTGCGGCGCGTTCGCTCAGGATCTCCCGGTGCCGTCCAAAGAACCGGCGTGCAATCTCTTGCTCGGCCTTGTCCGGGGAACGCGAAAAAGCCAGGCGGTACGCGGCGTCGATTTGCCGATCGCAATCCGTGCCCGCCAGACCCAGAACGCGTCCGGCAAATGCCTGAGCCCACTCCAGAGTCAGTTTGTTGTTCAACAAGGTCAGCGCCTGGATCGGGCTGGTCGTGACCATCCGGCGCGAGCAAGTCTCATGAGTGTCCGGCATGTCGAAGGTCTCGAAAATCGGGTAACGCGTGTTGCGCCGGACAAAGACGTAAATGCTGCGGCGATTCCGCTCGATCTCATTCTTCGTGACCGGCCAGCCTCCGGCGACGCTCATGCCTTGCGGCAGTTCGGGAAAGACGCTCGGCCCGCCCATCTTCACGTTGAGCAACCCGGCCACTTCCAGCGCCGAATCCCGAAGCGCCTCGCCTTCCAGGCGCTGCCTTGGATAACGCCAAAGCAATTTGTTCTCGGAATCGACTTGGGCCGCGGCTTCGCGGTATCGAGAGGATTGCTGGTACGTGCTCGAAGTCATGATCAACCGGTGCATCTGTTTGAGGCTCCACCCGGTGCGGACGAACTCGCTCGCCAGCCAGTCGAGCAACTGCGGGTGCGTCGGCCGATCCCCCTTCAAACCGAAATCGCTCGCCGTCGCCACCAGGCCTCGTCCGAAGTGGTATTGCCAGATGCGATTCACCATCACGCGCGCCGTCAGGGGATTGCCGGCATCGGCGAGAAGGTTCGCGAGGGTCCCGCGCCGGCCGGTCGAATGCCCTCCCGGCAGCGAGACCAGTTTGGCCGGCTTCGCCTCGAACAACGTCAAGAACCCCGGCTCGACCTCCTCTTTGGGCGCGTCGTAAGCGCCGCGATTCAGCAGATAAGTTTTCGGGGCTTCGTCGCCCAAATCGACCATGCCGGTCCCAATCGGGAGTTCGTCCGGAAGCAAATCATCGAACTTCTTCAACTCGGCCATCAATTCGTCCCAGCGTTTCTTCACGTCGCCTTTGAGGCTGCTGCCGATGCTCTCCGATTTGGCGATGTACTGGTGCGATGCGGGATCGAGATAAAGTTTGGCCTTCGCGACCATCTGGCACTCGAATGCGTTGCGTTCGCTCTCCGGCTTGGCCAGAGCAGCCTGAATCTCTTCCGGATATTTGTCCACGAAGTCCTTGACGATCGCCTTGCGCTTCAACTCTTCAATGCAGTCCAGTTCTTCGCGAAGGTCGCAGGTCTTCTCCTCCCAGATCGCATGCTTCTCGCGGTAGCGCCGAACGGCCTCGCTGGAAGTCAGGACCATGGAATCGTCCGCCGCAGTGTTGGCGAAGAAAGCCTGGAGCCGGTAGTAATCGGCCTGGAGAATCGGATCGTATTTGTGATCGTGGCACCGGGCGCACGCGTACGTCAACCCGGTGAACACGGCGCCAACGGTGTCGGTGATGTCATTGAGAATCTCCTGGCGCCGCTGCATCAAGTTTCGCGCGTTGCTTTCGTCGGGGTAATGCCGGTTGAAAGCTGTGGCGACACGCGCGTTCGGATCGCCCGGCCAAAGCTCGTCGCCGGCGATTTGTTCCTTGATGAAGCGGTCGTACGGTTTGTCGTCATTGAACGACTTGATGACGTAATCGCGGTAACGCCAGGCATAGGGCCGGGTTTCATCCGACTTGAAGCCTTCGCTTTCGGCATACCGCGCCAGGTCCAGCCAATGCCTGGCCCAACGTTCTCCGTAATGCGGCGAAGCCAACAGCCGCTCGACCGCCTTGTCAAAAGCATCGGACGAATGGTCGGTTACGAATGCCTTTACTTCCTCAGGAGTCGGGGGCAGACCAATCAAGTCCAGCGACGCGCGTCTCAGCAAAGTCAATTTGTCTGCTGGCGATCCTGGTTGGATTCCCTTGGCTTCCAGTTCCGCCAGGATGAAAGCGTCGATCGAATTTCGCACCCACTGCGAATGCGTGGCCTTCGGCTCAGGCCGTTGGACGGGCTGGAACGCCCAGTGGTTTCGATCCTCAGGCTTGAAGCGATCCGCAGGTTCCGCTGCGCCCCCCTCGCACAGGACGAGGAGCGCGGCGAACAGCAAACCAGACGGCAGGGGCGGGGCGATTGGGGAATGCTTCAGGGTCATAACCGCGTCATAGGCTGTTCAAATTTCAAGTCAAGCGAGGCGCTCGGTTCCAGGCGGCAGAATTAGCGCTATTCTCATGACTTTGCTCAATTTGTAAATGGCTTTCTTCCGTGTCAACGGGGTGAACGATCCATAATTCCTTCGACGCAAGGCTCGGCTATAAGCCTTGCTCCACCCGTTGTTGGTCGCGTCATCATTCAAGACCGGGATGACAATACGGTGGGCGAGCCTGCCCTGTCAGCGCAGCAAAGGTTTGGGTGCCGGTTAGGAACTTCGATCTATTGACCTTGCAGCATGATGAGCTGCGCCGAACGCCCCGGCAAATTCACCCAGTTGGGCGGGCACAATCCTGACGCCTTTGCGGCTTGTGGCCCATTCAACGTTGCGCACAAAGCGTCTCAATGGATCGAAAAGCGCATCGCCGGCCCGCGCGATTCCGCCGCCAATCACCGCGATTTCGGGATCCAACACGTTCGTGAACGATCCGATGGCGCAGGCCAGCGCCTTGACCGACCGCAACCAAACGCGCGTCGCCTCCCCATCACCGCGCCGGTGCGCCTTGATCAGTTCGTGCGTGGTGGCAAATTGTCCGCCGGAGCGCTCGCGAATGGTGCAATTGCCAATCATCACTTCCAGGCTGCCCGGCATTTTGCAGATGTCCGGAGGCCCGTCCATGTTCAGCGTGGAGTGGCCAAGGTGCCCGGCTTTGCCGGTGTAGCCGCGCAGGAGGCGCCCGTCCACCATCGCCGCGCCGCCGACTCCTGTTCCCAGCGTAATCATGATGACGTTGTCGCAGCCGCGGGCTGCGCCTTGCCACACTTCACCAAGCAATGCGGCGTGCGCGTCGTTCAGCACCGGGATGGGAAAAGGCGTCTCAAGATACTCGGACCACACCAGCCCAACCAGCCCATGCAGGCGTCCCGGCATGAAGGCTATCAAATGGCCGCTCTTGTCCGCCCGCCCAGGCGCAGATAGTCCAATGCCCTGCGGAGACTGGCCTTGGTCCACTTCCATGCGGTTGGCGAGTTCACGGATGGTTTGGGCGAAATGCATCCGCCGTTCGGGATCAAACGCCTTGTTGTGCCGCGCCAGCAGCTTGCCCCCTGGAGTGACCGTGACGGCTTTGACACTCGAACCGCCCAGATCGATTCCGAGAAAATAGGCGCTAGACGCTAGACGATGGGCGATGGGCGATGGGCGATGGGCGATCGGCAACCGGGCAAAGGGCTTTCGCAGGACAACCTTCGAGAACCGCCTCGCGCTTCTTGCCTCTCGCCTCTTACTCATACTGCCCTTCGCTCACACACCAACCGCCGTCCACGGCCAGAATCTGCCCGGTCACAAACCGCGATTCATCGGACATGAAAAAAACCGCGGCCGCATCCAGATCCTCCGCCTTCCCAATTCGCCCGCCGTCGAGTGGTTGTTTGGTTCGGATGAATCTGAGAATCTGCCGGTCGTTCTGCGCGCGTTCAGACATCGGGGTTGCCACGAGCGCGGGAGCAATCGCGTTGAACCGAATCCGCTGGCTCGCGTAATGGGCGGCGGCGGATTTCGTCAGGCCAATGACGGCGGCTTTGGCCGCGGCGTAGGCGTGCGTGGCGAAGTAACGCGGCGACGGAGCAAATCCGAGCACCGAAGTCATGTTCAAGACGGTGCCTCCGGTTTTCTGTTTGAGAAACTGCTGCGCGGCGGCGCGGTTGGAGTAGAAGAGCGAAGTCAGATTCAGATTCAACGTGTGCCCCCAGCCTTTATCGGTGAGTTGGTGCAACGGCCCGTCGCCCTGCCGGCGCCCGCTGCCGCCGGCGACGTGATAGATGCCGTGAAAACCTCCGAATCGTTTCAGAGCCGCAGCAATCGCTCGAGGCGCGGTCCTCGGATTCGACGCATCGGCCGCCAGGCCGGCAGCGGATTTCCCCAATTCCTGGGCGGCGGCTTTGACTTTCGAGCGATCGCGTCCGACGGCGATCACTTTGGCCCCTTCACGCACAAAGGCGCGCGCCGCCGACAATCCCAGCCCGCTCGTGCCTCCGATCACGACGAGCACTTTATTCCTGAGTCTGGTCACGGCGACGTGATAGCCGAGCCGCCGAAAAGAATCCAGCGCGCGAAGACATGAAAGTGGTTTGGGTGACGCGCCTCTGAACTGCGCCTACTCGCCCGGAAAACCTTCCGGCGGCTCGACCAACCGCCGCTCCAAATCTCGTGCGCCGTGCATCACGCGTTCAACGCTGACGGCACCTCCCGCAACGCGATAAAAGATCAAGTGCGAGTTGAAACCGCCGCCAATTTGCAGAGAGCGCATCCCGCTCAATTCGGGAGATCGAAACCTCCTTGCCCGACCGATTTCCGGCATCCGTGCCAACCGATCAACCGCTGCATCAAAGGCCGACAACAATCGCTCGGCCACTTCCACACTGGCATTGTCGATATACCACTGATACTGGTTGGTAAGATCAGCCTCAGCCCGGCCGGATAAGGAGGTCAAATGTTTCACCTCGTGCTCCGCGCGTTCTTGCGGATTCGGTCCAATGTGGCCTTGGTGTACGGCCGATGCGGACTGCGCACGCCTTCGAGCAACGCCGCCTCCAGTGCCGGCGATTCCCAATCCTCTCGCTGCTCCAAGCCACGCAGCGCCTCACGCACGACCTCGCTTTCATCCGTGTAGCGGCCGCTGCGAACCTTGGCTTTGATGAATTGCTCCAGTTCTTTGGTGAGGACAATTTCCATTTTCATGTTGGGCCTGTTCTGCTGCGGGAATCTATTCCGTTCCTGCCTTTGCGACAAGCCCGGCGCGAAGCAAGGCAGCTTCGCAAATGAACGAGGCTCGCAGATTTTCCAAGGCTGATGAAACTCCCCAAGCGGCAGCGACTCAAACTGGCTGAGGATCTGTGGTTCTCCGGCGCCGACGACAGCCTCCCAGTCAGGGCCCGCGACCGGAGAATGCTCGACGAGCGTTGGACTGCCTACCAGGAAGGCCGCGCCAAACGCCTTTCGCTCTTGGAACTGGAACGGCGACTTGCGCGCAAGTGAGGAGTCAGCCGGTCGAATTTCTGGAGTTCGTTGAGCTCGACCTCCGACAAGCTCACGTCTTTTACGACTCGTGGCAGCTCCGGGGCGCCGAGAAAATTCCAGGCGAAATTCCGAGAGACGGTTGCCTGGATCGAATGGAACCTGGAGCTTTTCCCAAGAAAATACAGACGCTTCCGCAGGGCCATGATCCGGAAAACCTACTTCGGGATCTACTACGCGATTGAACCGACGGTGACTGTGGTCGTGGCTGTCCTGGACCTGCGCAGAGATCCAAGATCGATTCGCCGGACCTTGAATCTCCGCGTGAAATCGCGCTAACCAAACGACCGCGGCTTCCTCCAGCGCCTGGCTTTCCGCGAAGGCGTGCAGGTCTTTTTCACCGGATCGGAGGAAATCCAGAAAGTCCACGCCCATGTATTTGCAGGTTTGGCGAGGAAGCCGAAACCTTGTTTTGTCTACTGCGCCGAATCCGCGCAACGTGTGAACGTGCTCGTTTCCTGAAAGCGTCAATGGGCTGAGCAACCGCTTGAAAAGCCCCTGCTTCGTCCATTGCAGAAAAAACTCGAAGCATCGGACAAAGCTCGCAAACTGGCAACAATGACAACCCGCCTTTATCTACATTACGGTGATCAACGACTTGTTGAGCCGAATGCGCGCAGTGTGCGAGCCATGTGGGCAGAGTTGGGCGAGTATCTCCGGCTGCATTACTCAGCCGGAGTTTACCGAGATAAGACTCAGGTCAACGCGATTCTCCAAAGCGCGTTCAAGTTCCTGAAGCGAAAGCTGGACCATTTGGTCCGCAGGCTTGCCTCGCGTGAGTTCATGGAATTTGTACTCCACCAGTATAACCTGACCGCGGAAAAGTGGGCGGGTCTTCCAAGCAACCACAACATTGAGAACATGCGCCAACATTCGGAATCAGCGGTACGTCGGCGCGCGTTAAAGTACCTCGCCGAGTGCACAGCGATGCGCTCACCGCCAGAGTTTGCGCCTCTTCATTTCTCGAATCTCTTCGCGGAAACGGAGCAAGCGATTCTATGCACTGAGATGATGGTGAACCTGTACCAAATTAGCGATCGAACCTATTGCCTGTTCCCTGACCACACACAGCTAACCCTCTTTCCCAGCAAAGAAGAAGAACCCGTACCAATTCAGATTCTCCCGCTTCCTTCGTACAAAACACTCGACATTGATCTGAATCGGCGAATCGCAAAAGAGACGGAGGGTCGCAAAAAGTGGTTTCCTGATCCGACATTTGACAGGGATGTTGAAAGGCAAGGCGATACCTTAAACACGTCTTTCAAAGAAGCGTGGGGCCTTACCTACCAGGACTTCTGCTCGGTGCTGACTGGGGTCATCGAAAACGCCATTCATGCGCCCGGGAGTTACCCAATCACGTTCTATCCGTATCAGAAGCTCGTGACAGAAATCGCCTCATCCGGGATAGCAACTGAAACGGTGAAGCAGATTCTTTACGGCTTCACCGTTCATCGGGCCGGAATGGCAACGGAGGGACGTCAACTCTGGAAGCCCAAACAAATACACCGAGCCTACCAGAGAGGCTTTTTCGAGTTCCCTCACAGGCTTGGCTCTCACTTGACTTGGTCAAGAGCCATGGCGTACGAAGTGAGCTCTCCGCGTTGACGCAAGGAGCATGCTTCAAAAGACTCCCACCTGAATGGCTAAGGCCTGAAACACAAAGCGCTTTGGAGCGGCTCTCCAAGAAAGCGAGCGATTGGTTTGAAAGGCTTGTGGCCGATTTCCTGAGCCTGCGAGGCGTTGAAGGCAGAAAGTGCAAGGACGAGGTTCAAGGTAGTGGATCTGCGATTCCAATCCCTCCCGATGTAGGGGAGATCGACTTCCTGGGGTTCTTGTCATCAGAAAGGCTGCTCGTGATTGCAGAATGCAAGATGGTCGAAGACAGGACAGAACCCAAGTTCTGGCGCGACGATCTAGCAGAGTTTGTAACGCAGAGGGATTCTTACGAGATAAAATTTCTCAAGAAGATTAACTGGGTGAGCCATCAGAAGAAGCAGATCGTGCGCTTGTTCAAGAGCTACCCAGGTGGCGCTTACCGAGTTGCACCGGTGCTGCTCACGCTGAATCCTCATTTCGTTGGCCAACTTGTGACGAATTTTCGGTGTGTTTCTCTCGCGGAATTCTTGATGGACTTCGACGCCGCGGGAAAATGGCCGTATGAATTGCTCGACGTGACGACGAATTAAGCCCTTTCTTCGTGGCCGGATCCGTCAGCTGATCAGGTGGTAGAAATCGCTGTCAGGCAGGCCTTCGACATTCAGATAAACCGGCGTGCCGTCGATCCTCAGTTCCGGGCTGCCATTGATGTGGATTTTCTTCTCTCGTATCGCCAGCGCCTTGAGCGAATGGTGATATTTCTCGCGTTTTATCGCACAGCCGTTTGGGACTGCGGCGTGGGCGGAACGTGTAGGAGAGTTGGGTGACGGTGAAGATGCCTTTGCTGCGGAGTTTCTGCGGTGACCTTGAGCGTGGCGTGATCATCGCCATGGATGATTTTGCCGAGGCTGATTTCGCGGCCGAGCATTTCGGAGAGCTCAAACGCGTCGAAGGCCAGCAGCAGCCTGTCGGCTTTGGTGAGCTTGTTGCGGAAGATGAAACGGATGGGCATGAATTGAGCGGCCTTGCCCCGGCCTGCGGGCGGAACGCGTTCGGCGGCGTGAAGGCGGGATTCCATTGCGGAATCGAAGAAACCGGCCTTGTTGGACAAAGGCTGCGACAAAGTTTGGGACAAAGTTTACCTTTTGGGACAAGCCGTAATTAATTAGTCAGGATAACGCCGCCGGTGGTCCCTCCTTATACTTTGTCCTGATGGATTGACGTTCCGAGCGCTTGCCGATTACATAGCGCCGCATTCGATGCTGCAGTTTTTCCAGTCCTCTCTGGGCAAGAAGTACGTCATGGCCGTCAGCGGGTTTTGCCTGTTCGGCTTTGTCATCGGCCACATGGCGGGGAATCTTCAGATTTTCTTGGGGCACGAAGGGCCGCTCAATCACTACGCGCACTTTCTCCAATCGACGCCCGAGTTGCTGTGGCCGGCGCGGATCGGCTTGCTGACCCTGGTTGTTTTGCACCTCTGGTCAGCCTTGAAACTCACGGCGGAAAACAGGGCGGCGCGCCCGATCGGCTACCTGGGAAATCCGCCGCCGCCGGCCGCGAGTTACGCGTCGCGGACGATGCTCATGAGCGGTCTGATCATCGCGGCGTTTATTGCTTACCACTTGTTGCATTTCACACTCAAGATTCCCTCCGTGAATCTGACCGGCCAGGATTTCAGGGCGTTGCTCGACCCCCAGACCAAACACCCGGACGTGTATCGCATGATGGTCGTTGGTTATTCGAATGTCTGGGTATCGGGTTTTTACATCCTGGGCATGGCGCTGCTCTGCCTCCATTTGAGCCACGGCGTCAGCGCCATGTTCCAATCGATCGGCCTCCGGAATGACCGAACTGAAAAATGGATCGATCACGGGGCGAGGGCCGCCGCGGCGGTTATCTTTGTGGGCAACTGCTCGATCCCGATCGCAATCTTGCTCGGCCTGCTCCAATGAACCTCGACGCCAGAATCCCGTCCGGGCCGCTGGAAAAGAAGTGGGACCGGCATCGCCTGGAAATGAAGCTGATCAACCCGGCGAACAAACGGAGGTTCGATATCATCGTCGTCGGCTCCGGTCTGGCGGGGGCTTCCGCAGCGGCGTCGATGGCCGAGCTCGGCTATAACGTCCAGTGCTTCTGTTTCCAGGACAGCCCTCGCCGCGCGCACAGCATCGCCGCCCAGGGGGGCATCAACGCCGCCAAGAATTACCCGAACGACGGCGACAGCGTGTATCGGCTGTTCTACGACACAATCAAAGGCGGCGACTTCCGCGCGCGCGAAGCGAACGTGTACCGGCTCGCTCAGCTCAGCGTGAACATCATCGACCAATGCGTGGCCCAGGGCGTGCCGTTTGCCCGCGAATACGGCGGGCTTCTCGCGAATCGTTCTTTCGGAGGCGCGCAGGTGTCTCGCACTTTTTACGCGCGCGGCCAAACCGGGCAGCAATTGCTCCTGGGCGCCTATCAGGCGCTTTGCCGGCAGATCGGCCTGGGCAAAGTCAAAATGTTTCCGCGCGCCGAAATGCTCGACGTCGTGCTCGTCGAAGGCCACGCCAAGGGCATCGTGGTTCGCAACCTGGTCACCGGCGAAATTTCGTCGCACGCCGCGGACGCCGTCGTGCTCGCGACCGGCGGGTACGGCAACGTGTTTTATCTTTCGACCAATGCGCGCGGCTGCAACGTGACGGCAATCTTCCGCGCTTACAAGAAAGGCGCGGCCTTCGCCAATCCGTGTTACACGCAAATTCATCCCACGTGCATTCCCGTCAGCGGCGATCACCAGTCCAAATTGACCTTGATGTCGGAGTCGCTGCGCAACGACGGACGCGTCTGGGTGCCTAAGAACAAAGGCGACAAACGGCCGCCGCCGCAGATTGCCGAAGCGGAGCGCGACTACTATCTCGAACGCAAGTATCCAAGCTACGGCAATCTCGCGCCGCGCGACATTTCCTCGCGCGCCGCGAAGGAAGTCTGCGACGAAGGCCGCGGCGTCGGGCCTGGCGGTCTGGGCGTGTACCTGGATTTTGCCGATGCCATCAAACGCCTGGGCCAGCACGCGATCCAGGAGCGTTACGGCAACCTCTTCTCCATGTACGAAACGATCACCGGAGAGAATGCCTACGAAGTGCCGATGCGGATTTACCCGGCCGTCCATTACACGATGGGCGGCCTGTGGGTGGATTACAATTTGATGAGCAACGTTCCCGGATTGTTTGTCCTGGGCGAAGCCAACTTCTCCGATCACGGCGCCAACCGGCTCGGCGCCAGCGCCCTCATGCAAGGCCTGGCTGACGGCTATTTCATCATCCCTTATACGATCGGCCATTACTTCGCCTCGACGAAACCGCTGAAACCATCGTCGAATCATCCGGAATTCAAGAAGGCCGAGGAAGAAGTTCGCGCGCGGACGCAGAAGCTTTTGTCCATTCGCGGCCGGCGCACCGTGACTTCCCTGCATCGCGAACTGGGCAAACTTCTGTGGGACAAATGCGGCATGGCGCGCCACGAAGCCGGCCTGAAAGATGCCTTGAAGCGAATCCCTGAACTGCGCGCGGAGTTCTGGGAAAACGCGACGGTCACCGGAGAAAGCCAGGAGTTGAATCAAGCGCTGGAGCACGCCGGACGCGTCGCGGATTTTATGGACTTCGCCGAATTGCTTTGCCTGGACGCGCTCACGCGCCGCGAGTCCTGCGGCGGCCATTTCCGAACGGAATTTCAGACCGAGGACGGAGAAGCGTTACGAAACGATGCGAACTTCTCTTTTGTGTCCGCCTGGGAATATCAGGGACCGCAAAAGCCGCCCCTCCTGCACAAAGAGCCGCTGGTTTACGAGGAAGTGAAAATGACGCAAAGGAGCTACAAGTGATCGAATTTGCGATTGACGATTTGCCCCGCATGCAGTTTTCTTCTGCCTGCGTTCCCAAGGAGGGACGGCACGGGAAAACTCAACCTCAAATCGTCATGAAGAAATCGCTCCTGACTCCTCGCTTAAAAAACTCTGCTCGCGCGCCACAGACCGTCCCGCACAACGCACCTGCCACGGCCAGACTCGCGCCCATCGAACGCCAGATCTATTTGATCCGCGGCCAGAAAGTCATGCTCGACCGGGACCTTGCGCTCCTCTACGGCGTCGAAACGCGTGCGCTAAACCAGGCGGTCCGCCGCAATACGGAGCGTTTTCCCTGCGATTTCATGTTCAGTCTTAATGCGCAGGAGACGCAGAGGATGCGATCACAAATTGTGATCGCATCCCCGGGGAATGGTTCGAGCACTTCCACTTTGCGGAAACGAAATCTTCGCTATCGCCCCTTGGTATTCACGGAGCAAGGGATCGCGATGCTCTCCAGCGTGCTCCGCAGCTCACGCGCCATCCTGGTCAACGTCGAGATCATGCGCGCCTTTGTTCGCCTCCGCCAACTCCTCGCGTCCCACGCCGAATTGGCCCACAAGCTGGCTGCGTTGGAGAAAAAATACGACCGCAAGTTCAAAATTGTTTTCGACGCGATTCGCCAATTGATGACGGAGCCCAAATCCGAACCCGCGCCCTCTCGAAGAGAGATCGGCTTTCATGCCATCGCGGCGAAACCGGAGAACCGGCCGCGATTGCGATCAAGAATCCCTGGATGATGAACCTCACCTTACAAGTCTGGCGGCAAAAGAATGGACATGTTCCTGGGAACTTCGCGACCTACGGCGCTCAGGGAATCATTCCCGATATGTCTTTCTTGGAAATGCTGGACGTGGTCAACGAAGGATTGATCGAGAAGGGCGAAGATCCCATCGCGTTCGATTCGGACTGCCGCGAAGGCATTTGCGGCATGTGCTCGCTCGTGATCAATGGCGTTCCGCACGGCGGGCGCAAGGGCACGGCGACTTGCCAGTTGCACATGCGGCACTTCAAAGACGGGGACACGATCACGATTGAACCCTGGCGCGCCCGGGCGTTCCCGATCGTCAAAGACCTGATCGTGGACCGCAGCGCGTTTGACCGGATCATTCAAGCCGGCGGATTCGTTTCCGTGCCCACGGGGGGCGCGCCGGATGCCAACGCGATTCCTATTCCCAAAGATCGCCAGGAACGGGCCATGGACGCGGCGGCGTGCATCGGTTGCGGCGCCTGTGTGGCCGCGTGCAAGAACGCCTCGGCGATGCTCTTCGTCGCCGCCAAAGTTTCTCACCTCAGTCTATTGCCTCAGGGCGCGGTGGAGAAGGAACGCCGCGTGTTGAGGATGGAGGAAGCGATGGACCGCGAGGGCTTTGGCGCTTGTACCGTCACTGGATCTTGCGAAGCGGTGTGCCCCAAAGAAATCCGCCTCAGCTTCATTAGCCGCATGAACCGCGATCATCTGCTCGCCCTGTTCAAGGGGCCTTGAGCTACGGCTCCAACTCGATGTCAAATTCGCCGACCGAAATCCGGGCCGCTTCGCCCACTTCGATGTCGTAGCGGCGGCGCGCGCGCATCAAGGCGCACAAAAACTCGATCCATCCCCGCTCGGCGTCCGAGAGCCTCGAATTGGTCAAGACGCTTTCGACCCACTCGAAATCCTCCAACGTGGTCCGCCCGACGGGGAGTTGCCGCAGGCGCGCCAGTTCGGATCGCCAGACGCGGATCGTTCGATCGGCGCTGGCGGTAATCAACGTCTTTCCGTCCGGGCTGAAACGAACATCGGTTACCCGGTCGCTGTGTCCTTCCAGCGTCTTGAGCGGCGCGCCGCCCGGGAGGCTCCAAAGCCGCGTCGTATGATCGAATCCGCCGCTCGCGAGGACCTGGCCATCCGGACTGAACGCGAGGCAACCGATCCAACTTTCGTGCCCGTCGTTCGTGTCCGATGCTCCCAACGTATCGATCAACTCACCGTCGGGCAGACGCCACAACCGGATCGTCGTGTCCCAACTGGCGCTGGCGAGCAAGGTGTTGTTCGGACTGATGGCCAGGCAAGTGACATCGTCCCGGTGGCCCTTGAGTCGTCTCAGCTTGGTTCGATCGGTCAGGCTCCGAATCAGGATCGAGCGATCCTTGCTCCCGCTGATCAAGTGCTGCCCTTCGGCCGTAAAGACCAAGCAATTCACCATGGCTCGATGCCCTTTCAGGGTCGCAACCGGTTGCGCTTCGGTCAGCTTCCAAAGGTTCACATCGTTGTCGTAACTCCCACTGGCGATCACGTCGCCCTGCGGGCTGAACGCCAGGCAGGTCACGACGTCCGAGTGGCCGGCCAACCGGGCGATGGGCTGGCCGTCCGGGACGCTCCACAACCGAATGCTCGCGTCGCCGCCGCCGCTGGCCAGCACGCGCCCGTCCCGGCTGAACGCCAGGCATCGCACATCATCGGTGTGGCCCTGCAATTGGTGCAGAAGCTGCCCTTCCGGCCAACGCCAGAGCCTCACCGTATTGTCCCGGCTTCCGCTGGCCAGCACGCGCTCGTCCGGACTCAACGCCAGGCAATCCACCCAGTCCGTGTGGCCTTCCAGCGTCTGGATCAAGGCGCCTTCGTTGGCATTCCAGAATCGAACGCTGTGATCGTGGCTCCCGCTCGCCAGCATCAGCCCGTCTCGCGATAAGGTCAGACAACTCACGGCGTCGCCATGGCCTTCGAGCAGGCGTGCGTTCCGCAGCAATCTTCCCAAGAACGGCGGCTCTTTGCAGCAGCCATCGATCAACCGGGTTAACGCGACGAACGCTTCGCGATCTTGTTCGAGAGGTGGACGCCATCCGGCATCTTTGAGATTCATCAAAAGCCGGACGCTCCAATCCGCGGGCGCCACTTGCGCCAACTGCCAACTGTCCTCCCAACGCTTGTTTTCACGGAGCACAGCGGCCGCCGCTTCCCACTCTTCACCTGTCATTTCGCTCAAGCGGCGGTCGTGGCGCGCGCCGACAATGGCGCCCAACCACTCGGTTCGACCGCATTGCCGGCCCTTCTCCGCGATTCGGCACCGGAGCTTTCGGTTCCCGGCTTCATACGCGCGTCCCAAGAAACGCTGGTCGAAATCCAGGCTTTCGTAAGCGTCCCATTGCTCCGTGAGGAAATAAAAGAGGGCCCGTTGCAAGGGTTCGCGCGGCGCATAGCGAGCGGCGACGGCGGCGCTGCGCGCGGCGGCTTCCTCTCCATCGATCACGAATCGACAAAGGGCTTCTTGGGCTGGCGGGTCGCTCAATTCTTGCAACGCCGCCGCCGCCTCCTGCGCAATCGAAGGATCCAAATCCTTGGCGGCGGCGATCAACGGTTCAACCGCTTCGCCTCCGCTTGCGGTGACTAGCTCGCGCCGGCGGGCTTTCAGCGCCGTCCAGACGCGCGCGCTCACCGGCTGTCGGGCGATGTATTTGGCCCGCTCCAGCGCTTCGGCCACTGTTGCTTCCCTCTTCTCAACCCAACGAAGGCAAAGTGCATCAATCGCGGCGGGGCTTTTCATGTGGCTGAGGCACTCGCGGGCGCGGCTGGCGATTTCTGAATCGGCATCCTCGCAACTTTCGATCAACGGATCGACGATTTCAGGGCCGCCCGCGAGAATCGCTTCCGCCGGCGGCAATTTCAGCGCGGTGAGGACCCGAATTTGAGCCGGGGAGGAAGCGATCCAGTTTTTGCGCCGGATCAGGTCGGTGAGAACAGGATGCCGGGTCGCGGCCCAAACCGCGCAGATACGGTCAATCGATGCGGGAGAGTCGGTGTGAGTGAGCGCAGCCAGCGTGAGCGCCCGCAGACGATCGTCTCGACATCGCGTCGCGAACTCCGCCAGGAGCCCGGCCGCGTCCGGTGAAAGATCTCGCGCGAGCGCGCGAATCGCCCGGCGCCGCAACCAGGGGCCCAGGAGAGGCGCGTCGCTCCACAACTGGCGCCGACACGAGTCTAGTTTTTTCGGCCGCATCCTGCTGGCTCGGCTTGACCGCTTTGAGACGGACAACAAATCAGCCCGGCCGAAAGGTACCAGACGGAACGCCAGAAGGAAGACGGAAGCGGGAGAAAGGGAGATTAAAACCTCGTGTGCTTGGAATCTTCGAGCGCGCCGCTAGAAAACGGTCAACCCGAGAATCACGACAAACAGACCAAACGCCAACCGCGCCGCGCTGACGATTTGGAGCCGTTTCTCGTTCGCGGTCGCCCAGTGGATCAGGTCGCGGAGCCGCCAGGGGGAAATCGTGAACCACATGCCGGCCAGAATCCAGAGGTAGGCCCAAACCGAGATGACGAGCCGCCATTGCGAATCGTGCCAGCGCGCGGTGTCCAGCATCAATTTGGCGATCAAGAGCAGGACGATCGACAGCCCGCGCACGGCCAGAAAATCGGGAACATAGATGCAAGTGGCCAAGCCCAGCGCGCCAAATCCAAGCAACATCCATTTCTTATAGCTCGCAAAATCAGAAATGGATTCCGCGTTCAAGTTCCACAGGAACCAGGCCGTGCCCAGGGCCATCAAGGCGTAGCCCCAGGCCATCGATCTGGGGAAACTCCGCGCCGCTTTGGCGGCTTCGGCGGGTTTGAGCAGCCCGTACAATTGCGGCAAAGAAACGAGGATTCCCAGTCCGACCGCTAGTGTGGAGAGCTTCATGGGTTATTCCGCGAGGTTTTGGAGTGCGCCAGTCCTCTGGCGCTTTTCGATCTGCCCGGCAGGCCTAAGAGCGTGTCCGAAAATTGCGCGGGGTCCTGCGGCGAGGGATTTTGGCTGTGGCCAAGGCGGCGAGGTCCGAGCATCCCCAACGCGGGCTGTAAGGACCGAGCCAACGCAGGCCACGGACAAAAGACCCGCCGCCCGGAGGGTTTTCGCGCCAAAGGCCGCCTGGCTTCGTTGCTCCTCAGTCGAAGATCCAGGGAGGATATTCTCCTTCGTCGCGCCTCGCCATCCGGCCTTTGGCGCGAAAACAGGACCTCGCGGAATTTTCGGACACGCTCTAAATGCGGCAGAGGACGGCCGCAGTCCAAGACGCTGGCGCGTGGAAGTTTGCCCCCAGCGGTTCGTACCGTCGCAGGCGTGGGGCGCGATCCAGCTATTCACGGTCCTCCGCTTCCAGTCCAACGATGGCCGGGTCTCCATACAGCGTGTGCGCGCTGGCGCGGCAAATTCTCAGGTCCATCAACTCGCCGCGATGCCGTTCCGATCCCTCGAACACCACGATCCGATTGCAGCGCGTCCGTCCCTCCAGGCGCGCCGGGTTCTTCCGGCTCGGCCCCTCGACCAGGATTTGCACCGTTTGGCCGACGAAGCGCTGGAGCTTTCTCGCCACAATTTCATTGACCGTCTTCAGCAATTCGGCGTGGCGCTCCTCGATTAACGATTGCGGAATTTGATCCGGCATCGAAGCCGCAGGCGTGTCTCGGCGCTGGGAATACTTGAAAACAAACGCCTGGTCGAACTGCGCCTCGCGCACCAACGAAAGCGTTTGCTCGAAATCCTCCTCCGTCTCGCCCGGAAAACCCACGATAATGTCCGTGCCGATTCCAATGTCAGGCTGCACGCGTCGCAGTTTCTCGATAATGCTCAGATACCGCGGGCGCGTATAGCCGCGGTGCATCAGTTTCAAGACGCGATCGCTCCCGCTCTGGACCGGCAGGTGCGCGCTTTCGCAAAGCTTGGGCAAGCGGCCATACGCCTCGACCAGATCGTCGCCGTAACCTTTCGGATGCGGCGAGGTAAATCGAATACGTTCCAGTCCGCCAATCGCGTGCACGGCCTCGATCAGTTGCACGAACGCGGACTCGCCATCCTTCGCGCCAATCTCGCGGCGGCCGTAACTGGTCACAATCTGGCCCAGCAACGTGATCTCTTTCACGCCCCGCGCGACCAACTCCTGGCATTCAGCGACGATGTCGGGAATGGCGCGGCTCCGCTCCGGGCCACGCGTGTAAGGAACGATGCAGAAGGTGCAGTATTGATTGCACCCTTGCATGATGCTGACAAAAGCGGTCACCTGCCGAGGGGCGTCGTTGGCCGGCGGATTTCCGTAGAGCAAATGTTCCTTGATCGCGGCTTCGCTGCCGGATTCTGCCTCCACGTCGCAGACCTTGTCCCGCCGGCCCGCGAGAATCTCGTCCAGGTAATCCGCGGTCCGATGGAATTTCTGCGTTCCGATTACGAGATCGACGTCCGGCAGTTTGTCGATCAGTTCCTGGCCGCGGCTTTGCGCCATGCAACCCATAAAGCCGAGCACCACATTGGGACGGTTACGCCGAACCTCTGCCGCCAGATTCTGCATTTTGGCGAGGGCTTTTTGCTCGGCGCCATCGCGCACGCTGCAAGTATTCAGAAGGACTACGTCAGCCACGGCTTCCGACGCCGCGAGGGTGTAGCCCTTGGCGACGAGTTGAGCCGCGACTGCTTCCGAGTCGCGCTCGTTCATCTGGCACCCGTAAGTTTTGATAAAAACGCTCGGCATTTTCCGAAAAGCGCGGTGAAATTACGGCAAGGGAGCGCGCTTGGGAAGGGGGAAGATGGCTCGGAATGTAACGCCCGCTTTGTCCAGCGAGCCTGTAGCGCAGAGTTGAATTCTGCCGAAACTGGAGGCAAAGCAGGGAAAACCACGTTGCCGGGCCAGTGTGTCCTTGCTACAACGTCGGCGCCATGCAACCGCCGTCCTCCGACAAGCCGGACATTCACAGCGAGGAGTTTCTCCACCGTCTCATGCGGCGCCAGCTCAGGCTGTCGATCGCGTCTGCGGCGGCATTTCTCGCGGCGCTGCTCGGCCTGCCGCTGGCCAACTATTTTTTTCCCGATCTGATGGCCACGCGGGTCTTCGGTTTCACGCTGACCTGGCTGATTCTCGGCGTGCTTTTCTTCCCGTTGGTGTGGGGGATTTCCTGGCTCTTCATCCGTCGGTCGATTGCCCTTGAGCAGGCCGAGATTCATGAGATATCAGCAGGTAACTTGGGGGAAAGGGCGAAAGGGGGAGAAGGAGAAAGGGAGAAAAGGAGTCTATGAAACCAACCAGCAAGATAACTCACCATTGGCAACTGGATGTTTACCGGCTTTCGGTCGAGGCGGCGATGCAGCTCTTCGAGCTGACAAAGAAGTTTCCAAAAGAGGAAATGTATTCGCTGACCGATCAGATTCGGCGTTCGTCACGCTCAGTTTCCGGGCATATTGCTGAAGGCTGGCGACGGCGCCGATACGAGGCCGCGTTCTGCGACAAACTAAATGGGGCGGAAGCCGAGGCTGCCGAAACACAGTCGTGGATCGAATACTCTGTCCGGTGCGCTTACATCACGCGAAAAGTAGGTCGTGAAATCCACCGGGAGTACGACCGCGTTACGGGTAAGCTGGTCACCATGCAAAACAACCCCGACCCGTGGATTCTGAGCAGACTCCACCGCCAGTCTTGATTCGCCCCCTTTCTCCCCTGCTCCCTTTCACCGCTGCGCCTGTATGACCATCGACCCCTACATCCTCACCTTCAGCGCTCTGACCGTCATCGCCACCATCTGGATGGGCTTTTGGTCGGCGAAGAAATCGAAGACCGCGCATGACTTCTTCGTTGCGGGCCGCAATGTCAGCGTGGGGTGGAACGCGTCGGCGATCTCCGGCGAATACCTCAGCGCCGCTTCGTTCATGGGCGTGGCGGGCATGGTGATGAGTTCGGGATACGACGCGCTCTGGTATCCGGTCTGTTACGCGTGCGGGTATTTGTTCTTGCTGCTGTTCATCGCCGGACCGCTCCGGCGCTTCGGGGCGTACACGATTCCGGATTTCGCGGAAGGCCGCTACGACTCGCCCGTGTTCCGCAAGATCGCGGTCGTGTTCGTCTTGTTCATCGGCTTCTTCTACACGATGCCACAGATGAAAGGCGCGGGCACGACGCTGGCCTACATTTTTCCCGGCTTGCCATATTGGGCGGGCGTCGTGCTGGTCGGCGCGGTGATCACCCTCAACGTGGCGCTCGGCGGGATGAAAGGGATCACGCTGGTCCAGGCGTTTCAATACTGGCTGAAGATGTTTGCGATCTCCGTGCCGGTCTTCGTGCTGATGGCGGTGTATGGGCATTATGGGAAACAAGTCGGAGCGAACACCGAACATCGAACGTCGAACCCCGAACGCCGAACGCCTCCGGGCACGAATGAGCTTCGGTCCGATGTTGAAAGTTCGATGTTGGAGGTTCAGCGTTCGCCGCTTCCTCCAAAAGCCCCCGCAGACCTGACCTGGCTGAGTCCCTTCGGTCCCTTGACCACCAAAGCCGCCAAAGCTGCAAAGCCGGATGTCAAGCACGACGGCAAGCTCGAACGCGAAGACGTTGATTTCGGCGGCACGCCCTGGCCGGCTCGAATCAAGCGCGTCTTCAACGTCGATGATCCCGTGTTTGCCATTGCCATTGGCGGCACGCGGACGGCGTGGGACCTGGTCAAGACTTACGCCGACTACAAGCTGCTCACCGAGCGCATCAATCTTCACGATCGCATCAGTTATCTCCGGAGCGAGAAGCTGAAGGAGATTCGATTGCGGTGCGCCATTCCGAAGAACGTGCCCTCGGTCATCGTGCCGCAAATGGAGAAAATCCTTGCCGATGGCGGAGTCACGGTGGTGCGCGAGGCGGGCAACGTCTTCAAGGCGTTCCCGACGAAAGACGCGGTCATCACGCCCGTGGACCCGAAGCCGCTGGCGCTGCTCTACACGTATTCGCTGATCATCGCGCTGGTGTGCGGCACGGCGGGCTTGCCGCACATCCTGGTGCGGTTTTACACGAACCCGGACGGCGTCGCCGCCAAACGCACTACCATGTGGGTCATGATTCTGATCGGGGTGTTTTATCTGTTCCCGCCCATTTTTGGAGTGATGGGGAGGAATCTTTTGCCGGAGCTTTACGCGGGGACGGGGGCGAAGGGGACGGATAAAGTCGTGCTGGAGCTGCCGCGCATCCTTAATTCCCACTCACCCGCTGACTCGCTCACTCGCTCAGAGGGCGGCGAGGTGAGTGGGAGAGTAGGTGAGCGGGTGCGGGTGAGCGGGACGAGAATTCCGTGGGGCTCGATCCTGTCCGGTATCACCTGCGCCGGGGCGTTCGCCGCGTTCATGAGCACGTTCAGCGGCTTGCTGGTGTCGATGACCGGCGCGCTGGCGCATGACGTCTATGGCCGGATGTTGCGCCCCAAATCCACGCCGGAACAACGGCTCCGGGCGTTCAAGATCGCCGCCGTTCTGATCGGGACGGCGGCCATCTTGCTGGGGACGCAAGTGGAGCCGCTGCAAATCAATTTCATGGTTGGCCAGGCTTTCGCCATTGCCGCCGCGAGTTATTTTCCGTTGCTCTTCATGAGCGCGTGGTGGCGGGGGATGACGATGAAGGGGGCGGCCGCGGGCATGTTGACGGGCGGACTGCTCGCCGTCGCCGCCATCTCGTTGACCAGCTTCAGCGATCTGAAATGGCTGGCGCTGGATGATTTCTGGGCGGCACATCCGCTCTTGCGGATTCTCTGCGAACAGCCGGCGATCTGGACCGTGCCGCTTGCCATCGCGCTCATGATCGTGGTCTCCAAACTCACGAAAAAGGAAATCCCGGCCGACATCCGGATGAAGATGCTCGTCCTGCACGCGCCGGAGAAGCTCGGCCTGAAGCAGGAGTACATCCAGGAGCATCAGGCGCATTAAGGTGTCGCTTCGAGGACCTGGCATGGACGGATTCCACTCCGTCCCAGACCAAACTTTTTCGAGCCATCGCCCCAAACAAATTCCAGGGACGCAAGAGCGAAGGTGAGGGGTCGGTTCATGGCAGGGATGATTCAAGAATCTCGCGAAAGATAGGGGTAGGGATGACACACGAGCGTCACCCCTCCCTCCGAACCGGACGGGCGGATTTCCCGCATCCGGCTCTCCGGTTGATGGGGTCTCGACGAG
>Ga0194126_10003610_pt1 | contig 24224 bp, 26 predicted proteins | sample TA2KigC150mmetaG_FD_148641 | JGI IMG/M metagenome (GOLD analysis project Ga0194126, IMG submission 148641) | Freshwater microbial communities from Lake Tanganyika, Tanzania - TA2015035 Kigoma Deep Cast 150m | ecosystem: Environmental > Aquatic > Freshwater > Lake | place: Tanzania: Lake... | reverse complement strand
TCTTGCAGCTCAACCTGTTTCGTACCTGCTCCTTGCAGGAACTTTTTAATCCGCCAGGCCCGGTTCCGGATAATATGAATGTTAATAATCAGTTAACCTTGGCTTGGGCCTAGCCGGACAGAAATGAGCGGAACTGATAGAAAACTGGGAATCGATAGTGAATAATCAACCTCCTCGTAAAATAGCGCCACTCGATTAGCAGGTGCAACCGATGTATTATGATGCGGTGTCAGCCGAATATTTAGAGAATTATAAATTAAAGATATGGTTTGCCGATGGCAAATCAGGGATTGTTGACTTCACGCTTTACATCCGGAAGGGCGGAATTTTCGGCAAGTTAGCTGATTTGGAAAATTTTAAGAGGTTTACCGTAAACCAAGAATTGGGGGTCATAACCTGGGATGGGGAAATAGACATCGCTCCCGAAACCCTTTATAGCGAAGCCACTCAGGAACCTTTACCTCAATGGGTGGAAAAGGCGGGGCTCAAAAGGGGTGCTTGAATCAGCTGTTGACGTTGTCGTAAAACCAAGGGCGCACCGCGGTGCGCCTTTTTTATTATCTGCCGAACAAATGCCGGTAATCAGCGGTTCATGGCCGCCATAAACTCGGCGTTGTTCTTGGTCCCCCGCAGTTTTTCCAGCAAGAATTCCATGCTGTCCACCGGGCTCAAAGGCGACAGGAGCTTGCGCAGGATCCAGATACGGTTGAGGTCCTCCGGCGCCAGCAGCAGCTCCTCCTTCCGGGTGCCGGAGCGGTTGATGTCGATGGACGGGAAGATGCGCTTCTCAGTGAGCTTCCGGTCCAGGTGAATCTCCATGTTGCCGGTGCCCTTGAATTCCTCGAAGATGACCTCGTCCATGCGGCTGCCGGTCTCGATCAGGGCGCTGGCGATGATGGTGAGGCTGCCCCCTTCCTCGATGTTCCGGGCGGCGCCGAAAAAGCGTTTGGGGCGCTGCAGGGCATTGGCATCCAGCCCGCCGGAGAGGATCTTGCCGCTGGCCGGCACCACCGTGTTGTAGGCCCGGGCCAACCGGGTGATGGAATCCAGCAGGATGACCACATCCCGCTTGTGCTCCACCAGGCGCTTGGCCTTTTCCAGGACCATTTCCGCCACCTGGATGTGGCGCTGGGGCGGCTCGTCAAAGGTGGAACTGACCACTTCAGCCTTGACGCTGCGCTGCATGTCCGTCACTTCTTCGGGCCTCTCGTCGATGAGCAGCACGATAAGCACGGCTTCGGGATGGTTCCTGGCGATGCTGTTGGCCAGGTTCTGGAGGAGCATGGTCTTTCCGGTGCGGGGGGCGGCGACGATGAGACCCCTCTGGCCCATACCCACGGGGGTCATCAAGTCCATGATCCGGGCGGAGTAGTTGTCCGGGTCCGTCTCCAGCTTGAGACGCTGGTCGGGATACAGGGGTGTCAAGTTGTCGAAGAGGATCTTGTCCCGGGCCACGGCGGGGTCTTCAAAGTTGACCGTCTCCACCTTGAGCAGGGCGAAATAGCGCTCCCCCTCTTTGGGCGGGCGGATCTGCCCGGCGATGGTGTCCCCGGTGCGCAGATTGAACCGGCGGATCTGGGAGGGAGAGACATAGATGTCGTCGGGCCCCGGGAGATAATTGTAGTCCTGGGCCCTGAGGAACCCGAAACCGTCCGGCAGGATTTCCAATACCCCCCCGCCGGAGATGACCCCGTTTTTCTCCACCTGGGCCTGCAGAATGGCGAAGATGAGATCCTGCTTGCGCATCCCGGCCGCGCCTTCCACGCTGAGGTCCCGGGCCATGGAAGTCAGATCATTGATTTTCTTGTGTTTCAATTCCGATAAATTCATGGTTACCTCTTGATTATGCAAACCTATAATTCCTACGCCGGGAGATAGTTAGTTGTCGATAACCTGAAATTCTACCAACTATGATGTTTTATGATCCACGGCTGGCCAACGCCCATGCAAGGCCCGGAGCCGTAATGTAGAAGATAAGTGCGGCCAAGTTCTAACTCAAACCAAGGGGATATACGGGTTTTTTCCTTAAGTTCTGCGTGTATCGGGTCAGTAGATTGCTTTAAGGAAGGTTATGGTGGACACTAACTTTTTTCGCTGCCGCTGTCAAGCTGATTTTTCAGGTCCCCCCAGATGTTTTTCACCTGCCGCTGCGTGTGCCGACGCGACCCGCCATTGTCCACTACGTAGTCGGCCCGGGCCACCTTGTCGGCAAGAGGCCACTGGGCCGCCAGAATTCCCCGGATCTCCGCCTCCCCCCGACGGTCCCGCCCCCGAAGCCGCCGGATTTGAAGCGCTTCCGGGGCCGCCACCACGATGACCCGGTCAAAGGCCGCGTCCCGGCCGGTTTCGAACAAGAGCGGCACCTCCACCAGCACCAACCGTGCGCCCCGGCGCTCCAACTCCGCCCCCCGGGCCTTAAGCTCCGCCTCTACCCGGGGGTGGATGAGCCCGTCCAGGCGGCGGCGCGCCTCCGGGTCGGCGAACACCAGTTGTGCTAGCCTAGATCGGTTCAAGGCGCCGTTTTCATGAAAATAATCTGGTCCATAGAGGCGGCGCAGCTCGGCCCAGGCCGGTTGGCCCACCGCCACCGCGTCCCGGGCCGCTTGATCGGCGTCCAGGACCTCGGCCCCCAGTTCGGCAAACATCCGGGCCACGGTGCTCTTGCCGGAGCCGGCCCCCCCGGTGATGGCGATTTTTAGCATGGTATGAAAAGGTTTGTTGCGGGAGGTGGCCAGGGGCACCCGCCCCTGCCCCCTCCCTCAAACTCCCTCCCCCAACCCCTTGAGGGGAAAATTGAATATTATAGGCTGCACAATGCGCAGCCTATATTTACTTGGGTTTGATCCTGAAAATCCAAAGTGGAAAGTGTTTGCCTTTGTACCCTTTCGGTATGGCGATTCCCAGTGAGCCTGGAGCGGCGCTTGGACTAAGCTGTTGAATCTCGCCAGACTCGGCGGTAATGTCATTGTAACTGCGGGAGATCATCTCGCTTAGGAAGCCGAGTATTTGAAACCCCTGGTTCGGGACCGGTTCTTGAGGCTCTGCGACGTATTCTAAATATACGAGTAGGTCCTCCTCGAGTTTCGCTTTTGCGTCTTCGATATGCCAATCCGAGTTACGCATGAAGTAGAATGCAAGGGTCTGTTCCAAGCTATCTTCGATTCGCATACCATTACAGTACAAATCAACGCTGCCAATAGTGAAGGTGCAATCTTCGTCCTGGGCAACATCACGTGGTTTAGAGGGGTCTGCAACGATTCGGAGCGAAAGTGGCGGAGTGGTGCCCACCATTACGTCCCCGAGCAATGACATTTCGTTCTTCTTGAATGCCTCAAGGAAACTAATTGACGGCCGCTCAGTAAGGATGAGACTGGCCGGCCGAATTAACGTCCATTTGCGCAAGCTTGACCAGAAAATGGCTATGTACAGATCACGGCCCAAAATGGTGGCGTATTTGCTTAGTGCGCTAAGATAGGACGATTTGAACGAAAACCTGTATTTTGGGTCAGCCTTATGGCAGTTTTTGACTTCAACGAAGATTTCTGCGCCGCCGTCGAGAACAATGCGAAAGTCAGGAGGACGGATTTCTGGGTCGGCAGCGCAAACATCTCCAGAATCCTCGCGCTTGATAAGGATTGAGTTGCCTAGTCCTGCGACGACATATTCGAACATGCTTTCGACCCGCCGCCCATGGAGGATTATCGGGTTGTCCTTGCTGCTGTTAAGGCTATTGGAAACGCTGTCGATGAAACTCTTATGACTCGAAGGGTCGTTTAACTTGAGCCCACGCTTCCGCGCCATCGCCTCGAATAGGTCAATTACCTCGAACCGCTCAGGATTCCGGTCAATGCGTTTCATTGGTGGATTTGGTAGCAGCTAACCTTCCTTAATGTTTTCCAGTTTATCCACCACCGCCCGAAAATCCTCCGGCCGCGGCGCCTCCCAGTTAAGCGTCTCGCCGGTGCGGGGGCGGGTCACTCCCAGGCGCCAGGCGTGCAGGAGCTGGCGGTGCATTGGGGCTGCCTACCGATACGCTTTTCCCCGCGGGCGAAAGGCGATAACCATGATCTCCTGGGTTAATTCATTGACTCGATAAATGATGCGCCAATCTCCGACCCGGGAAGTGCGTTGTCCCGGCTCCATTTTTACGGCCTTGGAGATTCTGGTGGAATAAGGGTCGAAGGCCAATTCTTTAAGACGACCGTCCAAACGCCTTGCAGTCACCTGGTCTAATCGGTCCAATTGCTTTTTTGCCGGCAGCGATAATTGAACGCGGTAGCTCACAGACCGCGTTCCTTTTCATAATCTTCCAGGCTGATAAATTCGCCCCGCTTGAAGGCCTCTTCGCCTTCTTGTATGGCAGCCAGGTCTTCAGGTGAGAAGGGCTCTTCGTCAAACTCTTCTCGCCGCTCGGCCTGCTCATAGAGAACATCCACCAATTTACGCAGCAATTCGGCGTTCGGCCCCTGAGCAATGGCCTCAACTTTTATCATCAGGTCATCGATTGAGGTTTCCATGATTTCTCCTTCCCTTGGCAGCCATGATCTTAACTTAATTCAAGTCTTCCAGCTTGTCCACCACCGCCTGAAAATCCTCCGGCAACTGCGCCTCCCATTGCATCGGTTCCCCGGTGCGGGGGTGGGTGATCCCCAGGCGCCAGGCGTGCAACAGCTGGCGGTGCACCAGGGGTTTCACGCCTTTAAGGCGCGGGTGGCCCGTGAGGCGGCTCACCCCGCCGCCGTAGGTGGCGTCCCCCAGGACCGGGTGGCCCTCCGAGGCCAGGTGCACCCGGAGTTGATGGGTGCGCCCGGTCTGGGGGGTGAGTTCCGCCAGGGTCAGGGGGCCGGGAAATTCCTGGATGACCCGCCAGAAGGTTATGGCGCGCTTGCCCCGCCGGGCGTTTACGCTCATCTTCCGGCGCGCCGTGGGGTGGCGGCCCACCTCCCGGTCGATTTTCCCCTGGATTTCCGGCAGGCGCCCCCACACCAGGGCCAGGTACCGCTTGGTGATGGCGCGGGCCTGGAACTGGGCGACGAGAGCGGCGTGGGCCAGGGAGGTCTTGGCCACCATGATGAGGCCGCTGGTGTCTTTGTCCAGGCGGTGCACCAGGCCGGGGCGGCTTACCTCGCCGATGTCTTTCAGGTCCGGGCAGTAGTGCACCAGGGCGTTTAAGAGGGTGCCTTTGCTGTGCCCGGCGCCGGGATGGACCACCAGATGAGCGGGCTTGTTCACCACCAACAGGTCCCGGTCTTCAAAGAGGATGGTCAGGGGGAGGGCTTCGGGGGCGAGGTGGCTGGGCGAAGGCGGGGGCACCGACACCACCAGGGTATCGCCCTCCCGCACCCGGTAGGAGGCTGGCCGGGGCTCGCCGTTGACCAGGACCCGCTTGGATTTCACCAGCTTTTGCAGCCGGGCCCGGGACCACCTGAGGGACTGGGCCAGAAATTGATCCAGGCGGGCGCCCGACTGTTCCGACTCCACCACCTGCCTTAAAGTTTCAATGCCGCTGGTGTCTGTTTGCAAGAATCAGCACACGACGTATCGGAGGATTAATTGCCCCATTTATTAGGCGGAGCGAAAAAGAGATTGCCTTCCCCCTCCCGCCAGGGGAGGGGGTAAAAAGAGAAATTTTTTCAGGCACAGATTTCTTTTGCTGAAAGCTGACTGCTCTTAATCACACTTTCCGGGGCGCGCCGCCGTTCTTGATTTCGCTGAAGATCATGCGCCCGGCGGTGGTCTGCAAGACGCTGGTGACCGCGACCTCCACTTCCCGGCCGATGAAGCGCCGGGCGTTTTCGATCACCACCATGGTGCCGTCGTCGAGATAGGCGATCCCCTGGCCCTGGGATTTCCCCTCCCGGAGGATCTGGACGTGCAGGCTCTCGCCGGGCAGGACCGCGGGCTTCATGGCGTTGGCCAGCTGATTGATGTTCAGGACCTCGATCCCCTGAAGTTCCGCCACCTTGTGCAGATTAAAATCATTGGTCAGGACCTTGGCGCGCAATTTTAAGGCCAGGGCCACCAGTTTGGAGTCCACTCCGGCGGCGCCGGGAATATCGTCATCGATGAACTCCACCCGGAGGGGGTTCTGTTGCTGGAGCCGTTTCAGAATGTCCAGGCCCCGGCGGCCCCGGGTGCGCCTGAGGTCGTCGGAGGAATCGGCCACATACTGCAGCTCTTCCAGGATAAATTTCGGGACCACCAGGGTGCCTTCCACAAAGCCCGTTTCGGCGATATCCGCAATGCGGCCGTCAATGATGACGCTGGTATCCAGGATTTTCAAAAAATAACGCGGCAGTTTGCCGGCGGGGTCCAGGAAGTAGGGGGTGCTGACCTCGGACATTTTCTTGCCCCCCAGGACCAGACCGATATAACCGAAAATTGCGGAAAAAAAAATGTATAAAGGAATTTGCAGGTTGGGGAGTTCCAGGTATTTGTCAAAGGGGTAGCTGGCCAGCTTGCCGATCCCCAGGCCGACGAACAGGCCCAGGGTGCTGCCGATAATGGTTTTCAAGGGTATCCGCTTAATGACCTGCTCCAGCCCCAGAGTCAGGCAAGCCGCGGCCAGCCCCGCGGCGGCGCCGGCATAACCGGCCCACCACAGGTGGTCGAATCTCGGGATTTGATCGGCGATCAGATAGCCGCTGATGGCGCAAATAGTCCCCAGGATAGCCCCGGTGACCATCTTTTGTAGCACGGAGATCTCACCTCCTTTCCCAGGAAAAAATCAAGGTGGGACGAAAGACTCCCGACGTCGCCGCGTTGGGGGCTCGCAGTTGACGTCGGACAGAAAGCATGGTCCCGGCACTCCTTGCCGTGGTTACACCGTTATAGGTATGGGTGTGGCGGTTCAAGCCCTGCTAGTTAAGATGTTGGGACGGGTGGATCATTGGTAGCTTCCAGCAACGCCAGGAGTTGAGCCTCAATCTCGTCTGCATCCATGTTGTTTACCAGGGAAAGCTCCTTAACCAGGAGGTTTTTGGCAGTATCCAGCATCTTCCGCTCGCCGAAGGAGAGATCCTTTTCCGTTTTGAGGAGAGTCAGATCCCGCAGGACTTCCGCCACCCGGAAAGGGGAACCGGTCTTGATTTTATCCATGTAGTCCCGGTACCGGCGATTCCAGGTCTGGTTGTTCACGCGGAGGGGCCGATGACGGAGGATTTCATAGACTTCGGTGACCGCCTGGAGATCGATAATGTCTCGGAGTCCGATGTTCCGGGCATTACCGGTGGGGATCATGATGATCATGTCGCTATCCAGGAGGCGCATGATGTAGAATTTTTGCTGGTTTCCCGAGACGTCGCGTTCTTTGACCGATTCGATCCTTCCAACCCCGTGGGCCGGGTACACGGCCAACTGGCCAACTTGGAACATACTTTTCCACCTCCTCGCCTACTCTTTTTATCACAAAGTTGCATAAAAAGCAATTCTTCAGGATAAAGGGAATTCAACGCTGAAAGCGGAACAGAAGGATGTCCCCATCGGCCACGAGATAATCCCGGCCTTCCACCTTAAGGAGGCCCGCCTCCTTGACCCGGGCGGGGGAGCCCAACGCATCCAGGGCGGCGAAGGGCATCACTTCGGCCCGGATGAAACCTTTCTCCATGTCGGAATGGACCTGGCCCGCGGCCTTGGGGGCCGGGGTGCCGGCGGGGACTTGCCAGGCCCGCACCTCGGGGCCCACGATGGTATAAAAGGTCACCAGACCCAACAGCCGGGAGGCCTCCCGGACGAGGCGGGCCATGCCGGTTTCGCTAAGGCCCAAACCGGCCAGGAATTCCTGGCGCTCCTCGGGGGGGAAAGCCTGGAGCTCCACCTCCAGGTCCCCCAGGATGGGCGCCACCGGCCGGCGGCGAACCCCGGCCAAAGCCTGCAGGGCCGCATAAAGGGAGCCGCCGGTAAGCTCCGCCTCGCTCAGGTTGGCCACGTACAGGCAGGGCTGCATGGTTAACAGCGGCGTGCCTTCCAGGCGTTTCAGCTCCGCCGGGTCCAATTTAAGGTCCCGGGCCCAGGTCCCGCGGTTGAGGCCGGCCTCCACCTTGACCAGGGTGGGGAGGGTTTGAACCGCGGCCTGGTCGCCGGCTTGGGCTGGTTTCTCCATCTTGAGACGCTGCCGGCCCAGGAGCGCCAGGTCGGCCAACAGGAGTTCGGTTTCCACCACCTCCACGTCCCGCACCGGGTCCGGGTTGCCCAGGGGGTGGGGACACCTCTCCTGGCCGAAGCAGCGCACCACGTGGACCAGGAGGTCCACCTCCCGGATGTGCCCCAGAAACTGGTTGCCCAGGCCCTCGCCCCGGGAGGCGCCCTCGATAAGTCCGGCTACGTCGACGAATTCGATGGCCGCCGGGGTGAGGCGCTGGGGTTTCAGCAACTCGCCCAGGCGGGCCAGGCGGGGGTCCGGGACGGGCGCCACCCCGGTGTTGGGACTGATGGTGCAGAAGGGGTAGGGGGCCACTTCCGCCGCACTTAAGGTCAGGGCATTGAAGATGGTGGTCTTCCCGGCGTTGGGGAGGCCGATGATGCCGCAGCGCCAACTCATGGCAAAAAGCCGGTTTGCGGTTGCGAAAGGGAGAGTGAATCGGAGTTAAGATTCATGAGGCAAGGTCCTGGTCAAAAAGTTGCCAGCATCGAATACCAAGTTTAAGACCCAGGTTATTTATAAACTATGGAACCATGGGGGCGCAAGGTATGCGTGCCAAGGCGTAATAACTCACCCCCCAGGGTGTTTGGTTAGAGTTTTCCTAACATGGGATGGTGGGGACGATGCGCGGTCCCGCCCAGGCTAAAAGCCTGTGGCCACCCTGCCCAGCTTACCGGGGGCTGGGTGGGAGGGCATTCCAGGGCCTCGTAGCGCTCCGGGAAGGGACCTTCCTTGCCGGCCCCGCCGGGGACGAAGAGCCGGCTCTTCCCTTCGGGCAGCATGAGAAAAGACGCCTTGGCCGATTCTTCGGGTCCCACGTGGATCTTGCCCGGCTTTCAGGAGGGCGGCGGCGGCGGTTTTCGGCGGGGCGGCGTTCCCGGCCCAGGCGGAGGGCGGGTGAATTTACCCGAAAAACTCGGCCAGCAGGGTAGCCATGGCCGCGGTCTGGTCGGGGTGAAACCAGCGGATCTCCGGGTCGGAGCCGAACCAGGTGAACTGGCGCTTGGCGTAGCGGCGGGTGTCCCGGGTAAGCCACGTCAGGGCTTCTTCCCAACTCCAGCGGCCGGCGAGGTAGTTGATGAGGTGGCGGTAACCCAGGGCCTGCAGGGGCTTCAACGTCGGCGGGTAGCGGCTCAAAAGCCCTTCGACTTCATCGAGCCACCCTTCTTTCAGCATGGTTCCCACCCGGAGGTCGATCCTCCGGTAGAGCTCCTCCCGAGGAAGCAGGAGGCCCAGCTTCAGCACCTGAAAGGGCGCGTCCTTAAAACGGTGGGAGGCGATGAACTCGGATAGCGGCCGGCCGGTGGCCGAAATCACTTCCAGGGCCCGGATGATCCGGTAGGTGTCGTGGGGGTGGAGCCGGGAGGCGGTCACCGGGTCCAGGTGGAGCAGGCGCGCATAAAGGGCGGGCAGCCCCAGGGCGCCCAACTCCCGGCGCACCCGGTCCCTTACCCCCGCGGCCGGTTCGCCCTCGGCAAACAGGCCCGAGAGGAGCGCCTTGAGATAGAGGCCGGTGCCGCCCACCACCAACGGCGGCGTCCCCCGCTGATAGAGATCGTTGATGACTTCCCGCCCTTCCCGACAGTAGCGGGCCGCATCAAAGGCCTCCGGGGGGTCCGCCACGTCGATGAGGTGGTGAGGCGCTAGCGCCCGCTCCTCTCTGGTGGGCTTGGCGGTGCCGATATTCAGCTCCCGGTAGACCTGGAGGGAGTCGGCGTTGACGATCTCGGCGCCTAAGCCTGCCGCCAGGGTCAGGGCCACCGCGGTCTTGCCCGAGGCGGTGGCGCCCACCAGCGCCGCCACCCGGGGTTTTTCGGCGACATGGGAAGGGGTTATTGCCATTCAACCATCGCAGTTGCCCGAGCCTCTCCTGGCCAAAAACCTCGGGGGAAAAGGGGAAAGGGCGAAAAGGGAAAAAGGCCAGGAATGGACCGGACAGGTTTGTTGCCTTTTTCCCTTTTCACCTTTTCACCCCCGGTCTTTTATCTGCGAAAGCTCTGCCGGATGTCCTGGTAGCTCATGAGACGCCACAAGGGCCGCCCGTGGGGGCAGTGGGAGGAGACGGGAATCTCGTCCAACTGGGCCAGCAGGGAGTGAATGGCCTCGGGGGCCAACACCTCCCCGGCCTTGACCGCCCCCCGGCAGGCCATGATCTGGAGGGCCGCTTCCCGAACCTCCTGGGGGTTTGTGAAGCTTTTTGACGGCGCCAGTGCCTCCACCGCCTCGGCCACCACCGCCTCCAGGTCGGCGTGCGCCAGGGCCGCCGGTACCGCAATGAGCATAAAGCTCGCCCCCCCGAAAGGCTCGAGCGTCAGCCCGGCCTGGGCCAAAAGGTCCAGGTGCTCTTTCACCCAATCCGCCTGGGGGGGTGTAACTTCCACCACCCGGGGAAAAAGCAGGGTTTGAGCCGCCCCGGCCGGCCCCCGGGATTTAAGGGCCTCGTAGAGGACGCGTTCGTGAGCCGCGTGCTGGTCGATGAGGATGAGCCCGTCGGGTCCCTGGGCCAGGATGTAGGTCTGGGCCAGGGTGCCGAAGACGGTCAGGTCTTGAAAGCGAAAGCCCCGGGGGCCTGGGTGAGAAACGGGGCCCGGGGCCAGGGTGCTCCCGGTGAACGAGGCCGCCGGCGGAAACCCCGCCGGCCCCGGCGCGGTTGCGCCCCGGGGAAATAGCTCGCCCGCCTGGCTTTCCGCCGCCCGGGGGGGTGGGTCCGGCTGCCAGGTCACCCGGTACCGGGGGCTCTCCCCGTACAGGGGCCCCAGGCCCTGGCGCAGGGCCGTCAGGAGGAGCGGGTAAACCTTGCCCGGCTGGTGAAAGCGAATTTCGGTTTTGGCGGGATGGACGTTGACGTCCACGGCCTCGGGGGGCACGCTCAGGTTCACCACCGCCCCGGGGTGCCGGCCCCGAGGCAGGAGCCCGGCATAGACCTCGCGCAAAACCGCCCCCAGGATGCGGTCGGCCACCACCCGGCCGTTCACCAGGAAGACCTGGAAGCGGGAGCTGGCCAGGGTAAAATCCGGCTCCGTCGTGAGACCCGTCACCTGCCAGGCCCCCTGGGAAAAAGACAGGGGGAGCATATGGGCTGCGAGTTCGGGCGTAAAAACCGCGGCCACCCTTTCCAAAAGACTCGTGGCGGCCGGGGCCGCCAGCAGGGTCCGGGTCGGGGTGCTCAGGGTGAAGTGGACCTGGGGGTAGCCCAGGGCCAGGTGGCGGAGAGAGCCCAGGATCTGGGCCTGCTCGGCTTCCTGGCTCTTCAAAAATTTCTGCCGGGCCGGGGTGTTGAAAAAGAGTTCCGCCACCTCCACCTGGGTGCCGGGCGGAGCCGCCCAGGGCGAGGCCGAAAGGATCTCCCCGGCCCGGGCCTCCACCCGGTAGCCCCCCTGGGCTCCCGGGGGGCAGCTAATGAGGGTGAGCCGGCTCACCGCGGCGATGGACGGCAGGGCCTCCCCCCGAAAACCCAGGGTGGTGATGTCCAAAAGGTCGGCTTCGGCGGCCAGCTTGCTGGTGGCGTGGCGCTTGAGGCTCAGGGGCACCTCCTCCGGGGTCATGCCGAATCCGTCGTCCACCACCCGGATGAGCCGGCGGCCGCCTTCCTCCACCACCACCGTGATGGTGCGGGCGAAAGCGTCCAGAGCGTTCTCCACCAGTTCCTTGACCGCCGCCGCGGGGCGGATGATGACTTCCCCGGCGGCGATTTTGGCAGCCACCATGGGGTTAAGGATGCGGATGCGGCTCACGGATTCCCCCTTGCCTTGCGGGTGTGCCTGGTTTATCATGTGCCTTAAGGAGGGCTGTGCTCCGGTTCTTCTTACCCGCCCGCCGGCCATTTGAATTGGCCTTCTTCTGGCCGGCGGGGAATTTTTCAGTGAGCAGTTAGCCGTTAGGAAAGCGTTGGTCAAAGTGGCCGTTGAGGATCTCGGGGCTGACGGCTTTCTGATCACTGGTTACTGCTCACTATACCAAAAAATTACCCCCTTTGGGAGGCGCATACATGGCCCGGGACAAAGAATCGCCGCCACCCCTGACCCCCCGGGAAGAACTGCTCCTGAAGGTGGCCAAGGAGATCGTGGTCAAGTTCATCGAAGTGGGGCGCATCTCGCCAGCTTCCTTTGCCGACACCTTCACCATGGTCATCGACACCTTGCGCCGTTCTCTTAAAACCGGGGAAAAAGGGTAAGAGGGAAAAAGGCGAAAAGGTTAATAAAACCGAAGGGTTTTTTCGCCTGGCGCCGTTAAAGGCAGGCGTGGGGGTTAGGGAAACCTGGGGTCAGCCGGGCAAGTTAGGTCAAGAGGAAAAAATATGCGACAGCCCGGCGCCCGCCAGGACCATGAGCTGCGGGAGATTGCCATCACCCCGGGGTATCTGGATTTTGCCGACGGCTCCTGCCTCATCACCTGGGGCCGCACCCGGGTCATCTGCGCCGCCACCGTGACCGAGCAGGTACCCCCGTTCCGGCTCTCTTCCGGCGGCGGCTGGGTCACCGGCGAGTACGCCATGCTGCCCGGGGCCACCCATCCCCGGGGGGACCGGGAGTCCCTCAAGGGCCGGGCGGGGGGCCGCACCATGGAGATCCAGCGCCTCATCGGCCGGTCCCTGCGGGCGGTGGTGGATTTAACGGCCCTGGGCCCCCGCACCGTCACCGTGGACTGCGACGTCATTCAGGCCGACGGCGGCACCCGCACCGCCAGCATCACCGGGGCCTTCGTGGCCCTGTGCCTGGCCCTGGAAGGCTTGAAGCGCCGGGGGGCGCTCACGGCCTCCCCCCTCCGGGACCAGGTGGCCGCGGTGAGCGTCGGGCTCCTGGGGGAGCGGCTGCTCCTGGACCTCGATTACGCCGAGGACTCCCAGGCCCGGGTGGACGCCAATTTCGTGGGCACCGGCCTTGGCGACCTGGTGGAGGTGCAGTTAACCGGAGAGGGCGGCCCCTTTCCCGCCACCCAGCTCAATCGGATGCTGGAGCTGGCCCAGCTGGGTATCCGCCGGCTCACCCGGATCCAGGCAGAGGTGTTGACCCCGTGGCTTCCCCGGCCCTGGTGATGGCCACCCGCAATCCCGGGAAGATCCGGGAGATGAAGGCGCTTCTCCAGGACTCCGGGATTACCCTCCTGAGCCTGGCGGATTTTCCCCTTCTCCCCGAAATCCCGGAAGAGGGCGCCACCTTTGCGGAGAATGCCGCGGCCAAGGCCAAGGCGGTGGCCCGGCTCACCGGACACCCCGCCCTGGCCGACGACTCGGGCCTCATGGTGGACGCGCTTCAGGGCGCCCCCGGGGTCTTCTCGGCCCGCTACGCCCAGGACCGGACCACCCCTTCCCCCCCCACCGATGCCGACAACTGGGGGAAACTCCTTACTGAGCTGCAGGGCGTCCCCTGGGGCGAACGGGGCGCCCGCTTCGTGTGCGAGCTCGCCCTGGCCCGGCCCGACGGGAGGCTCCGGCGGGCCCGGGGCGAGTGCGCCGGCGTCATCGCTTTTAAGCCCCGGGGCGAGACGGGCTTCGGCTACGACCCGGTCTTCTGGGTGCCGGAATATTCCGCCACCATGGCCCAACTGGGACCGGAGATCAAAAATCAGATCAGCCATCGGGCGAAGGCCCTGGCGGCCCTCAAAACGCTTCTCCGGTCCTGGCTAAAAGAGCAAGAAACTGGCGGCTCTGGCAATTTTATGACAAATTTAGAGTAAGAAAGCCCTTTGGGGTGGTTTTAAATACTGAAAACTGAAAACCGTTTTTCCTCGGGACGTGGCGCAGCCTGGTTAGCGCGCCTGCTTTGGGAGCAGGAAGCCGGCGGTTCGAATCCGCCCGTCCCGACCAGTGATTTCCCCAGGGTGAGGTCAACGGCCTCACCCTTTGGCCTTGTCTGGGGGAGGCAGCGGCGCTAGTGGTTGATTGCGTTAATCTAACGCATATTAAAGACGGCGAAAAATTCCCCCCTTTTCTAAAGGGGGGTAGAGGCGGGATTCAATAACCGCTTAATAATCCCCCTTTAAAAAAGGGGGACTTAAAATACCCGGGATTCAAGATAGTCTGGTTTTATACAATACTACTTATAAATCACGACACGAGCCCCTAACGATTGCCGATCCTGATGAGGCAATGATAAGGGAGACCTCCATGGACCCAGCCGAGAAGATCGGCCCCATCCTGAAGCTGCTGGACGAGTATTACGGGGACGCGCACGTCACCCTGGACTTCACCAACCCCCTGGAGTTGCTGGTGGCCACGGTGCTCTCGGCCCAGTGCACCGATGTCCGGGTCAACCAGGTCACCCCGGCCATATTCAGTAAATACCCCACCGCGGCCCACTACGCGAGAGCCGACCTTACGGACCTTTCGCAGGCCATCTACACCACCGGCTTCTACCGCCAGAAGGCCAAGAGCCTCAAGGCCCTCTGCCGGGACCTGGTTTCGAAGTTCGGCGGCCAGGTGCCGGCTTCCCTGGATGACCTGGTAAAATTGCCGGGGATCGGCCGCAAGACGGCAAACGTCATCCTGGGCAACGCCTTCGGCATCCCGGGCATTGTCGTGGACACCCACATCGGCCGGGTCGCCCAGCGCCTGGGGCTCACGCCCCAGAGGGACCCGGTAAAGATTGAGTTCGACCTGATGCCCCTGGTGCCCCAGGAGCGCTGGGTGAAATTTTCCCATCAGCTGATCGCCCATGGACGCCGGATCTGCTCTGCCAAAAAACCCGACTGCCCCCACTGCCCCTTGCTGCCCTTTTGCGATTACGGGGCCAAGGCCATGGGCCAGGCTGCTTGACACGCCGACGGATTCGTGGCATAAGACGGAAAAACAGGGGGAGGTCTGGAACCATGCAGAGACAACGGCGGCTTAAACTGGCGGCGGTCCTGGTGGCCATGGCGATGACGGCGGGTTGTGTCACGACTCTACTCATGGGGGTTGGGGGTTTAGCGGCCCTGGGGACGTATAAGTGGATAGAAGGCACCATGGAAAAGGATTATCCCCGGCCCATGCAGGAAACCTTCAATGCCGCCATGGAAGCCGCAAAAAAGCTGAACTTAAAGATCGCCTCGGAGCTGTATAACCCCTCGGAGTCCAAGATTCTGGCCGCGACCCAGGACGGCACCTCGGTCAAGGTTGAACTGCTCGCCCGGCCCAACGAGATCACCACCGTCAAGATCCGCTTCGGCATGATGGGCAACGTCGACTGGTCGGCCTACTACCACCGCCAGATCATGAAGATTTTGCGCATCCCGGACCAGCCGTAAAAGCCGCGGGGCGACCACCGAGCCGCCGGGTCAGTGCGGGGCAGGACCCCAGGCGCACCCCGCACCCTCTTGAAATAACTTGAAATCACTCAGGCCGGAAGTTGCGAGTTCCGGCCTGAGTGATGAGAATTTACCCCGAATTGACCCCGATGCGATAAGCGCCAAGGCTGGGACGTGATTTATCACGCCCCGGTCTTGGCCAGCCGACCGGTTCCCTTTCAAATCAAACCAACCTGGAACTCATTGGCAAGTCTTAACTGTTAACCGAAAACCCAAAACCGGATTACATGGCCTTGGGTGGTTCGGCGGGCTTGGCTGGCTCCTTGGGAGCCGGCGCCCGGCGCTTGGGAACGGACCGCGGCCGGTCAGCCGGCACGGCCTGCAAATAGCGCAGAGAGGCCCAGCCTTCCATATTGCGGCGCAGGTCATACACCCGGCCCCAGCCCGAGCTGGTGTCCAGGAGCTCCACTTCGTCGTTGAACTGCAGGGTGCCAATCTGGGGCGCGCCGGTGGCGGGGCCGTCCCGGAGGGCCAGGCTGGAGACGTTCACAAAGTAAAGCGGGGGGGGCGGCGGCGGCGGAGTCTCCACCACCACTATGGGCGGCGGCGGGCCCGTTTCCACACAGCCCATGAACAGAGTCAGGGCCATCACACAGAGTGCCAGACCGGTAAGGGTACGTCTCAGGGTCATAAAAGCCTCCTTATCCGAGATTATGCGGCAGGCTAACCTGCTTCCGTCGAAACGCGGCATTTGAGACTTCTGGGCTCGCGGCAAATTTCCTCAACGATCCAGGTCTTAAAGCCCTATATTTTCGTGTGAGGCATGATAGCACATAATTTTTTAAAAAATCAATTTTGATCGAAAAGGTGAGCGGCGCCATCCTACGCCAGAGACACCTTGATCTGGTCTTCCCGGGGGTTGACGCGATCCAGGCGCACCAGGACGGTATCTCCCGGGGACAGCTTCACGGTGACCGGGGCCGCCATAAAGAACTCCAGCAGAATATCCGGCAGCATGATGCGGTAGCGGTGGTGCATGCTTTCCAGCACCAGGGCCTCGAACTTCTGTCCGACCCGGGTCGCCAGGTGCTTCAGGAGCCAGTAGCGCAGACGCCGGGTTTTCAGTTGCCCGGCCCGCCGCATGGCCGGCTCGATGGTGGCCAGGATCTGCTCCAGATCCTCTGGCCGGTAAACCGGCGGGTGGCCGCTCACCACCGCCAGAAGCTGCCGGTGGATCACCAGGTCCAGGTAGCGGCGGATGGGGGACGTGGCAAAGGTGTAGCAGGGCAGCCCCAGGCCCCAGTGGGGCGACGGCGAGAGGTCCATCACCACCCGGCTCAGGCGGCGCCGGTCCTGCCAGAGCTCCAGCAGGCTCTTGTCCGGGGACGGATTGATGGGCTCCCGGGGGTCGGGTTGGCTCCGGTAGATGGCCGCAATCCTCTGCTCGGCCATAAACTGGGATGCCAGGGTATTGGCCAGCACCATGGCTTCGCCCACCAGCTGGTGGCTGGCAGTCTCCTGGTCTTCCACCACCACCTGGACATCGCCCTGGGGGGTGAACGTGGCCCACACCTCCGGCAACTTAAGCTCATAGCCGCCCCGGGCCAGCCGCCGTTCCTTGAGGCGGCGGGTCAAGCGGGACAGGGTGTAAAACTGCTGGTCCTGGGTCAGGAGGGCGTCCACCTCATGGTAGGTCAGGCGCCGGGCCACCTTGATGCAGCTGGGGACGATCACCCAGTCCTTGATCTCGGCGTCGGCCGAAAGGGTCACCAGCACGCTCAAGGCCAGACGTTCCTGGAGGGCCACCAGGCTCACGGTATCTTCCGAGAGTTCTTCCGGCAGCATGGGCAGCCGCCGCTCCGGCAGGTAAATGGAGGTCCCCCGGGCCTGCGCCTCCATATCCAGGGGGGTTTGGGGCATCACGTGCGCCGAGACGTCCGCGATGTGAATCCCCAGGCGCCAACCGTCCGGCACTTCTTCCAGACTCAGGGCGTCGTCGAAGTCCCGGGTGCGCTCCCCGTCAATGGTCATGATGTTAAGGTGGGTCAGGTCCTGCCGGAAGGAAGCATAACGGTCCGGGGGCGGACTCTGGGCCAGCTGCCGGGCCAGGACCAGGACCTCCGGGGAAAATTCCAGGGGGACCTCCTGCCGGTAGAGGTCCAGGTCTTCATCCTCCTGCCACACCCCTAATCGCACCAGCAGGCGAAAGGGGGCCTCCACCGGGTTGAGCCGGGCCTTGTCCAGGAAAGCCTTCCCCTGGGCGTAGTCAGGGGCCTCGGCCCCCCACAACGCCATCCCGCGCAACAGCGAAACGACCCGGTCTTTCCAGGGTCCGGCCGCCGCCTTCTCTCCGGCCCAGGCCTTCTCAAGCCAGGCGGCGATCTCCTCCAGCTCCTGCTGGCGCTCCAACTCCCGGAAATGCTGCTCTTTCAGCTGCTCCACCCCTTCCGGGGGATTGGGGCTGACCAAGCCGTCTTTCTGCTTGAAGAGCAACCGGTCCTCCCTGAGGCTGCGGCCGGTGGCGGCCACCTGGTCGGGAGTCGTCTGGCCAAACCACAGGTCGGCCATCTCAGAAACCGACACGGTCTGCGCCTCTGAAGCCAGAAGGTCCCACAGATCTTCCAGGTTGATGGCATCCTTTAAAGCCTCACGTTTCCTGGCAGTGGCTTCCAGATGCCTCAGCAACTCCTGGCGGGATAGGGTGGCTACGGGCAGGCGGGGGCCCACGTGGAGGATCCGCTTGGGGGTCACGGTCATCTCCCGGCTGGTCTGGGTAAGCACATGGAGCCGCTCGCCTTTCATTTCCAGGACGACGCCGCAAAAAATGCGCTTATCTTCGAAGAATTCGACAATATCGCCGGGTTCCATGGTGGCCAGAAAGTAACAAAATCCCCGTAAAAGTCAAGGAAGCGCGGCAGGGCCGGCTTGCGGTTGGCAGTTTCCGGTTTTGGGTTAATAAACAATCTTTTGAGGCCCTTGTCGTTACATTGAGGTCAGAATGATATAAAATCACTTTAAATATTTAGTTTTTTGGGCAAAAATAATCGGGGCTGGGAGCGCTGCGGAAGTATTGGCGCCGCCCCGGACTGCCCCAACACCGGGAACCTCTTATGCGACTCGCGGTTATCGCTGATATTCATAGCAATAGGGAAGCCCTGGACAGCGTGTTGGCCCAGATCGATGGGGAGGGGGTAGAGGCCATCTTGAACCTGGGCGACCTGGTGGGCTACAATGCCAGCCCCAATGAGTGCCTGGAGTTGCTTAAGAGCCGCAACGCCTGGAATCTGGCCGGGAACCATGACCTGGCTTTGCTCTATCCTGAACGGGCCCAACATTTTAATATCATCGCGTATGAGGCCTTGATGTGGTGCCGGCAGCAGGTCCGCCCGGAATTCCTGGAATTTCTGCAAGGCCTGCCCTTGGTGCGGGAGCAGCCGGGCTCATTTATGGCTTGTCACGGCACCCCTGCCAGCGTTGACACCTACATCGCTTACCACTTCCAGGGCAAACGGGTCCTCAAGGATTTGTTCAAACGCGCTGATCTTCGGGTGTGCTTCTTCGGCCACACCCACCGGCGGGCCCTGTGGTACCGGGATATTCGGGGCACGGTGGCCGTGCGCCAGATTTCCCCGACCCCGATGAAGTTGTCCCCGGAGGAACACTATCTCATCAACCCCGGCAGCGTGGGCCAGCCCCGGGACGGCAACCCCGAAGCGGCCTACGCCATCTTCGACGACCAGGAGTTCTCCATTCAATTCAAGTCCGCTCCTTATGATGTGAGCGGAGCCCAACGCCGCATCCTGGATGCGGGCCTGCCCCCTTATCTGGCGGAGCGCCTGGCCCTGGGGGCTTAGAAGGGAGCAGTTAGCAGCTAATAGCTAACCAAAGGGGGATGAGAAGATGGCTTACCAAAAAGAGGGGGTGTTGAAAGACGGCGCCCGGGTAAAGCTGCGGCCCTTGGTAAAGGAAGACCGGGAGATGCTGCTGAAATTCTTCCAGGGTCTCGATGCAAAGGAATTGAGCTTCCTGCGCAATGACGTGCGGGACCCGGCCGTCATCGATCACTGGGTGAACCACATCGACTATCGCCGGGTCTTTCCCCTGGTGGCGGAAGCCGACGGCCGGATCGTGGGGGACATCACTCTCCACATGCGGAAGGTGGGGTGGAAGCGCCATCTGGGCAATGTGCGGGTGGTGGTGTCTCCCGACTACCAGGGCCGGGGCTTGGGCACCCTGCTGATCAATGAGATCGTCGAACTGGCCGGGGAATTCGGCCTGGAAAAGCTGATCGCCGAGGTTCACCTCCAGGCGCTGGGCGCTTTCAACGCCTTCAAAAAGGCCGGGTTTTCCGTGAAGGCGGTGTTTGAAGACCTGGTCAAGGACCTGACCGGCAAGAGCAGCGACCTGGTGGTCATGATCTGCGACATCCAGGCCCGGGATAAATAAGAGGGGAAAAGGCGAAAAGGCGAAAAGGGGAAGAGGGGGAAAGGGGGGGAGGATTGCCCACCTTTGCCTCAAGTGTAATGGTCAAAACTTGACCAGACAACCTCTCCATCAAGGCATAACAACATCGGACCCAAAAGGATTCTGAAAGTCCCCCCACAGAAGGTCAATTCGGCTATCCAGATGCATAACTGCGATTCAGATTATGCGAGATTTTTTATTTTTGCCCTCAATGTCAGGTTTAATCTGCCAGAAGAATGGGCCAGGGGGCAGGGCGCCGCCTGGTTGATTCTGCAGGAAAATTACAAAATTATTGAGGCTTGTTCATAAGTTATTTATGTTTTATAATCGTCGGAGCCAAGGAGGGCCCCGGTATGGACCGCGACGCCGCCCTGAGCCTGGTCCGCACCCTGACGCGGCCGGCGCTGGAGCTGTTTTCCCCGGCGCAGCTGAATGAGTTTGAAGACGATTTTGCCGCCTGGTCCCTGAGCGCCGGGGCTTTGGGGGTATCCGAACCATCCGTTTTTCTCACCCCTCCCGCCCACGGTCTCGACACCACCCTGGTGGCGGGGATGTTCTTCCAGGTGGTGATGGAGGCACACCGCTTACCGGTCGGTTCCCAGGAACGAGTCTCCTTCATCCGCAAGCGGGCCAAAGATTACCTGGTCACGCAACTGGCCGGGCAGATCACCCTGTCGCAGTTTTACCGCCTGCTCAACCTCATCGAGGAAGAGGCGGGTCTATATTTTGCCCGGCCGGATTGGTCCGGGGGCAAAGCCGCCCTCCGGGAGCCCCGGGAAGTTTGCCTGCCCCTGCCCCTGCCCCAGCCGGAGCCGGTCAAGAGCGAAGCCTTGCGCCAGGCCCTGGCCAAAATCGCCCTGCCCGTGAAAGGCCGCCGCAAGCTCACCCCCGAGACCCTGGGGGGCTATCTCCGGGAGACCGAAGGCCTCTGGTTTCGCCTGTTGGACTTCGAAGCCCGGTTTCAGGTGAACAAAAAGACCGCCTGGGGTTATTTAAACCTCTTGCTCCAGGAAGGCGTCTTGATCCACAACGGGGAGAAGGCCAACCGGGTGCGCTATGCCCTGGCGGCGCCCTTTCAGGCGGGTCCCGCCAGCCCCCCGGAGGCTTGAGCCTCTCAAAGCCGTTCCTCCCCCCGGTTAGCCTAAAGCCGCCCGGCTGCGATCCCGCGCCGGCGCCATCTCACCAAGCAGTTCCTCATGGACCCTTGGCCCACCCATAAATGATGAAAAATCTGGTGGGGCGGGTTTCTGTCCCCGGCCCCGTTGGTGGCACAGGTTTTTAACCTGTGCCACCCGCACCGGTAAGATACCGGTGCCACCAAAAACTTTTCAGGTCAGTAAGGCGGAGTATTTTCCGGGCGGCGCGCTGGCGTGGGGAAACCGAAACTTATTGATAAATTTGTAAAATGTTTGATATATACAGATAGAGTGAGTTTTGAGATTTATGATCAGGTTCGCTTGAGAGGAGCCTTTTTACTCCAGTCAGTCTTCAAGCCGGCCTTCTTTAGGAGTAATGGGGGGATCTCCAGGGGAAAGGCGCCATAATAAGAACTTACTCATATTAGAGGTCTGCCATGTCTGACCGTGAATCCCGAGATCATAGTGCCGCGGAGGAAGCCGCGCCTCTCTTAGAACTTACTGAACTGGCGGTACAGGCTGAAGACCTTGAAGGGCTGGCCCGGAGAGCGCTTCCCGGGTTGATGCGGGTGATGGGCGCGACTGCCGTCATCCTTAGCCTTGAAGAACCCAAACCCCCCTTTCACTCCCTCTTCCAAGAGGGGATTCAAGCCGGCACCCTGCCCTTGATCAAGAGAATTTGCACCGAGCAATTCCAGCAAGTTCCGATCCAGGACGATGCCCTTCCCATCATCGTCTCTTTATCCCCCAAAGAATCTGCCCATCTTTTCCTGTTTTCTCTAAGGCGCCAAACGAAAAATCTGGGGTTTTTGGGCGTAGTTCTGTCCGCGCCTGAAAAGCTGCCCCGGCAAAGTCTCATGCGCCAGATTACCGGCTTGCTGGCCTATTTTATCGGCCAATTCCTTGACCGGTTGGCCTACGACCAGAAGATCGCGCACCTCAATACCTACCTCGCAGTGAGCTCCAAAATCGCTCAGAGTTTTAACCTCCGTGAAGTTATCGAGGCCGTTTTGTACTCCAGTAAAGAAGCCGTTGCTGCAGAGGCGGCCTCGGTGCTGCTCCTTGATTCGGAGAAAAAAAACTTTCGATTTTACGGGGTGGAAGGACCTGCCAAGCCAGTCCTGTTGGATGTCACCTTTCCCGTTGATCAGGGGTTGGCAGGTTATGTCTTTCAAACGCAAAAATCCGCCATCTTCAACGAGGTGCAGCAACACCCCCGGTTTTATGGCAAGGTCGATTCGGTCTCGGGTTTTCAGACGAAAAACCTGGTGGCCATTCCCCTGGCGGCCGGGGATGAAAAGATCGGCGTTTTGGAGGTGCTGAACAAGGCCGGCGGCGAGCCGTTTTATGAAGAAGACCGCCTGCTGCTCGAATCGATTGCCGAAGAAATCGCCTTTGCCATCCGTAATGCCAATACCTGTGAGGAAAAACAGACCCTATCCGCAGAAATCCGCCGGATGCTCGAATTTCAGACCAAGCTGATCCAGACCTCCAACGACGGCATCATCGCCAACGATCAGCACGGCAATATTGTCATTTTTAATGAAGGGGCCGAAAGGGTCCTGGGCTATCGCCCCGATGAGGTGATCGGCAAGATCAAGGTGACTCAACTCTATCCTTCCGGCGTGGCCCAAGAGGTCAGGGCAAAAATAGATGGCCCGGAGTATGGGGGCCCGGGGCGCTTGATCCATTATGAGACCGTGGGGCTGAGCAAAACCGGAGAGCAGATTCCCGTCGAACTTTCTGCCAGTCTTATTCTGGGCAACGATCGCGAGGTAACCGCGGTGGGATTTTTTCGGGACCTGCGAGAGCGCCGCCAACTGCAAGAAAAGCTCCTGCAGTCCGAGCGCCTCGCGGCCCTGGGCCAAATGGCGGCCCACATCAGCCACGAGGTCAAAAACCCCCTGGTGGTTATCGGCGGGATAGCCCGTCAGGTTTTAAAGGCGCAAGGAGGAGGCCCGTCCAAGAGCGTCGAGAAACTCCGGATCATCGTTGAGGAAATTCGACGTTTGGAGGAATTTTTGGCCGAGGTGGGAAGCTTCGCGAAGTTATCGGAGCCCAGAAAGTGTCCCATAGATCTCAACTCCCTGATCCGGGAAATGTGCCTCAAGTTAGAAGCAACTCTGCAGGAAAGCCGCATAAAGTTAGCGGTGAATCTGGACCCCAACCTTCCTCAGGTTCAGTTCGACCCGCTCCTGTTGCGCCAGGTGCTGTTGAATATCGCCAAGAACGGCATCGAGGCTATGCCCGTCGGGGGTACTTTGACCTTGGCCAGCGGACGGGATAGCCACAGGGTGTCGGTGCGGATCAGCGATAGCGGTGAGGGGATTCATCCCGACAGCATGGATAAGATTTTCCGGCCCTTCTATTCCACCAAGCCCAAGGGCAGCGGGCTGGGACTGGCTATTTCCCAGGCCATTGTCACGGCGCACCAGGGGGAGATCAGAGTAGAAAGCGAACTTCACCGAGGCACCGGCGTGACGGTCTTCTTGCAGTTGGAATCAACGTAGGGTCAATTTTGATGGTTCCCTAAAAAGTTAAAAAATCCCTCCCCTTCATAATGATACTAATTTGCATTCAATGGGATACTTATAATCCAATTGAAGCCTGTGATTGAGGCTACCAAACTTTTGTTTTGCTCCAGGTATACCAAAGACTCCTCGAGGCGGTCTTCCACGCCATCAAGGGCATCAAAGACTATGTTGGCGAACCATTTTTCCCGCACTTCATCCCAGATATGCTCCGTGGGGTTAAGTTGTGGACTGTATGGAGGCAGAGACAATAATCTCATATTTTTTGGGACTACCAAAGTAGAGGCCCGGTGCCAAGCCGCCCCATCAAGCACCATCAAAATGAAGTCCTCGGGATGCCGCTGAGCCACTTCCGCCAGGAAAATAGACATGGCCTCCGCAGTGACCACTGGTAGAATCAGACTGACCAGGGCGCCGTCATGGGGGCTTACTGCACCGAAGGCATAGGTATACTCTCGAACGATCTGCCTGCCCACTTCCGGTCGCACCCCTGGTGGAGCCCAGCATCGGCGGGGGTCATTGGTCCTGCCGAAGCGAGCTTCGTCCTGAAACATTAATCGCACCTGCCGGCCCGCCTGCACTTGTTGACTTACCTCATATCCAACTCATTTTCGACAGTTGTAAGCCCAGATATAGGTATAAGTCATTGAAATTGTTAGGTGGCATAGATGGGAAGGGCGGAAATGTAGTGCCAACCCATGCATCCATAAGCCTCTAAAAAGACTTGAC
>Ga0194126_10003609_pt1 | contig 24226 bp, 7 predicted proteins | sample TA2KigC150mmetaG_FD_148641 | JGI IMG/M metagenome (GOLD analysis project Ga0194126, IMG submission 148641) | Freshwater microbial communities from Lake Tanganyika, Tanzania - TA2015035 Kigoma Deep Cast 150m | ecosystem: Environmental > Aquatic > Freshwater > Lake | place: Tanzania: Lake... | reverse complement strand
GGCATGGGCCTGGTCTTCACCGCGACAGCTTCGACCAATCCGACCACGACGATCAACTATGCCATGGCGTCCGGTTCAGATATGAACAACAACCCGGCGCCGCCTGTGGACGACCAGGACGACGTCAAGAACGTTGACCTGGACTTCGGCGACGCGCCCGATCCCACCTATCCGACCCTCCTGATCAACAATGGCGCGCGGCATATCATCTTGCCCGGCTTCAATCTGGGGCAGTTGGTTGACGCTGAGCCTGACGGTCAGCCCAACCCGACAGCCACCGGCGATGACATCAGCAACTTGCCGGATGAAGATGGCGTTACCTTCAACACGGCCGTCATGCCTGGGACGACGGCCAGCATCACGGTGATCGCTTCCGCGCCCGGCGGCCTCTTGAATGCCTGGCTGGACTTCAACCGCGATGGCGACTGGGCGGACGCGGGCGAGCAGATCTTCACCGACCTCCCGCTGCTGCCGGGGCCGAATGGTCTGACGTTCGCTGTGCCGGTCGCTGCCTCGCCGGGGGCGTCCTTTGCACGCTTCCGCTTCAGCACACAGGCTGGCCTTTCATACATCGGCCTGGCGCCCGACGGCGAAGTGGAGGACTACGCGGTGACGATCGCTGAGCCGCTGGACTTCGGCGATGCGCCCGACCCCACCTATCCCACCCTGTTGGCCAGCAACGCCGCGCGGCACGTCATCGTGCCGGGCTTCTTCCTGGGCGCGACGGTGGATGCCGAGCTGAACGGCCAGCCCAACGCCAGCGCCACCGGCGACGACATCGCGGGCGTGCCCGACGATGAGGATGGCGTGACATTCACCACGCCGCTTGTGCCGGGCAGCCCGGCCGGCGTGCAGGTGATCGCATCGGCGCCGGGCCTGCTCAACGCGTGGGTGGACTTCAACGCCAATGGCAGTTGGGCTGACCCCGGCGAGCAGATCTTCGTGAATCAGCCGCTCGTGCCTGGGCCGAATGCGCTGGGCTTCCCGGTGCCGGCAGGCGCGGCGCTCGGCATGACTTTCGCCCGGTTCCGCTTCAGCAACCTGGCTGGCCTTTCATTCTTCGGCCTGGCGCCCGACGGCGAGGTGGAGGATTACCAGGTGGGTATTGCCGCGGCGACCATCGGCGACCTGGTTTGGGAGGATCGTAACGGCAACGGCATCCAGGATGGCGGCGAGCCGGGCATCCCGAACGTCACCGTCAACCTGCGCGATGTGGTGGGCGCCATCGTCGCTACCACGACGACCAATGCCCTTGGCCAGTACAGCTTCACCGCGCCTCCTGGTACCTACACCGTCGAATTCGTCAAGCCCGCAGGCTATACCTTTACGCTGCAGGACCAGGGCGGCAACGACAACCTGGACAGCGATCCCAATCCCGCGACCGGCCAGACTGCGTCGTTCGCCGTCGTCTCAGGTCAGACCAAGAACGATATGGACGCCGGTCTCTATCAGCCCGCGGCCATCGGCGACTACGTCTGGTATGACACCAACGCGGACGCGACGCAAGACGTGGGCGAGCCGGGGATCGGCAACGTCACGGTGATGCTGATCAAGGACACCGGCAATGGCGTGCTGGATCCTGGCGATACCCGTCTGATGACCGTCACGACCGACGTGGACGGCGGCTATCTGTTCGATAACTTGGCGCCGGGCGTCTACTTCGTGGATGTGACCGACGCCTACGGCATCCTGACCCCCTACACCCACACCGTCGGCGCACAGAGCCAGACCGACCCGACGCCTGCGATCTCCGTTGTCTCGGCCGACATCTATCGCGATGCCGACTTCGGCTACTACCGCTTGCCGCCAGCCGACAGCGCGGTGATCGGCGACCGGGTGTGGCTCGACGGCGATGGCGATGGCGTGCAAGATCCAGGCGAGCCGGGCATCGGCGGCGCGCAGGTCTGCGCGACCCCTGTGGCGGGCGGCGCGGCGATCTGCGCGACGACCGATCCGAACGGCATGTATCACATCACCGTGCCGGCTGGAACCTACACCGTCACGACCCCTACGCCCAGCGGCCTCTCGCCGAGCACGCCAACCTCGCTGAACGTCAGCGTGGCCCCTGGCGACCAGTATGACGATGCAGACTTCGGGTTCACGTCGGGCGCGACCCTCTTGGGCACGATCGGGAACCTGGTGTGGGAGGACCTCAACAACAACGGCGTGGTTGACGTGGGCGAGCCCGGCATTCCGGGCGTCAGCGTGAACCTGATCCGGGACCTGAACGGCAACGCCGCCTGGGATGCGGGCGAGCCGATCACCGCGACAACCACGACGACGACCACCGGCGGCTACCTCTTCCAGGGTGTACCGGCCGGGAACTACCTGGTGCTCGTCTCGGACACGCAGAACACCCTGGACGACTTCGTCCCGACCATCCCTGGGAACCAGACGCTGGACAACACCAACAAGAACCAGCCGTTCCCGGTGACGCTGCTGGCCGGCGGCGCGGAGCTGCGCGCCGACTTCGGCTACGTCAAGAGCGGTCCTCCCGGCCTGTTGGGCGAGATCGGCAACCAGGTCTGGTATGAGGCCGACGGCAATGGCCTCTACAATCCCGAAACCGGCGACATCGGCATCGCGGGTGTGACGGTGGATCTGTATCGCGGCGGCGTTTTCTATGGCCGCACGACCACCGGCGCATCGGGTGATTACGTCTTCACCAGTCTGCCATCCGGCACGTACACCGTGACCGTTTCGGACGTGTACGGCGCGCTGGCCGGCTATCGGCTGACGCGTCTCGGCCCGACGCCGGGCGCGGACAACAACCATCAGGCCCAGCCCTATCAGATCATCCTGTCCGTGGACGGCCGCAACATGACTGCGGACTTCGGCTACACGCGGGCCGCGGCCATCGGCGACTATGTCTGGTATGACACGGACGGCGACGGGGTGCAGGATGTACCGGAGCCGGGCCTCGGCAACGTCACGCTGGCGCTCTATCGGGATGCGGATGGCAACAGCCTGTTCAACCCGATCACCGATACGCTCGTCGCCACCGCCGCCACGGGAACCGACGGCGGCTATCTGTTCGATGGTTTGACGCCGGGCGTCTACTTCGTGGATGTGACGGACGCTTATGGCCGGCTGACGGGCCTGACGCACACGACCGGCCCCCAGAGCCTGCCCGATCCGACCGGTCCCATCACCGTGACCGCGGGTCAGACCTACCGCGAGGCGGACTTCGGCTATGTCAGGCAGCCTACCATCCCGAACAATGCGGTGGTGGGCGACACGGTCTGGTGGGACGTCAACCAGAACGGTACGCTGGATCAGGGTGAGGCCGGCATCGGCGGCGTGACGGTCAACCTGGTGCGCGTCAGCGATGGCGCAGTCATCAGTTCCACCGTCACCAACCCAGACGGCAAGTACCTGTTCAGCAACGTGCCGCCTGGCGCCTACTACGTGGATGCGATCAACCCGCCCGGGCTGCCTTCGGCCGGCGCGCCAGACCCGACCGCAGCCTTCACCGTCGGCCCGGCGCAACAGTACCTCGATGCGGACATCGGCCGCGTGCCGCCTGCGCTGGCGACCATCGGCGGCACGGTCTTCGACGATCTGAACCTGAGCGGCACCTACAGCTCGACGACCGAGCCGGGTCTGTCGGGCGTGAGCGTGGACCTGATCTACGATGCCAACAACAACAACGTCTGGGATCCGGGCGAGGTGATCTCTGCGACCACGACCAGCGATCCTGCCGGCGTTTTCACCTTCACCGTGCCGGCCGGCAACTACCTGGTGCGGGTCTCGGACACGCAGAACAGGCTGGCCGACTACTCGGTGGGGCCGCTCGGCCCGACGCCAGGTGTGGACAACAACAGCCAGACGCAGCCCTATCCGGTCAAGCTGCCGGCCGGCGGCCTCAACACCACCGCGGACTTCGGCTACACCAAAGATGACCCGGCGCTTGGGGTGATCGGCAACCAGGTCTGGGTGGAAAGCGACGCGGATGGTCTGTATGAGCCGCAGAACGGCGAAAACGGCATCGAAGGCGTCACCGTGGACCTCTATCGCAACGGTGCGTTCTACGGACGCACGACGACAGGGGCGAGCGGCGACTACGTGTTCACCGGACTGCCGGCCGGGACTTACACGGTCACGGTGTCCGATCGTTTCGGCGTCCTGGCGGGCTATGCGCCGACGCGCCTGGGCGCGGCCGGCGTAGATAACAACAACCAACAGCAGCCGTACCAGGTCGTCTTGACCGCAGGCGGCGAGAACATGACGGCGGACTTCGGCTACATCCGACCGGCCGCGATCGGCGACTACGTCTGGTACGACGCCAATGGGGACGGCGTGCAGGACGTGTTGGGCGAGCCGGGCATTCCGAACGTGACATTGACGCTCTATCGGGATGCGGATGGCAATAGCATCCTCAATCCCATCCTGGACACGTTGGTAGCCACGGCCACGACGGGCGTGGACGGCGGCTACCTGTTCACGGGTCTCGTGCCAGGGATCTACTTCGTGGATGTGACAGATGCGTACGGCCAGCTCGTGGGCTGGACGCTGACCAGCGGTCCGCAGTCCAGCACGGATCCGAGCGCAGCCATCCCAGTCGCCGCGGGGCAGACCTTCCGCGACGCCGACTTCGGCTATCGCCAGGTTCCGACCGGGGGGACTGCGGTGGTTGGCGATACGGTCTGGTATGACTACGACAATGACGGATTCCAGGATCCGGGCGAGGCAGGCATTCCTGGCGTGACGGTGCAACTCTACTCGGTGGGGCCTGACGGCGCGCCGGGGACTGGCGATGACTTCCCGGTAGGGGGGTTCTTCACCACCACCGATCAGAACGGCAACTACCTGCTGACCAACGTGCCGCCTGGGACGTACTACGTGCAGGCGGTGGCGGGCGTCGCTGGGCTGACTCCCTCGACCGGCGCGCCGAACCCGACGGCGGCGTTCGCGGTCGTGGCGGGCGAGCAGTATCTCAACGCTGACATCGGCTTTACGACGCCGGCCAGCCCACCGGCCACCATCGCGGGCACGGTGTGGCACGACGTGAGTCCTGACGGGGTGTACACGCCGACGGTCGAGCCGGGCATTCCGAGTGTGAGCGTGGACCTGATCGGCGACACGAACGGCAACGGCGTGCTGGATGCGGGCGACCGCATCGCGGCCACGACAACGAGCGACTCGTCGGGCAACTTCACCTTCACCGTGCCGGCCGGGACGTACTGGGTGCGGGTGTCGGACACGCAACATGCGCTGGACACCTTCAGTCCGACCGTGCCGGGCAACCAGACGGCCGACAACACGAACAAGCTGCAGCCGTACAAGGTGATCGCGCCGGCCGGCGGTGTGAATCCGACGGCCGACTTCGGCTACGTGCAAGACCCATCCGATCCGACGGGCATGATCGGCAACCAAGTCTGGTTCGAGACCGATGGCGATGGCCTGTATGAGCCGCAGAACGGCGAGCTGGGCATCGAGGGCGTGACGGTGGATCTCTACCGCAGCGGCGTGTTCTATGGCCGCACGACCTCGGGCGCATCGGGCGACTACATCTTCTCGCAACTGCCGGCCGGGACATACACGGTCACCGTTTCGGACGTCTACGGCGTGCTGGATGGCTTCGTGGTCACGAAGTACGGGACGGCCAGCGCGGATGACAACAACCAGGTACAGCCGTACACCGTCGCGTTGGCTGGCGGTCAGTTCAACATGACCGCAGACTTCGGCTACACGCGCCGCGGGGCCATCGGTGACTACATCTGGTACGATGCGGACGGCGATGGCCTGCAGGACGTGGGCGAGCCTGGCATCGGCAACGTCACGGTGGTGCTGCGCGATCCTGTGGGCGCAGTGATCGCCGCCACGGTGACGGACCACGACGGCGGCTACCTGTTCGATGGGTTGATGCCGGGGACCTACTACGTGGACGTGACAGACGCCTACGGCGTGCTGACCGGTTACACGCATACTCTTGGCCCACAAAGCCAGCCCGATCCGGCTGGCCCGATCACGCTGGCGGCTGGCCAGACCTATCGCGAGGCTGACTTCGGTTACCGCCAGCAGCCGCCGCCGGGCTCCGCCATCCTGGGCGACTGGGTGTGGTATGACGGCAATGGCGACGGCATCCAGGCGCCCAACGAGCCGGGGATTGCGGGTGTGCAGGTGTGCGCCACGCCAGCAGGCGGCGGGCCGGCTCTCTGTGCGACGACCGACAGCTCCGGCCAATACACGATCACCGTGCCGGCCGGGACCTACACGGTGGCGCCGGTGGTGGGCTCGCTGCCGGTGACCTATACAGCGACGACGCCGACCGCGCGGGTGACGACAGTCGTGGCCGGGCAACAGGATCTGGCCAACGACTTCGGCTACCGTGGGCCGCCGCCACAGAACAGCGTGGTGGGCGGTACGGTCTGGCACGACACGGGCACGCCCGACGGCTTGCTCGTCGCCGGTGAACCGGGCCTTCCTAGCGTGTCGGTGGATTTGATCCAGGACACGAACGGGAACGGCGTGAGGGATGCGGGCGAGCCGATCATTGCGACTGCGACGACGGACGCCAGCGGCAACTACAGCTTCACGGTTCCGTCGGGGAACTACCTGGTGCAGGTCTCGGACACGCAGAATGCGCTGGCGGACTTCGGCCCAACGATTCTCGGCCCGACGCCAGGCGCGGACAACAACAACCAGCAGCAGCCGTATGCGGTCAGCCTGACGCCCGGCCAGACGAACACGACTGCGGACTTCGGCTACGTCAAGAATGGGCCGCCGCCGCCGACCGGGTTCATCGGCAACCAGGTGTGGGTGGAGACGGACGGTAACGGCGTCTTCAACCCAGCCACCGAGATCGGCGTGGCTGGCGTGACGGTGGCGCTCTACCTGGGCGGGTCGCTCTACATGACGACCACGACCGGCGCATCGGGCGACTACGTGTTCACCGGCTTGCCCGCGGGAACCTACACTGTCACCGTCACCGATCAGGCCGGCATCCTGGCGGGTTACTTCCCGACGACCTACCCGGCGAGCCAGACGCAGGACAACAACAACAAGCTACAGCCGTACCAGGTCGTCCTGCCCGCGGGCGGGACCAACCCGACCGCCGACTTCGGCTATATTCGCGCGGCCGGGCTGCAGATCGCCAAGACCCCGGATCAGCAGACGGTGGTGGCCGGCTCGACCGTCACCTTCAGCATCGCGGTGACCAACACGGGCGCGCAGGACCTGACCAACGTCGCGGTCGCCGATCCCCAAGCGCCGAACTGCGCCAACACGATCCCGTCTTTGCCGGTCGGCGCGACCACGAGCTATCTCTGCACGCTCAGCAATGTGACGGTGAGCTTCACCAACGTGGCGACCGGCACAGTCATGCCGCCGGTCGGCCCGCCGATCACCGTCACCGACACAGCCAGGGTAGACGTTATCAACCCGGCTATCGTCATCACCAAGACGCCGGACCTGCAATACGTATTGAGCGGGGGCACGGCGACCTTCACCATCACCGTGACCAACTCCGGGGATGTGACGCTGACGAACGTCAGTGTGGCTGATCCGCTGGCGCCGGACTGCGTGCGGGCCAACCTGGGCTCGCTGAATCCAGGCCAAAGCACGAGCTACACCTGTACGGTGAGCAACGTTACTTCGCAGTTCACCAATGTCGCGACGGGCAGCGGCCAGCCGCCGGTTGGCCCGCGCGTGAGCTCTAGCGACAATGCACAGGTGTTGGTAATCGGCCCGTCCATCCTGGTTATCAAGACGCCGGACTTGCAGTTGGCGCGCAGCGGCGACACAGTGACATTCACCATCGCGGTGACGAACACCGGCGACGTGACGCTGACCAACGTCAGCGTGGCTGATCCGCTGGCGCCGAATTGCGTGCGGCCCAACCTGGGCACGCTGAATCCGGGCCAGGGTACCAGCTACACCTGCACGCTCAGCCCCGTCACGCAGAGCTTCACTAACGTGGCGACCGGTTCCGGTCAGCCGCCGGTGGGTACGCCGGTGACGAGCACCGATACGGCCCAGGTGCAACTGGTCAACCCGTCCATCGTGGTCATCAAGACGCCTGACTTGCAGCAGGTGGCGAGCGGCGGTACGGCCAACTTCACGATCGCCATCACGAATACCGGCGACATCACGCTGACCAATGTCACGGCCGTGGATCCACTCGCGCCCAATTGCGCCACGGTGATCGCAAGCCTGGCGCCGAACGCAAGCACGAGCTACGCCTGCTCGCGCAGCAACGTTACGGTCGGGTTCACGAACATCGTGACTGTCACAGGCCAGCCGCCCATCGGGGGGCCGGTCACCAGCACTGATGACGCAGTCGTCACAGTGCAGGCGACTCCTACACCGACGCCGACCAACACGCCGACGAATACACCGACCAACACGCCGACCAACACGCCGACGCCGACGAACACGCCGACGCGCACGCCGACGCCGACGAATACACCGACGAACACGCCGACGAACACGCCGACGCCGACGAATACGCCGACCAACACGCCGACGAACACGCCGACGCGCACGCCGACGCCGACGAACACGCCGACCAACACGCCGACGCGCACGCCGACGCCGACCAACACGCCGACGCGCACGCCGACGCCGACGAACACGCCGACGCGCACACCGACGCCGACGAATACGCCGACGCGCACGCCAACGCCGACGCCGACTTCGGGCTGTCCTGCTGATCCTTACGAGCCGGATGATACGCAGGCGCAGGCGAAGCCGCTGACGCTGGATGATACGCAGGCGCAGGCGAAGCCGCTGACGCTGGATGGCTTGGTGCAGCATCACACCTTCCACAACTCGCTGGATGTGGACTGGTACCGCATCACGGGGCTGGTGGTCGGGTGGAGCTACAACGTGCGCACCTCGAACCTGGCGGCCGGCACCGATACGTACATGGTGCTATACGACCAGAACGGCACGATCGTGAAGTCGAATGACGACTTCGACAACAACACGTTCTGTCCGGGCTGGCTGCAGTTCTGCGCTTCGTCCATCAGTTGGACGGCGACTAACACCGGACCATACTACCTGCTGGTGCGGACCCTGTCGTATGGCGGCGCCTGCCCTGCCTACGACATCTCGGGCCGGCCCCTGCGCAGCTTCTCGCCGATCGTGCCTGGCCAACAGGCCACGCCGACCCCGACCCCGACGCCGACCGCCACGGGCACACAGCCGCCCACCCGCACGCCGACGCCGACCGTCACGCGCACGCCGACGCCGACCATCACGCCGACCCGGCCGTTGGAGCCGACGATCATCCCGGTTCCTGGTGTGCTACACCCGAAGGGCGTGGCGGTGGATCCCGCGACTCACCTGGCCTTCGTCACCGGCCGCGACAATGACCGCCTGTACGTGGTGGATCCATTCAGCGCCACGGTGATCCAGAATGTCAAGGTGGGCGATGAGCCGTGGGGCGTCCTCGTCAACCCGATCACGAACAAGATCTACGTGGCGAACTTCGCCAGCGGCAATGTGTACATCTTGAATGCCACGACGCGCGCCGTGATTGACGTCATCTGGGTTGGCCCTAATCCGACCTTCGTGAAGATCAACCCTGTGACGAACATGATCTTCGTGCCAACCTATGGCAATCACAACGTCGCGATCATCAACGGCTGGACCGACATGGTGGAGGCGATCCGGCCCTCTGGCAGCACCGGAACCTGGGGCATTGCGGTCAACCCGAACCTGAACCGCATTTACCTCAGCAACCGCGACACGGGCGCGGTGACGACGCTGAACGGCAACGACAGCTTCCGGGTCATCCCGGATCAGACCATCAGCCCGTGCGGCGGCACCGGCTCATCGCCTTACAGCATGGACTTCAACCCGGCCAACAACAAGCTATACATCGCATGTGCGCCGGCCGGCAGCGTGGATCACGCTGCCATCTACCAGGCCAGCAGCAGCGGCCTGACCAGACTGGCCTTCGTGCCGATCGGCGCGGGCGGCGGGGATGGCGGCGGCGGTGTGGCGGTGGATCCGGGCACCGGCAATGTCTTCTTCACCAACAGCGTGGCGAACACGGTCAGCGTCGTCAGCGGCCTGTCCAATGCCGTGATCGCCACCGTGCCGGTGGGACTGAATCCGTTTGGCGCCGCGGTTGACGCCGGCTTGAAGTGGGTATGGGTCGGCAACCGCGATAGCAACAACCTGTACCTGATCCCTGACACCTACGGGCCATAAAGCGGCCCCCATCTCTCGCGAGAAGTCGGGTTTCTACAGAGAAACCCGGCTTCTCGATGCTCAGTTGTCTGACAAGACCTGGCAGGTCTGCAAGGGCCGGCCAGGTCTTTTGCTTTTCCGCGCCAGACGTAACTGATTGATCGCTGGTTCGTCTTGCACTGTAGAACGATTGAGTGAATGGACAAATGCAATTTGATTTCCTGGGGCGAGAAATGACCTGCCCGAAGGAGACAAGATGGCGCGCATGAAGTGGCTTCGCATAGGGGCCACGACCGGCGTCGCGAGCGTCCTGCTGTTTCTGGGGATCTATGCGATCGCCGCGGCCCAATCCGGCATCTACCTGGCGCGTTCGCCGGCGCCGCCGGCCAGCATCAGCCGCGGCATGACCGAAACCTTCACCTGGACGGTCACGACCGGCGGCAATACGCCCGATCGGGTCGAGTTTCGCGTGTTCGATCCTGACGGGATTGTGGTGGATTCGTCCATCTATCCCGGCAGTTCAGGGCTATCGCTCACGCGGGTCTATACCGTGCCCCAGGCGCCCCCCGAGGGCCGCTACATCGGCCAGGTGCAGTACTACTCCATCGAGAGCGGATGGGAAGCCTCGGCCAGCGCGACCTTCTATGTGGCCGAGCGGGGCCACCTGGATGTCTTCAAGTTCGATGACTTCAACGGCAACGGCATCCAGGATGGCGGCGACCTCCCGGTGGCCGGTGTGCTCATCCAGCTCCGCACGCCCTTCGGGGATGTGGTGGGCAAACTGACCGGCGCGGATGGCCGCGCCCTCTGGCAGAACATCGCCATCGGCTCCTATACCGTCACAGAGACCGTGCCGGCCGGCCGCGAGCCGACTCTGCCGCTGACCGCCACGGTTCAGGTGGACATCGACGCCACGACCTTCGTCACCTTCGCCAACCGCATCCCTCCCAGCGCCGTCGCCGGCCGGGTGTGGCACGATGCCAACGCCAACGGCGTGTTTGACGCCGGCGAGAGCGGCCTGCCCGACATCACGGTGTTTCTGTGGGCCGACCCCAACGGCGACGGCGTCCATCAGCCGGCCGAGCCGGAAGCCGCGCAGATCGTCAGCGGCGCCGGCGGCGTCTACACCTTCACGCTCGTCCATGCCGGCGACTACGTCGTGGGGCCTGATCCGACCGACCCCGATCTCCCGATCGGCATGGGAATCGTGGGGCTGGCCCAGCGGGCGGTAACTGGGCTGCTGCCGGGCGAGACGCGCATCGCCAACTTCGGCTACGATGATACCGGAGTGATCGGCGGCCGCGTCTGGCACGACGCCAACGGCAACGGCCTGGTCGAACCGGGCGAGGTTGCCCTGCCTGACATCGGCGTCTGTCTGTACGATGACGCCAACGGCAACGGCCAGGTGGATGTGGGCGAACTGCTGATTGGCTGTCAGGACAGCGGCCCCGGCGGCAGCTACAGCTTCACAGGACTGGCAGCGGGCAGCTACATCGTTGAGGCGAACCGCAGCGATCCCGATCTGCCCCCTGGTTTTGTACCGACCACGGTGAACCCGCTGGGCGTCACCCTGGCGCCGGCCGAGAATCTGACCGCCAACTTCGGCTTCCGCGCGCCGCCCACGCCGACGCCCACCAGTACATCCACGCCGACGGCGACGCCCACCAGCACGGCTACGCCCACGCCGACCTCGACCTTGACGCCGACGCCGGGGCTGTCGTGCATCATCGGCCAGAAGGTAGACGATCTGCACGTCGGGTTGCCCGGCTGGACGATTCACGCCCGGCCGCGGTCGGCCGCCACGCCAGTTTACACGACGGTTTCGGATGGAACCGGGAACTTCCACTTCGCCGGTTTGGAGGCGGGGTGGTGGACGGTCTGGGAGGAGATGCAGCCCGGTTGGGCGGCCGTCACGTCTGATGTGTTCGACGTGCAGCTCCTTCCGGGCGCGGCGTGTGTGGAAGTGCGCTTCAAGAACCGCCAGGCGTGTAGCCAGGACAACTACGAGCCGGATAACAGCCCTGTGGCCGCGCGAACCATTCTGCCCGATGGCATCTTTCAGAAGCACACCCTGGAACCGCCGGCCGACCAGGATTGGGCGGCGTTCGACGCTGTTGGCGGCTGGGTCTACACGCTGCGCACCGATAATCTGTTGGGGAATACCGACACTGAATTGACGCTCTATGCGCCTGACGGCGTGACGCCGCTGGACTACAGCGATGACATCACGCCGGGCGCGGACATCAGGTCGCGCATCATCTGGCGCGCGCCGGCCACAGGACGCTACTTCGCACGCGTGCAAGACTACTATCAGAGCAGCGCGCGCGGATGCCTGGGTTATGACCTGGCGCTGACCGTCCAGGCGTTCAACTACGCGCCACTGATCGTGCGGCCGCCTGCGGCCACACCGACGCCGACGCCGACGGCCACGGCCACTGTCACGCCCACGCCTACGCCCACCGCCACCCGGCGGCCGATCCTGGGGCCGTTCACGATCCCCGGTCTCAGCCATCCAAAGGGCATCGGCGTGCACCTGGCCACGCACCGGCTCTATGTGGCCAGCCGCAACACAGACGTCGTGTACGAGGTGGATCCGCTGGGGCCGCTGGTGCTGCGCATGATCCCGGTGGGCCGTCAGCCCTTCGGCGTCGCGGTCAACACCACCACAAACAAGATCTACGTCGCCAACTTCCTCAGCGACGACCTGTCGGTGATTGACGGCGCTACCGGGCTGGTCATCAAGACCATCTCTTTTGCGCCCTACGGCGAGCCGACCTATGTGGCGATCAATGAGACGACCAATCGCGTCTATGTGCCGCTGCACGAGGGAGGCCGGCTAGCGGTCATTAACGGCGCGACCGATGCTCTGCTGACGACGCTAGAGGTTGGCGCGGGCGCGTTCGGGGTCGCTGCGGATCCGCTCTTGAACCGGGTCTATGTCTCGTGCCGGGACAGCCGGCTGGTGCGCGTGGTGGATGCCGCCGCCAACAGCGTCCTCTGGAGCCAGACCGCATATCCTGGCGGCGAGCCATTCGCGCTGGGCATCAACCCTGGCCTGGGCCGGCTGTATGTTTCCTTTGCGCCGCCCGGCAGCGCCGCGGATGGCCCGACGCAGGTCTTGGCGTATCACATCCCGGCCGGCGGCCCCTCGCTGCTGACCGCGGTGCTGGTCGGCCGCGGGGGGTTGGATGGAGGCGGCGGGATCGCGGCCAATCCGAATACGCATCACGTCTTCGTCACGAACAGCCTGAACAGCAACGTCTCGGTCTTCGACGGCAACACCCACATGCTGCTCGCCACCGTGCCGGTGGGCACCGACCCGATGGCCGTGACGATCAATCCTGGCCTCGGCTACGCTTTCGTGGGGAGTCGGGGCAGCAACACAGTGGTGGGGTTGCCAGACGGGTATTGAGGGGCCGCCGGCAGTTGAAACGTAGAAATCCAGCAAGCGCCGGCACTTCCGAAGTGCCGGCGCTTGCTGGCTGGTTTTCAGGACAACCTATCCACACCCTCCTCTCTTGCCAAACCCCCGGCATGGTGGTAGAATCGTCAGGTGGTTACAGGACAGTTGTTCAGGGACACGCTGTTCACCATCTGCGATCGGCCATCGAATGCACATCTACCGCGCTGATTTCCGCGATCTGGCAGCTTGCCTGGCGCTGGATGGCTCTTACGAGACCGACCACGTCTGGCAGATCACACAACATGCAGAAGACGATCAGGTCGTTACACGGTTTCGCACCGTGCGACTGCCGCGCACGATGCGCGTTCGTTATCCGAGCTGGGGCGAGGCGCTGTTGGCGCACCAGGAGCGCGGCGACCTGATCCTGGTGGCTGCCGAGGCGAGCGAGGTGCGCGGCTATCTCAATCAAGAGGCGCAGCCTGACCAGGGCATCGCCTGGATTCATCACCTGATTGTAGCGCCGGCCCATCGGAGGCAGGGCATCGGCGCCGCGTTGCTCGGTCGGGGCATCCAACAGGCGCGCACCCACGGGCTGGGGCACATCATGACGGTCGTGCAGAGCAAGAACTACCCGGCCATCCAGTTCTTGCAGCGCAGTGGGTTTTCGTTTTGTGGGTACAATGAGCAGTTCTACAGAAATCAGGATATCGGTTTGTATTTCGTGCGTGGGCTGTAAGGTATGGGCGAATTGTCGGGCCTGACGTGGCCCGTGATCTTAGCTTTCAGCAACCTCATCCTCTCCTCGGCCATCGTCATCACGGCGTTTTCTTTGCTCGGGTACATGCTCACCCGAAACCTGCGCAGCCGTGTGGGCCAAACGTTCAGCATTCTGTTGGCTTGCGTGCTGATCGTCTTCGCCGGCGATGTAGTGATCACGCGGGTCGAGAGCTATGCGGCGGCAGTCATCTGGCTGCGCGTGCAATGGATCGGCATCGCCATGGTGCCGGCGGCGTATTTGCACTTCTCTGACGCCCTGCTCCAGACCACGCGCCATGCCTCGCGCCGGCGCCGCGCGGTCGTGATCCTCAGCTATCTCTTCAGTAGCGCCACGGTCTTGCTGGCCCTGTTTACCGACATGATGGTCTTCGGCGGCGTGTTTGCGCCGCCGGTCAGCCAACTGTCGGCCGGGTCGCTCTTCCTGGTCTTTGTCGCCTATTTTGTCGCCACTGCGGCCTATGGCGCATACAACGTCGTCCGCGCTCGCCGGCGCTGTCTGACCCCGGCCTCGCGACGGCGGATGACCTATCTGGCTCTCTCCTTCGCGGCGCCCGGACTGGGCGTGTTTCCCTATCTGGTTGATTCTGGACTTGCTCATCATGTTGGCCCCATCCCGGTCTTGCTGTTGGCGATGACGGCCAATGTCGCCGTGGGCGCGATGTTGGTCGTCATGGCGTACAGCGTTGCGTACTACGGCGTCTTGACACCAGACCGGGTGGTGAAGCACGACATGGTGCACTATCTTCTGCGCGGCCCGGTCGTCGGCACGTTGGTGTTGGGCGTCATGCTGGTGATTCCGCGTGTGGAGCTCATCTTGGGGTTGCCCCGCGACACCGCGCTGATCTTCGCCGTGGTCAGTGTGATCGTGTTAGGTCAGTTGGCGATCAGCGCGGGCAAGCCGTGGCTCGATCGCCTGATCTTTCGGCAGGATCGCGAAGAGATCACGTGGATTCAGGCGTTGGACCGGCGATTGCTGACAAGCAGCGATCTCAGCCAGTTTCTGGACAATGTGCTCACCGGCCTGTGCGAGCTGTTGCGCGTGGACACCGGCTTCGTGCTCGTGCGAACTGACGCTGGCCTACAGATCGAGACGCTGGTGGGCGATGCAGAGGCGGTTCGGCGTTATGCACAAAGCCCCGCGGCTCAGGCTGCCTGGCAGAAATTGGACCAGCCGCGCAGCGACGGCGAAACGGAACCGACCGGGGAGGCTCCGCAGTTCTGCGCTGATACCGATTTCTGGTACTGTCCATTGCGCAGCCAGGATGGCGCAAAGCTGCTGGGCGTGCTGGCTGTGGCCGCGCGCAGTGCGCGGGTAATCATGGCCGAGGATGAACGCGGGGAGGCCAACATGCTGCTGGCGCAGGCTGCGGCTGCCATCGCGGACCGCTATGTGCAGGAAGGGGTATTCGCGACGCTGCAACGCATCCTGCCCGACCTGGAACGCATCCAGGAGTGGCGGAGCGCGCTGCTCTTTGCGCCGCCGCCGGCGCTGCCGGATGACGCGGGGCGGGTCAAGGAGATAGATGCAGGGGAAGGCTCGTGGCAGCAGTGGGTCAAAGATGCGCTCAGCCACTATTGGGGCGGGCCGAAGCTGACTGAAAGCCCGCTGGCCGGGCTGCGCCTGGTGCGTCGGAGCCTGCGTAACCATGACGGCAACTTGACCCGTGCCCTGCGGGCCATCCTGCAGGAGGCGATCGAGCGCCAACGGCCGGCCGGCGAACGCAAGATGACGGCCTCCGAATGGCTGCTTTACAACATCCTCGAGATGCGTTTTATCCAGGGCCACCGTGTGCGCGACATCGCGCGGCGGCTGGCGATGAGCGAGTCGGATTTGTATCGCAAACAGCGCGCGGCCGTCGCCGAGGTCGCCAAGACGCTGGCTGAGATGGAAGCGGCCGCGACGACCGAAGAGAACTGAGCGGTCGGGAAATTTGAATAGTCGTAGGGGAGGAAGGCAAACATGGACGATGGGTATTGGGAATCGTTATTGCGCGATGTGGAAGATGAAGCCGATGCGCCGGCGGCCAAGACAGATGGGGATGACGAGTCGAGTCACCTGGGATCGCTGGCCATAGGCGCAGCGGCCAGGAAGTGGATCGGCAGCCCTCCGCAGGAGGACGAAGCCGATTGGAGCCGCGCAACGCAGATGCTGGAGAGCGGGGAGACGGTCGCCATCGCGATCACGGGGTGCAATCGCGGCGGCCTGCTGGCCGATTTCGGCACCGTGCAAGGCTTCTTGCCGGCCTCGCACTTGGTGGTTCAGCCGCCGAGCCAGGCGCCGGCATCGCGTATGAACGCGCTGGCAGCTCGCGTAGGCGAGATGCTGACGGTCAAGGTGGTCGAGATTGATCGCGAGCGTCGTCGCCTGATCCTCTCGGAGCGGCTGGCGCAGGGCGATGGCAACGCCGACCTGGTGCTGGCGAGCCTGCGGCCAGGACAAACCTGCCAGGGGCAGATCACCAACCTGTGTCCGTTCGGCGCATTCGTGGACCTCGGCGGCTTCGAGGGATTGATTCACATTTCCGAGCTATCATGGGGACGCGTTGGATCATCCGAAGAAGTTGTGCACCCCGGCGATCGCGTGGAGATGATGGTGTTGGAGGTCAACCCACAAGAGCAGAAAGTCTCCTTGAGTCTGAAGCGCCTGCGGCCCGATCCCTGGCAGGGCGTCGAGGCGCGCTACCGGGTAGGGCAGCTTGTGGATGCGATGATCACCAACGTCGTCAACTTCGGCGCGTTCGCCCGGCTGGAAGAGGGCCTGGAAGGTCTGATTCACATCTCGGAGCTGGCGCAGGGCAGCTTCATGCACCCGCGCAACGTCGTGCGCGAGGGCGATCGCGTGCGGGCGCGCGTCCTGGCGGTGGACGGCGGCAAACGTCGGATCGCGCTCACCCTGCGCGCTGCGGAGGCGGGCCGGCCGCGGCCGGAGTTCGCGCCTCAGACGCATGTCTCGATGTAGTTCGTTCAGCAGACTCTCATGAACCAGCCGAAGAACAGCATCCTCGGCTCGGCGCTTCTGGTCGCCGGGCTGGTCGCGTTGCTCTTGCTGACGCCCGGCGTCGTCAGCGTGGTGGGGCCGGCGCCGTTGCGCGTCGCTTTCGGCTGGGGTGCATACGTGGTCGTTGTGGCTCTGGTTCTTGGCGGGCTGGCGATTGCCTTCGCCGACAGGCTGGGGCGACAGGTGCGTTGGGATGCTGTGCTCTACGGCGAATGCCTCTTTTTGGCGGCGCTGGCATTCACAGCCCTGGCGACCGGCGCGGACGGTCAGGATGCCTGGCGGGGGCGCGGCGGCGGCATCGTCGGCTGGGCGCTGGCGCAGCTCTTGGCTGCGCTCCTGGGCGAGCTGCTGGCATTGGCGGCGACGGTGGCGGCCGCGGGCTGTGCGGTCTGGCTTCTCTGGCGCAGCCTGTCGGCCGGCCGTGTTTTCATCCCCACGCCTCGCCTGCCGGTCATGCGCATCCCCCTTCTCTTGGCCAGCGTTTTGCTGAGCGCGGCCGGCCGGGTGTGGGATTTGCTGCGCGGGCTGGCGCGCGACCTGTGGCCGGGGCCGGCGGCGGATGGGGATGCGGGCGGATGGGCCGGGGCGGGCCGTCGTGATCAGCCGGCAGGCGGTCTGGGACCGGAGGATACATCTCGGAGACCGGTCGGCCAACGGGGCCCGGCGTCTGCGCGGGAGGCTGATGCGAAGTCGGGGGGCCGGTCGCGTTCACCGGCGCCTGACCGCCGCCCGGCCCCGCCGGCCGGCCGGGCGGCCGAGCCGCGGCCGGCCAAGACAGCGCAGCAAGGCGCTCCTGCCAGGGCCGCGCCGCGCGATGCAGCGCGCAAGCCGCGGCCCAGCTCACTGCCGCCGCTCGAGCTCCTTAAACCCGATGAAGGAACGGTCGGCGGCAACGCCGATGTGCGCGAGCGGGCCCAACTCCTTAAGCAGACGCTGGCGGAATTCGGCGTGCCGGTGGAAGTCGTTAGCATCAAGGAGGGACCGCGGGTCACGCAGTTCGGATTAGTGCCCGGCGAGATCGTCAAGGAGCTGCGCAACGGCGAAGTGCTGCGGCGTCGCGTGTCGGTGCATAGCATCCAACGGCTCAGCAACGATCTGGCGCTGGCGCTGGCGGCCGCTTCGATTCGGATCGAGGCGCCGGTTCCAGGCCGGCCTTATGTTGGCGTGGAGATCCCCAATACTGTCAAGACGTTCGTCTCGCTGCGCAGCATCCTGGAATCCCGTGAGTTCGCCCGGACCCGCACACCGCTGGCCGTGGCCTTGGGCCGCGATGTGGCTGGCGACCCGGTGGTCACCGATCTGACCAGGCTGCCACATCTGTTGATCGCCGGCGCCACCGGCGCGGGCAAGTCGGTCTGCATCAATGCCATAGTGTGCAGCCTGCTGATGAACAACTCGTCGGAGACGGTGCGCTTTCTGATGGTAGACCCCAAGATGGTCGAGCTGCCGGGCTACAACGGCATTCCCCATCTGCTCGGCCCCGTCATCACCGACGTTTCTCAAACGCCCGGCGCGCTGGCCTGGCTGATGTTGCAAATGGATGATCGCTATCGGCTTTTTGCGGACAGCGGCGTGCGCAACATCGCGGAGTACAACCGCAAGGCCGGCCGGTCCAAGACGCAGACGCCGCTGCCCTACCTGGTGCTGGTCATTGACGAGCTGGCCGATCTGATGATGACGGCCGTGTATGATGTGGAGCGCCAGCTTTGCAGGCTGGCCCAGATGTCGCGCGCCACGGGCATTCATCTGGTGTTGGCCACGCAGCGGCCGAGCGTAGACGTGATCACCGGACTCATCAAGGCCAATTTCCCCGCGCGCATCGCCTTCGCGGTGACGACGCAGATTGACAGCCGGGTGATCCTGGACACGCCCGGCGCGGAGAAACTGTTGGGCCGCGGGGATATGCTCTTCATGGCGCCCGATTCCGCCAAGCTATCGCGCATCCAGGGCTGTTTTGTCTCGGACCGCGAGATCGAGGAGATCGTGGGCTTTTGGAAGGCGCACCGCGAGGAGGATGACCCGGCTGAGGCGGCGGTTCCGCCCTGGACAGGCATGGTGGATCAGATGGCAGACAAGGACGACCTGCTGGAGAAGGCGCTCCAGTTCCTGCAATCCAAGCAGACCGTCTCCACATCGCTCTTGCAGCGCCAACTGCGCATCGGATTTCCGCGCGCCGCCCGGCTGATGGAGCAATTGGAGGAGATGGGAGCGGTCGGCCCGGACGAGGGGGGCGGTCGCAGCCGGCAGGTGTTGGCGGGGTAGGAGCTGTGTGGCCCAGCCATCAAGACCTTCGAGGTCGCCAGGACCTCGAAGGTCCTTTTTTGCAGTTGTCAGACCTGGCCCCGCAAGGTCAGCAGCCGGGCAAGCCGGCGGATGAGCGCGAAGGAGATGACCGCCATTTCCAGGATCACCATCACGCCGGCGAAGAGGATCGCCATCTGCGTGATGAGGTCTTCGGGCACGACCGGCAGCAGCGGGGGCAGCGGCAGTTCTTTGACGCCCGTCACGCGGAAGAAGGGCGAGAACATGCGCGCGGCGGTGGCGCCGATGAACGCGCCGCCGGCCGCGCCGTAGGCTGTCAGGAAGAAGTATTCCAGCAACACCTGGCCGAGGATTTGCCGGCGGCGCACGCCCATGGCATGGAGCACAGCGAAGCGGTGGAGTCGCTCGTTGAGCGAGGCGTAGGTGTTGATCAGCAGCCCGGCCAGGGCCATTGCGGACGCGGCCAGGAAGCCGACCGTCAGCGTGCCGAAGACTCCTACCCGTTCGGTTTTGGCTTGTTCCTCGGAGATCATGGCCTCGGCGTCGCGTGGGTTGCCGCCTTCGATGCCCATGCTGCGCAGCGCCTGGAGCACAGCTTCGCCGCTTGCCTCTGGCCGGAGCCGCAGCCAGATGCTGTGTTGCATCGGCCCGCCAGCCAACGAGAAGAGGTAGTCCAGGTTGGCAATGGCTGTGGGCTGATCGGCGTACACGGTGGGGAAGTATTTGTACGTCCCGACGACGGTGAACTTGACGGGCACTGCGCCCCGTTCGGGCAACGAGAGCTGCACCTGCAGTGGATCGCCGATCCGTAGTTGCCCGGCCGCCAGCATCTCTTCTGACACCAGCACCGCATCCTGCCGCGCAGCCAGGCGGTTCATGAGCGCGCCCAACGATTCGCTGGCCAGGTCGCGGCGAAACCAGGCCACCTGCGGGAAGACCGCGCGTTCGACGCCGAGCAGCCGGGCGTTCACAGGACGATTCCCGCTCAGGGTCGTGCGCACGCGATAGTCGCCCACGCGCGTGCCGCTGGCGACGCCCGGCAAGCCGAGAAAGTCTTGGATCGGCAGCGCCCACTGCTCGCCCGAGCCGGACGACGAACCGCTCTCCCCGGTCCGCAAGGGGAGGGGCTGAAAGCTGAGATGGGTCCCCGCCCGATAGTACATGCGATCTACCAGCCACTGATCCAGGCTGGCGGCCAGGGCAAAGGTGTAGATTCCCAGGCCGAGGGAGATCATGATCAGCAGCAGCGGATTGATGTAGCTCTGTGTCTGCCGGCCAAGCTGGCGGAGCGCCAGGTGCGGCACGATCCAGGGGATCAGGTTGGCGATCTTGTCCAGCAGGCTCACGATCAGCGGGAAGAAGCGCATGGCAAGCAACGACGCGGTGAGAATGAAGAGCGCTGGCACCAGCACCAGCAGCGGATCGCGATAGAGGTCCGCGGGTCGGTCGTTGACCAACATGGCAAGCGAGCCGTACTTGCGCAACTGGTCGTAGGCATAGAGGGTCGGCAACACGAGGATCAGGTCAATGTAGTAGCGATACCAGAAGGGATTGCGCAGCGGCCGCGCCTGTTCGCGTTCCTGCTCCACCACGCTGCGCCGGCTGCTGCTCCACGCCGGCCACAGGCGAGCCAGCAAGGTCGCGGCCAGTGCGCCGGCGATCAATGGCAGATTCAGCCCCTGCAGCGAGACCGGCATCGGCGGCCGGCTGGCAAAGGCCATGAAGCTGGCGGTTTGACCCATCAGCCGGGCGATCAACACGCCCAGTCCAACGCCCAACGGCGCGCCCACGACGAACAATACCAATTCCTCGACCAGCGTCAACGCCACGACCGACCCGCGGCCCATCCCACGGCTGACCAGCAGCGCGGTCTCGCGGTGCTGCCACTGGGCGACGATGACCGATGTGAGCACCAGGAAGTAGAGCAGAAAGCCGAGCGAGGGCAGATTGAAGCCGAGCAGCAGGATGGTGAGCGTGCGGTTGCGCTGCACGAAGTTGTCCAGCGGCTTGATGGGGGAGACGTCCAGTTTGGCGCCCGGCAGATATTGGCCGATGACGATCATCGCGCGCTCGAAGCCGCGCAGATAGGCGGCCGAGCGCGCAGGCACGAGCGAGGTTTCGTCGAGCATGACGTGCCAGGCCGCGAAGCGCGTCTTGGATGGGATCATCGGCTCGACCCGCTCGACATAATCCTGATAGCGGACGATCATCACATCGCGCAGCGCCAGGTCAGGGTCTGTGAACCAGTAGGGGTCGCGGTGGTTGAGCGGTTTCCAGAAGCCGCGCACCCGGATGGGGAGCGGCTCGGATACCACGGTGACGCCCAGGTTATAGGCGTCGCCGACATTCATGCCGGCTTTGGCCCCGAACTCATGGTATACCCACACATCGAGCAGGTCGACCGAACGTTCGCCGGTCAGCGGATCGCCCACGATATCGAGTTTGTCTGCCACCCCCTCGATGTAGGCCAGGTTGACGTTGCCCAAGAAGCCACTCTGTCCGGCGACGCGGGCTTCGCCCACGCGCGATTGGATCATCAGGCCGCCGCTCTCGACCTCGAGATGGGTGTAGAGCAGGGGCAACCCGATTTCGCCTGTCATGGTCCCGCCGACGTGTTTCGTGAGTCTGTCGGCCGCTTCCAGGGAGAGGGGCGCCTGGGAGTCTGGGATCGTGTAGATGCGCATGGAGAAGGGCGGCCGGCCGGTGGTCTTGCTCATCTGCGCCAGTTCTTGCAGGAGCACCTGGCGATCTACGGCCTGGGAGAAGAAGCCGGTGCTGGTGACCAGGCCGACCGCGAGCGCGACCGCGAGCAGCGCAAGGGTAGACAGCCCAGGGCGATAGAAGATGCGTCTGACGGCCAACCCGATCAGCCCGCCGGTGCGCAGCCAGAATCTGAAGAGATGGGAAAGGAAGTTGTTGGACATGATGAGGGGTTTTCTTCGTTCTTGGATACCGACGCCGAGAGTGTACCATCGTTAGGGATTTGTGTCCAGTTCACCGCTTTGATTGGATACCGTCGGTGGCAGGTTCGTTCGGAGATCGGCCAGCCGCTGGAGGGCCGGCTGCAGCTCGGGAAACAGACGCCGGTAGACGTCTTCGTACAGCAGGCTGTAGGCCGCGTGACGTTCGGCATGCGGCGTGAAGACCGATGGTTCGAGCCGCGTCATGGCGGCCGCGGCCGCGGCCACGTTCGGGTAGAGCCCGCTGCCAGCGGCCGCCAGGATGCCCGCGCCCAGGGCGCTGGCATCTGGCGTGGCGCAGCGTTGCACCACCTTGCCTGTTACGTCTGCGATCAACTGACACCACAGCGCGCTGCGGCTGCCGCCGCCCATCGCCGTGAAGCCGGCGATCTGCTCGCCTGTCGCGGCCTCGACCCCTTCGGTGTGCAGCCGTTGCTCGAAGGCGATGCCCTCCAGGATGGCGCGGTAGAGGTGTCGCCGGTCATGCGCGCCGCGCCAGCCGACGACGATGCCGCTGGCAGCCGCGTCCCAGTACGGGTTCATCGCGCTGTTCCAGTAGGGAACCAGGAGCAATCCCTCTGAGCCGGCCGGCAGCCCAGCGACCGCGGCGTCGAGCTCCTCGGCAGTTCCGCCGAAGCGTTCGCAGAACCAGTTGGTCGTGTAGGTTCCGCCCAGCAGCACCGTCTCCAGGAGAAATGCGCCGGGGATGCCGCTGCATGTGGCGCGGAACGCACGGTCAACCCGGTAGCTCTCCGCGTGGGTCCCCGCTACGACCGCGGTGCCCAGGTTCAGGTAGGCCCGGCCGCGGCCGGTGATGTTTGCGCCCAGGCCTGCGGCCTGCCCGTCGCCCAGCCCGCATACCACGGGCAGGCCGGACGGCAGGCCGCAGGCTGCGCTGGCTTCACGCGTCACCCCGCCGATGATCGCGGCTGGCGGCCGGAGTTCTGGCATCTGCGCAGGCCGCACGCCGACGGCCGCCAGGATCTCGTCAGCCCACCCGCGCTGCGCCATGTCGAAGAGTCCCATCGGGTCGGCGCTGCCCCAGCCCGTGCAGCGGCGTCCGGTCAGGCGCTGGATGAGGAAGGCGTGGGCGTCGAGGAAGCTGTGGGTATGGCCGAACGTCTCTGCCTCGTGTTCTCGCAGCCAGGCGATCTTGGCGACCGACAGGTTGCCAGAAAGGGGCTTGCCGGTGATCTGATGGAAGCGTTCGGCGCCGATTGCCGCGGCGAGCTGCGGCAGGAGGCCGGCCGCGCGCGCATCCATCCAGACGATGGCGTTGCGCACCGGCCGGCCGCCGGCGTCCACCGGGACGAAGGTCTCGCGCTGGTGCGCAATGCTCAGAGCCGCCAGCCGGCTTGCGCTTACCTGGCCGGCGACTTCGCGCAACGCTTCGGCGGCCGCAGTCCACCAGTCGTCGGCGCGCTGCTCGTGCCAGCCGGGTCGCGGGGTGAGCAGCGCCAGGCTGCGGCGCGCCTGGGCGACCGCCGCGCCGGTCAGGTCCCAGGCGATGGCCTTGCAGGCGGTGGTGCTGCAGTCGAGGCCGATGACGAGGGGAGAGGAGCCAGACACGGATGATGGTATGGATGCCACGGATGAGCCAGACACGGATGATGGTACGGATGCCACGGATGAGCCAGACACGGATGATGGTACGGATGCCACGGATGGGCCAGACACGGATGATGG
>Ga0194126_10003602_pt1 | contig 24259 bp, 22 predicted proteins | sample TA2KigC150mmetaG_FD_148641 | JGI IMG/M metagenome (GOLD analysis project Ga0194126, IMG submission 148641) | Freshwater microbial communities from Lake Tanganyika, Tanzania - TA2015035 Kigoma Deep Cast 150m | ecosystem: Environmental > Aquatic > Freshwater > Lake | place: Tanzania: Lake... | reverse complement strand
TTTCAGCACCTCCCGTAATGTTGCGCCTTCGCCTCCCCCCAATATAAGAACTCTCCGGGGTTTTGGATGGGTTATCATGACAGGATGGACGAGCGTTTCATGATAAATATATTCATCTGTCTCTGTAGATTGAATTTTCTTATCAAGGATCACAACCCGTCCAAACTGATATGTATCGATAATTTCCACATGCTGGAACGGCGTATGGCAGGATATCAACTTTTTTTTTACCTTGTGGAATATCCACCTGTATCTGCTGTCTTTATCAATAAACCAGCAACTGTCAGTTATTTTACCCTTCACATAAAATACCCCTGATGTTAATGATCACCACTCCAATTTTCTCTGCATCAGCCTCTCATACATGCCTCTGGGCATAAATGACTGCTGGTGGATCTCATCACTATAATATTTTGTTTTCATTTCCGTTTTACTCCTTATCTCTCGTGGAGAAGGACCTTTTGAACTTACTGCAAATGCCCACCAGTTGCCGGGATATGTTGCAATCGGAGCTGTGTACAGGTCAACTACAGGAAAAACCTTTTTCAGCGCTTCCTGGATCTCGATAACCATATCCTTGTGAAAATGCAGCGATTCAGTGTGTGTAACAAACATGCCTGTATCACTAAGACAATTTTTTACAGAAGTGAAGAATTCGTTTGTAAAAAGACTTCTCGCAAAACCGATAATATCCGTAGAGTCAATAATCACAGCATCTATATCAGGGGTTTTTCTTTTTGCTACAAAGTCTGCGCCGTCCATAATATTTATTTCTACGCGCGGATCATCAATTCCCGAAGATACGGTTGGGAAAAATCTTTTCGAAATGTTTATTACCTCTTCGTCTATTTCAATAAAATAGACTTTTTCGACAGTTTTGTATTTCAGCACTTCTCTTACAACACCTCCATCACCGCCGCCGATCACGATAACCTTCTTTGGACACGGATTGGCATGCATCACGACATGGGTGAGCATTTCATGATAAAAAAACTCATCTCTTTCAGTGATCTGGACAACATCGTCAAGAATGAGCATTTTCCCGTAATGAGGATTCCTGATAACCATTATTTCCTGAAATTTGCTCTTGCCTTTATAAAGGATCTCTTCGACATCATATAAGTATTCAACCGGAGCATACGGCGCTTTTTCATTAAATTTAATCATTTTTACTCCTTTTCTCTAAATAAGAATTGTTTTAGGTATCGAAAATCCATTAAATTCCGATGCATAGGATACCGTATATGCACCGCTGGATAAAACAAGCATCAGATTGCCTACCTGGGGTTCCGGAAGAGAAACATTCTTGTCTATCACATCAAAGCTGTCACAACTCGGACCTGCTATTGTCCATTGTTTCCTTGATCTTGCCTGTCTTGAGCCTTCAACAATATAACTGTACTTTATGCCGCCGACACTTTCCATCAGTCCGTTAAAAACTCCTACATCTATATAAACCCAGTCCTCATCTCCTCTTGCTGCCTTGCCGATTACTGTACTGACAAATATGCCGGCGTCTCCGACAACCGCTCTGCCTGGTTCGATTTGAATCTCTATATCTTCCGGAAATCTCTCAAAAATAAGGCTGTTTACATTCTTTTCTATCGCTTCTATGCTAACTACATTTTTCGTATATTTTATCGGATATCCTCCACCAATATTCAGGAGCCTCAGTTCTATCCCTTTTTTCCGTGATATATCCCATAATGTCTTTGCCTTATCAAGGGCTATATTCCAGTTGTAAATATTTGTGCATTGTGAACCGACATGAAATGTAATACCAACCGGATTCAAACCACTATCCTTTGCATATGATAAAAGTGATAAAGCATCATCAAGTTCTACCCCGAACTTCTTGCTGAGCGGCCATTCACTGCCTTCGTTCGGCACTGATAGTCTGACATACACATTACAATCCGGAATGAACTTTGCGATTTTATTAACTTCTTCCATCGAATCAAAGGAGAAATGATTGACTCGACAAGAGGCTGCAATCTTTAAAAACTTCAGGGATTTCACAGGATTGCTCGATATAATCCTTGAAGGTTCAACGCCGATCGATGAGAGTATTTCCAGTTCTCCCTCAGAGGCTATTTCGAATCCCATTTTAAGCCCGTTCAGGAATCTGAGTATCTCAATATCGGGATTAGCCTTAACCGCATAAAATACCTTTGCGTTTTTGATATTACGGCCGATCATTGTGGTTTTCTCCCTGACCTTATCCTTGTCTATCAGGAGAAATGGGGTCTCTATTTTTTCTGTATCAAGGTATCGCAAGGTCTTGAATAACGTAGATTCAGGAACTATCCCTGCATGATATTTGTCTATCTTGAATTTTCTCAGCATACCGCTCCTATGAAATGTAATATTATACTTTAGGTTATTTCAAAAATGTAGCCGCAGTTCCGAAAGCTTTCAGGATCAGCCTTCGTAAAGGTTTTTATTTAACGGTATTTAAAAAGATTTTGCAACAGATTTTTAGAGACTTATAACCCATAACTGGAGGGATACAGACTTACTATCCTTTTCTGGCCCGAACAAGTTTTTTGGCAGTAGATCTGATCCCCTCGGTAACATTTTTATTTTTTTCAAGTATTGAAAGGTCTCTTGTTTTCAGTTCACTCACAAGCGGAAGTGCAATTCCAGGAGGGGTTTTCGGATTCGTAACAAGGGCAAAAACAATATTATAGTTTTTCATCCACTGCCTGTTCTTGGCTATCCTTCTTAATGCCTCGTCTGCTATCGATCTGGATCTGGCGATTACCTCTATTTCTGTTTCTGTAATTTTCGGATTCTCCATAACAGTCATGCAGACTTCCTTATTCGGATCGCGCAGGAGGATTGACCTTATCTCCTTGCCGCCCCTGAGAGCAATGTGAATTCTTTCAGAGACGCTTAATTTCTGGATCTTCTGGAGGATTGTCTGCGCGCGCTCTTCCTCTGTTTTATGGACCTTGGCTATTTCTGATCTTTGTTTTAAAGGAACGCTCAGCACAACTGAAACCTGCTGCCGAACTTCATCAGGTGTTTCAGGATGATCAAGGAGCAGGGTCAGTATCTCAGGTCTGTTCTTATTTGCCTTTGCTATCTCCCCGAAGACAGAAACATCTACCGCATCCTCAATAAGCAGTTCTATTGATAATTTTGATGCAGTTGATAAATCAAATCCTATTAATACTTTTTCTTCTTCCATATCAATACTTTTTCATATACAAGAAATATTCTACATTACCTTTTTGACCTATTACAGGGGACTGAAACACACCATGAGATTTAAGACCGCATTTCTTCATATCTTCCTCTACACATTTTACAGCTTTTAACCTCTTTTCTTCTTCTCTCACAATGCCGCCCTTCCCTACCTCTCCCTTTCCAACTTCAAACTGGGGCTTAACAAGTGCAAGCACCTCGCCTTCATCTTTAAGGAATTTAATTACTTCAGGGATAACCTTTGTCAGTGAGATGAAAGAAACGTCTATTGTAGCGATGTCTATTTTACTATTTACAAGATCCCCATATTCTTGTTCCTTGCCCCTTGCTCCTTGCTCCTGAAGTATTTCTCTGAGATATCTTATATTGGTTCTTTCCAGAAGTATAACCCTCGGGTCTTTTCTCAAAGACCAGGCAAGCTGTCCATACCCGACATCGATACAATATGCCTTCTTTGCCCCTTTCTGCAACAAACAATCAGTAAATCCGCCTGTCGATGAACCGACATCCATAATTATTTTATCTTTTACGTCGATATCGAAATATTTTATTGCAGCTTCGAGTTTCAGACCACCCCTGCTTACATAAGGCAGATCAGTTGCCTGAAGGGAAATATCTGAATTTTCATTTACAGGGAAGCCTGCCTTTGTGATCTTATTGCCGTCAACATAGACCTTTCCTTCCATGATGAAGGCTCTTGCCATTTCTCTGCTTTTTACAAGCCCTTTTGAGAACAGAGCTTTGTCCAGTCTTTCTTTCAATATTTATATATCGGTTCGTGCAAAAGAGAGAGCGCTGCCGTATAGATTCCTTCTTCATCAAGTCCGTATATTCTTCTTAATTCTTCCTGAGAACCCTGTTCAACAAATTTATCCGGCATACCTAATCTCTTTATCTTTATGTGAGAGAATTCTGTTTTGTTCAAAAATTCAAGTATAGCGCTTCCAAAACCACCCTGAAGGATATTGTCTTCTATGGTAATAATTCTCGGAACCACTGAAGCGACAGATGATATAAGATTGCGATCCAGGGGCTTTATAAATCTCGCATTGATAACCATTACAGAAAAACCTTCCTTTTCGAGCCGTTCCGCTACGTTAAGTGACGGATACACTGTATTTCCCACTGCTATTAATGCAACGTCTTTCCCCTGCTTAAGAATCTCTGACTCCCCGATTCTGAATCCGTCAAACGATTTAGCGCCCTGATCCTGTACAGGCACTTTTCCCCTCGGGTATCTGATTGCAACAGGTCCTTTGTGATTCAGGGCAAGCCCGAGCATGTATTTGAATTCAATATCATCTTTAGGTGACATCACAGCCAGATTTGGAATATGTCTTAAAAAGGAGAGATCAAACAATCCGTTATGTGTAGGTCCGTCTTCACCGACTATACCCGCCCTGTCTATGGCGAAAACAACATGCAGGTTCTGAAGACAGACATCATGGACTATTTCATCGTATGCCCGCTGAAGGAATGTTGAATAGATTGCAACAACAGGCTTTAATCCCTGCGTTGCAAGCCCTGCGGCAAACGTTACAGCATGGGGCTCTGCAATCCCGACATCATAGAACCTTTCAGGATACTTCATTGCAAAATGTTCAAGACCGGTTCCCTCTTTCATGGCTGCGGTTATAGCTATTATTTTATCATCAGTTTTTGCGAGTTCTGTCAGCGTATCGCCGAATACTTCACTGTATGTCATGCCCGCACCGGCTGAAGGAGCGCCTGTATCAAGCTTGAAGGGTCCGATCCCGTGAAACATGGAAGGATCTTTTTCTGAAAATTCATAACCCTTGCCCTTTTTTGTTATAACATGGATGAGAACCGGCGATGTCGATGTTCTAATCCTCTTTAGAGTATCTATTAAGAGCTCAATATTATGGCCTTCTATAGGGCCTACATAATTGAATCCAAGCTCCTCAAAGAGTATGCCCGGAAGAAAAAAACCTTTGACCATTTCTTCTGTCTTCTGGGCTATTTTTGCAGCTTTGTCGCCAAGTTTTGGTATGCTCTCAAGAAAAGACCTTGTCTCCTTCTTGAATTTCTGATAACGCTCTCCTGTAAGTATCCTGTTTAAATAAGCCGAGAGAGCGCCTACGTTCGGAGAGATGGACATCTCATTATCATTCAGAATTACAATAAGGTCTTTTTTAAGATCGCCTGCATTATTCAGACCTTCCAGTGCAAGCCCTGCAGTCATAGCCCCATCGCCAATCACTGCAATTACCTTAAAGTCCTCCTTGTTTTTTTCCCTTCCTTCTATGATTCCCAGAGCAGCGGATATTGATGTGGAACTATGTCCTGTGCCGAATGCATCATGTTCACTTTCATCTCTTCGCGGGAATCCTGCAATACCTTTATATTTTCTTAAACTCGAAAATTTGTCATATCTTCCGGTTATCAATTTATGGGGATATGACTGATGACCAACGTCCCATATTATCTTGTCCACAGGTGAATTGAATACATAGTGGAGCGCAATGGTAAGCTCGACCACTCCGAGATTTGATGCTAAATGCCCTCCGTTCTTGGAAACGCGATAAACCATCTCGGTTCTTATCTCACCTGCAAGTTTCTTCAGGTCGGCAATAGCAAGTTTTTTCAGATCTGCCGGTGATTTGATTTGTTCAAGATACATTAAGCCCTCCTTTTCGCCAGATACCCGGCGATCTCCCTTAACGGATCTGCCTCTGATGAAAATATCCCTATCTCATCTATTGCTATTGATATTAACTCATTTGCCTTGTTTCTTGCTCCTTCTGTCCCATAAAGGGATGGATATGTCATCTTCTTTTTCCTGCTGTCTGAGCCGACAGATTTTCCGAGTTCTTCGGCAGAGCCCTCGACATCCAGCAGGTCATCAATAATCTGAAATGCCAGTCCTGTATTTTCACCGTATCTTGTTAATGCCTGAAGCTGTTTTTTGCTGCTGCCGGCAAGTATAGCACCGATTCTTAGAGAGGCTTTTATAAGCGCTGCAGTCTTGTGAAGGTGAATGAATTCCAGAGCCTCGCTGTCAGGTTCTGCATCTTCTGAAATAATATCCTGAGCCTGGCCGCCGACCATACCATTATGCCCTGCAGCAAGCGCTACTTCTCTGACAGCTTTCAGCAGTAAAGAAGGTTTAATACGTTCACCAGAAAATCCACCTACACCCTCTTTATAAAAGGGGGGCTCTATATTTTTGTTCCCCACTTTAGTAAAGGGGGGTAAGGGGGGATTTGTTTCCGTCATCATCATAAAGGCTTCAGTCAGAAGGGCATCCCCTGCAAGGATTGCCATTGCCTCTCCGAACATCTTATGGTTCGTAGGTTTTCCCCGTCTCAGATCATCATTGTCCATGGCAGGCAAATCGTCATGGACAAGAGAATACGTATGAATTAGTTCAAGGGCTGCAGCCTGCGGTATGATCTTTTTTGCATCTCCTCCACACGCCTCATAAGATGCCAGAGCAAGTATCGGACGTATCCTCTTACCGCCTGCGAACAGCGAATACTTCATCGCCTCATGGAGAACAGAAGGAGAGGAAGGTGAAACAAAATATGATTTCAGATATGAGTCAATTAATTCCCGTTTCTCGTTAAGGTAAGACTTTATATCTGTCATTAAGTTATCGTTTGCTATTTGCTATCTGCTATGTACTGTTTGCTGTATTCTCATTCCCATTCAATCGTGCTCGGCGGTTTTGAGCTTATGTCATAGACTACCCTGTTAACGCCTTTAACCTCATTAATTATCCTGTTTGACATTATCCCCAAAACATAATAGGGAATCCTTGACCAGTCCGCTGTCATTCCATCGAGGCTGTTTACCGCCCTGATCGCAATGACATTTTCATATGTCCTCTCGTCTCCCATAACACCAACGCTTTTGACGGGCAACAGCACTGCAAAAGCCTGCCAGATTTTCTTGTACAGGCCTGCCTTCTTTATCTCATCAAGGACAATAGTATCTGCCTTTCTCAGGATATCGCATCTCTCCCTGGTAACCTCGCCGATAACCCGTATCGCAAGGCCCGGCCCTGGAAAGGGATGACGGTTTATTATTTCTTCCGGCATATCGAGTTCTTTGCCGAGGACTCTGACCTCATCCTTGAATAACTCCCTCAGAGGCTCTATCAGCTTTAATTTCATCTTCTCAAGGAGCCCTCCCACATTATGATGGCTCTTGATGGTGGCTGAAGGACCTTTGAAAGATACGCTCTCTATGACATCAGGGTAGAGCGTCCCCTGCGCAAGGAATTCCACACCTTTGATCTTCTTTGCCCCCTCCTCAAAAACTCTTATGAATTCATTTCCGATTATCTTCCTCTTTTTCTCAGGATCAATAACACCTTTCAGCTTTTTAAGAAATCTTTCAGAGGCGTCAACACAGTCGATATTCATATGAAAGTTTTTTCTGAGGGTCTGTTCGACCTTCTTTGCTTCTCCGGTCCTCAGAACACCATTGTCAACAAATATACAGGTAAGCTGTCTTCCTATCGCCCTGTGTACGATAACTGCGGTCACAGTTGAATCCACGCCGCCGCTTATACCGCATACAACTTTTTTCTTCCCTACCTTTTCCCTTATCTCTTCCGTTGCAGTTTCAATAAAAGATTTCATAGTCCACAGCGGCCTGCATGAACATATGTTAAATAGAAAGTTCCTGATTATCCTGAATCCCAAAGGTGTATGAACAACTTCAGGATGAAACTGAAGTGCAAAAAAACTTCTCCCTTTATCATACATGGCTGCAACCGGAGAATTTCCTGTATGTGCTATTGGTTTAAATGGAGATGGAACACGTTCAATTCTGTCACCATGGCTCATCCAGACAACAGTTCTTTTGGGAATATCATTAAACAGATCGGTTTTATGGTCAATGACAAGCTCTGCTTTCCCATATTCTCTTTTCTGTGCTTTTCCAACCCTTCCCCCAAGACAGTGCGCCATGAGCTGCATTCCATAACAGATGCCAAGAACAGGTACGCCGAGTTCAAAAATTGCAAGGTCAGGGATAGGTGAGCCTTTATCATAAACACTTGACGGACCACCCGATAGGATTATCCCTTTTGGATTGAAATTTCTTATCTTTTCAATTGAGGCATTGAACGGGAATATTTCCGAATAAACCTTGTTTTCTCTTACACGTCTTGCAATGAGCTGTGTATATTGCGAGCCGAAATCGAGGACTAATATTTTCTCTTCATGCATAATACGATTAATATCCTAAAGCAGATATTTATAAATTACTGTTGTCATACCGGCTTGTCCGGTATCTTTCTTATCTAAAAAAGGATTCCCGACAAGCGGGAATGACAAATGGGCATGTGGTTCTTGCAGCTTACCATTCAGGCCTGTAATTCGGCGCCTCTTTTGTTATGATGACATCATGCACATGGCTTTCCCTGAGTCCGGCGCTGGTAATCCGGATGAATCTTGCCCTTTTCCTTAGCTCAGTGAGGTTCCTGCAACCGCAGTAGCCCATTCCCGAACGTACGCCGCCGATTAACTGATGAACGCTCTGTGAAACCGCACCTTTATATGGAACTCTTCCTTCGACACCCTCAGGTACAAGTTTCGTGGATTTCACACCCGACTGGAAATATCTGTCTTTCGTACCCTGCTCCATTGCTCCGATTGATCCCATTCCCCTGTAAACCTTGTAGCTCCGACCCTGGAAAAGAACTATCTCGCCCGGAGATTCGTCTGTGCCGGCAAACAAGCTTCCTATCATTACAGAATGGGCACCGACTGCCAACGCCTTTACTACATCACCAGAATACTTTATTCCGCCATCAGCTATTATAGGCACTTTAGATTTCTTTGCAACATCAAAACAATTCTTTATTGCAGTAATCTGCGGTACGCCTGCTCCCGCTATTATTCTCGTAGTGCATATTGAGCCGGGACCTATCCCGACTTTTATGCCATCTGCACCTGCCTTAATAAGGTCACGGGCAGCTTCAGCAGTGGCAATATTCCCTGCGATAACATCCACATCAAACTTCTTTTTTAATGCCTTTAACGTATTGATGACCGGAGTAGTATGACCATGGGCAGTATCAATCACGATCACATCAACACCTGCTTTTACAAGAAGCTCTGCCCTGTAAACTGAATCCTCTCCGGTGCCTATGGCAGCCCCGACACAGAGCCTGCCGACCTTGTCTTTACATGCATTTGGATACTTTTTTCTCTTTTCAATATCTTTTATGGTAATCAGCCCCTTAAGATTGTTGTTTTTATCTACGATTGGAAGTTTTTCTATTTTGTATTTGTGAAGAATCTTCTGTGCCATGTCGAGGTCAGTGCCGAGAGATGCTGTAATGAGTTTCTCCTTTGTCATCACGAGAGAAACCTTCTTATTGAACTGGGTTTCAAAACGCAGGTCCCTGTTTGTGATTATTCCGATGAGCTTGCCTTTTTCCGTAACAGGCACACCTGATATCCTGAATTTTTGCATTAAAGCGAACGCCTCTGAGATCGGTGAATCGGGTGATATGGTTATCGGGTCGAGTATCATACCGCTTTCGGATTTCTTGACTTTATCGACTTCTGACCTCTGTTTTTCCGGACTCATAGCCCTGTGGATGATCCCTATTCCTCCCTCACGGGCCATGGCTATTGCCAGATCAGACTCTGTGACTGTATCCATTGCTGCGCTTATTATAGGTATATTTATGCTGATATTTCGCGTAAGCAGAGTAGAAATATCTGTCTCTTTTGGAAGCACTTCTGACTTGGCAGGCGTAAGAAGCACGTCGTCGAATGTTAACCCTGTTTTTAAAATATCATCAAGCATTTTAGCGCCAATTTAGTGCTAAGTTTAACATTTCAGCAGCGTATAAAGCAAACAAGTTAAAGGATTTTATATATTGTTTATGATAAAATATAAAGCTTATATGAAGACGCCAAAAAATATACGTAATTTTTCCATCATAGCCCATATTGATCACGGGAAATCTACCCTTGCAGACAGGCTTCTTGAATATACAGGGGCGCTGAGTTCAAGGGAGATGACAGAGCAGGTCCTGGATTCAATGGACCTTGAAAAAGAAAGAGGCATTACCATAAAGGCACATGCGGTCAGGCTTACATATAACGCTGAAGATGGCAATAGTTATATCCTCAACCTTATAGACACTCCGGGGCATGTAGACTTTTCATATGAGGTTTCAAGGAGCCTCGCTTCATGTGAAGGCGCGCTCCTTATTGTTGATGCATCGCAGGGTGTTGAGGCACAGACACTTGCAAATGCATATCTTGCAACAGAGCATAATCTTGAGATCATCCCTGTCATAAATAAAATAGACCTGCCGGCAGCCAGCCCTGAAGAGACCAGGAAGCAGATAGAAGAGGCAATCGGCATTGATTGTTCTGATGCTATTCTTGCAAGCGCAAAAGAAGGCAGAGGCACCAAGGAAATACTCGAAGCTATCGTGAACAGGATACCTGCGCCCAAAGGTGATGACAGCAACCCTTTAAAAGCCCTGATATTCGATTCCTGGTTTGATAACTATCAGGGCGTTATCGTTCTTGTCAGGATATTCGACGGTAAAGTGATGGCAGGCAAAAAAATCAAGCTTATGGCCACCGGCGATTCATTTGAAGTGGCACAGGTTGGGATATTTTCACCCAAGATGGAGCCTGTGCCTGAGTTGGTCTCAGGGGAAGTAGGCTATATCATTGCAGGCATAAAAATGGTTACCGACACAAAGATAGGTGATACCATAACCGGCGCTGATGAACCCGCAAAAGAACCCTGTCCGGGATATAAGGATATCAAACCGATGGTCTTTTGCGGTCTTTATCCTACTCAGTCGCATCAGTATGAAAACCTCAGAGACGCCTTGAATAAACTCCGGCTGAATGATTCTTCCTTCATCTATGAGCCTGAGACATCCTTAGCTCTCGGCTTCGGGTTCAGGTGCGGCTTCCTTGGATTGCTCCATATGGAAATCATCAAAGAAAGGCTTGAGCGGGAATTTGACCTTGCACTCTTAAGCACTGCGCCAACAGTCGTGTACAGAGTGACAAAAACAGATATGGAGGTCGTGCATATTGAAAATCCTTCCCGGCTGCCGGAAACCTATGAAATCATAGAAGAGCCCTTTGTTCTTGCAACCATTTTCGTACCTAAGGACTTCATAGGCCCGATTCTTGATCTGTGTCAGGAAAAAAGAGGCGTTCAGAGAAATTTTACCTACATTGGCAAAGACAGGATTAAGGTCGAATATGAACTGCCCTTAAATGAGATACTCTGGGATTTCTATGACAGATTAAAGTCTATTTCGAAAGGATATGCATCCATGGACTATGAATTCATCGGTTACAGGGAATCGGATCTCGTTAAACTCAATATTCTCCTTAACGGAGAGGTTGTCGATGCCCTTTCCCTGATAGTGCATAAAGACAAGTCATATTACAAGGGCCGTGAACTGTCAGAAAAACTCAGACAGATCATCCCACGACAGATGTACGAGGTTGTCATACAGGCAGCAATCGGCAACAAGATCATCGCGAGAGAGAGCGTAAAAGCCCTCAGAAAAGATGTGCTGGCAAAATGCTATGGCGGTGACATAACCCGCAAGAGAAAACTGCTCGAAAAACAGAAAGAGGGCAAAAAGAGAATGAAACAGTTCGGGAAACTGGAGCTCCCTCAGGAAGCGTTTTTGGCAGTGCTCAAGGTGAAATAAGACTCCTTCTTTCACATAATGTCAACCTGCCTATTACATTTTTGATCGCTATACAATGCAAAATGACCCTCAATGCCCCTGGAACTGCTCCCAAGGGTGCGTATGACAAAGAACTCGTAGGCGTAGTAATCCGAATACCGACGATGCATCTCAGTCTACTGCGCGAGCTGATCGAGCACGGCAAGTGCTTCTTAGACTTCGAAGAAGATCTCCCAGAAACGCGGTGTGGGCTCGTTCATGCGTCCTGCGCCCCACGATGCCGCACCATAAGCACACAGCGCCCGCTCGGGACGTCGTCGAACTCCCGGTCGCTCCGGAAGCCAGCCTTGGCAAAGGCCCGCTGCGAGGCCAGGTTGTCTATCAAGGTCGCAGCGATGACGAACGGTACGGCGGGGTCGGACAACACGGCATTTGCAACAAGGCGTATTGCGGCAGACCCCACGCCTCGTCCGACTTCAGTGCGCTCACCAATCATAATGTCGATGTCAATTACACTCTCGGGTATATCGATGAGGCCTGCCTCGTCAAGTTCCTGGCGTGTGGGGTGCTGCCACAGCACCAGGCCCACCTTGCGGCCATCGGTCTCGATGATGGCGCGCCAGTGCCCATCGGCTGGTGGATCGCACAGCATACGGGCGTTTGTCTCGGGGTCGCCCCAAGCGCTGCGGACGTGTTCATCGTAAAGCCACTGTTCGATGAGCGGAAGGTCATCGGTCGTGACATCGAGAAGGCGCACGTTCATGACTATCGACTACCCTGCAGATGGCGCTTCTGTACCCTTTGAATCATACAGTTCCTACTCCTCTTATAACCTCACCGAACGCTCAAACTCAGCGGCGGGCTATTGCCCGTCCGCTGGAGTGCCTCGTTAGCCCTGTTGATTGTCGTGCTATCTTCATCAAACTGCGCAGAGCCTCATTGACCGAAGCGTCATCGGGAAATGCCGCTGCTACATCAGGGCTCAGGAGAACAAGGTTCGTTCCCTTTTTATATTCCTCATAATATTTGCCCCTTATGCCTTTGCCCAAATCTTCACGTTTATATTCTTTACGCATTTCTTCTTTTTTAGCCGTCTTCATATATTTTCCTCTCTTGTTTTGTTGCGCGTCTTGCGCTTATTATTCTTGTTTTTCCATGCCGTTCTGTGTGAACGACAGCCAACAACTGATTTGTCCTGGAATGACCGAAAGTTAGAAGTCGATGCTCTCCGATAGAATGGTCGGGATCGTTAAAGGTTATGGAGAGGGGATCGCCAAATATCGTTGATGCCTGGTGGAAAGAGATTCCATGTTTTTTTAGGTTAGCATCGGATTTTCTGGGGTCCCATTCAAATTCCATATGCTATTTTATCATTAATTTTGTCATTATTTTGCAGTCTAACATTTATTTTTATGCATATTCTATATTTGATTAAGAGATTATAATTTTACGGGGTGTTTGTCAATGAAATTTGCCCTAAAAGTGCTGATTGGTGACTGAAATTCATTAAGCGTTATTTCCAGGTTTGAACGCCAAGTAGTATATGTTTCCCGAGGTTGTTTTTTTTATTGCGGTGTCATATTATGTCCATAGTGGGCAACTACCTCCGGCTAAGCAAACCGCAGGGAGCAAGGACTTTAAAAGGGTATGACAACCGAATCTTATTGTGGGCATTTCAATCTGAGGGAGAAGCCTTTCTCTTTGGCTGCTAACCCGCGCTATCTTTATATGAGCGAACAGCACTGGGAGGCGATGGCTCACCTCATGTACGGTGTCGACGATGACTGGGGCTTCGTTCTGCTCACAGGGGAGATCGGCAGCGGTAAGACCACCCTATGCCGTTTTCTCCTCGATCAGATGCCTGCGGATGTGAAGGTGGCTTTTATCGCAAATCCGAAGGTGAACGTCCAGGAATTGCTCGTCTCGATCTGCGACGAGTTCCAAATACCTTATGCTCCTGGCGGGCAGAGCGTAAAAGAGCTTTTTGATCTGATCAGCTTGCACCTGATTGAGGTACATGCCAGGGCGCACAAGGCCCTTCTTATTATCGACGAAGCCCAGTATCTTTCCCCGGACGTACTGGATTTGCTGAGGCTTCTGACCAACCTCGAAACAGAGGACTGCAAGCTTCTGCGGATCATACTCATCGGTCAGCCTGAATTGCGGACGATGCTGGCCAGGCCCGAGCTCGAACAGATGTCGCAGCGCATTACCGCCCGGTATCACCTCGGTCCCCTTTCAAAAATCGAGGCCACATCATACATCAACCACCGCATGGCGACAGCCGGTGCAACTGAAAATCATTTTACAAGGTCCGCTGTCAGCGCCTTATACCGGGTGAGCGGAGGCGTTCCCCGGCTTATCAATGTAATAGCAGACAGGGCGCTTCTCGGAGCATGCATTAAGAAGGAACTGTTAGTAACACGTTTTACGCTTAAACAAGCGGCCCGGGAAGTCCTTCGCGATGCAAGGTTCAGAAACCGTTCACGACATATTGCCTCAATATGGAAATTATTAACCTTAGCTAAAGAAAGATAAAATGTCCTTTATACTTGATCAGTTGAAGAAATCAGGGAAGAAGCGGGAACTTGAACTGGCTATGCGCAGCAAGGCAGGGACCCAGGGCAGGGAGACCGCAGAGGCCTCGCAGACCGATTTTCAGCCAACGTCCGGCCGTAGGATTCATATGCGTGGTATCTATCTGTTGTTGTTTCTGGCAGCCGCTTCTTTCTTTGCACTGGGTATCTTTATTCTGTTACGCGGGAACCATGGGATCCGGCAGGAGCCTGTCGTCTCCATGGAGGCACAGGTTCATACAGCGGGACCTTCTGTGCCGAAGGCTAAGAGCGCCGGGCCGGAGTCTGTATTACCTATTGACAGAGGGACTTCCATATCAACTAAGTCCAGTTCCAATGCAGGTCCGGAAGGGTCAGTGCCTGCCCCGGAGGTCGCCATAAAGACGCCATCTATGCCAATGCCAACTGCCGAACTCCGGCATCAGCCCGAGACAGAAGTTCAGGGACGAATAGCTGAGCCATCGCCGCCGGAGAAATCAGAACCGCAGGATGATGCCCAGAGGACGCCTTATCTCAATGAGCTTCCTGCCTCGCTGAAGAATGCTCTGCCCCCTATCCGTATCACCTCTCATCTCTACAGAGGGGCTTCCCGGCTGGTCAGCATAAACGGGAAGATTATGTCTGAGGGGGTCAACATGGGTGAAGGACTGTTTCTTGATGAGATCACGCCGGAGGGCGTAATCCTGTCATTCCGAGGCCAACGTTTCCGACTCAGGGCTGACTAAACCAATCTCGCCCGCAGACTAATCCTTATATAAACTTTCTATTCGTTATTCGTCCCATTTATTCCTCTTTATTCTGGACGCCAAATATTGGGCACTAAAATACTCTATTGATTTAGAATAATAATGTGCCGGAATATCTTTACATACACATCCCTTTTTGCGTCAAAAAATGCATCTACTGCGATTTCTTTTCTGTCTCTTATGATGAACCAACAGTAAATAAATATATCGACGCCTTATGTAAAGAGTTGCATATGAAAAAAGATACTGCCGGGACATTACGGTCAATCTACATCGGAGGCGGGACCCCTACCCTTTTATCAGATAAATGCTTCGGGGAGCTTTTCAGGTGCCTTAAAGACAATTACAATTTCTCCTCTGATATTGAAATAACAGTCGAAGCCAATCCGGGAACCATTGATGGATCAAAGATAGATGCGATTATTTCATTGGGCGTTAACAGGCTGAGTTTAGGGGTACAATCATTCAATGACAATGAACTGAAAACACTCGGACGGAGCCATGATTCAGAAGATGCATTCAGGTCGATCGAAACAATAAAAATTGCAGGTATGAAGAATTTTTCAATAGATCTGATGTATGGTATCCCTGGTCAGACAATGGATTCATGGCGCGATACCATCTCAAAAGCAGTCAGATTATCACCGGCCCATATATCTGCATATGAACTCACACCCGAAGAACATACGCCATTTTTTAAATTACTTGAAACACATAAGGTCAGTATGCCTGATGAAGAGCTTATCCTCGAAATGTATAACCATGCAATAGATTATTTGGCAGGCTTTGGATATGAACATTACGAAATATCCAATTTTGCATTGCCGGAGTTTAAATGCATCCATAATCTGAATTACTGGGACAGGGGTGAATATATCGGAACCGGAGCCGGAGCGCATTCATTCATCGGTAAAATGCGTTCGGGAAATATAAAGGACATAAATGCATATATTGAACAACTGAATAACGGGATAATCCCGGAATCAGAATCAACGAAACTCACATCCGAAGAAACTCTAAAAGAATTCATATTCCTGGGATTGAGAAAAACTGAGGGCATAAGCATTTCAAAGTCACAGCAAACCGGATTGAATATTGTCGATGCATCTGGAACGTTGATTAATGAAGGTTTGGTAGAGATTGTAGAAGACTTTTTAAGGCTGACCAGAAAAGGAATTGTTATATCCAATACAGTTATTGTGAAATTGTTTGAAAAACTTGGGCTTTAAATAATTTATACCCTGAAAAATACTGATGCCCTCTCTTTTAAGCTCCTCTAATTAGGATAAGCTGCATTCATGATCATGACTACAACCCGGTTACTCTTATAACTTCATCAACAGTGGTTATGCCTTTGAGCAATTTCTTGATAGCGTTTTCTCTGAGAGTGTTCATACCCTGGCCTATGGAGATTTTTTTGATGCTCAGAGGCGAAGCCTTTTCATGTACTTCCTCCCTCACCTTTTCAGTCATCTCCATCACTTCAAAAATCCCTGTCCTACCCAGATACCCTGTGCCTCTGCATATATCACACCCTCTCCCGAGTGACACCTTATAGTTTTTTACCTTTTCGTAATCAACCTTAAGTATGTAACATTCATCTTTTGTAAGGTTATATTCCTCTTTGCAGTGAGGACAAACTTTTCTTACAAGCCTTTGGGCAATGACCCCTAAAAGGGTGGCATTAATAAGGAAAGGTTCAACTCCAAGATCTATCAAACGTGTTATTGCGCTTGGCGCATCATTTGTATGGAGGGTTGAAAGCACAAGGTGTCCTGTAAGCGCAGCCTGTATGGCATTTTCTGCTGTCTCGAGGTCTCTGATTTCACCGACCATTATGATATCAGGGTCCTGTCTGAGGAGCATTCTAAGACAATTTGCAAATGTAAAGTCTATCTGGGGATGAACTGCAGTCTGGTTAAAACCCTCATAGACCATTTCTATAGGATCTTCAATCGTAGATACATTTACCTCGGAAGTTGAGAGCACCTTCAGGAGCGAGTACAGGGTTGTTGTCTTGCCGCTTCCTGTCGGTCCGGTAACAAGGATGATTCCATTGGTGTTTGCTATAAAAGATTTGATCAGTTTCATATCCTTATCTAAAATTCCAAGTTCTTCGACATTCTGCATAAGTATGACAGGATCAAATATTCGCATAACAACCTTCTCTCCAAATGCAACAGGGATAGACGATATGCGCAATTCTACTTCCTTGCCTTCATGGGCTGTCTTGATTCTTCCGTCCTGAGGCCGTCTTTTCTCGGTTATATCCATTCTCGCAAGCATTTTTATTCTCGAGATTATAGGGGCATGTACAGCTTTCGGAATTTTATGGATGCTATGCAGGATACCGTCGATGCGAAATCGTATGAGGCTGAAATCCCTTTTCGGTTCTATATGTATATCCGAAGCCTTGCTTGAGTATGCGTAGTGAAGCAGGTACTCAACAGCATTGACAATATGCTGGTCTGTTGCTTCAAGCTCCGTGATAGATTTTAATTTGACATACTGCTCGAGATTTCCAAGGTCTGTCTGTGTATCAATATCTTTTCCGGCTGATGTAATTGCAGATTTGAACCCGTAGAATTCAGTGATGATCTTCATTATATCCGATTTTGTCGTGACCGCCACTTCTATCTTATATCCGGTAACCCGTTCTATCCAGTCAACTGCTTCTGTGTCAAAAGGGTCTGCAGTGGCGACGGTTAACGTATTGTCCGAAAGCGCTATCGGCACTATCTGATGTTTTATTGCGTATGGCCTTGATATTATCTGTGTAACGATTTCGTAGTCTAATTTTAGAGGGTCGATTTTCAAAAAAGGCAGCATCAGGTGTTCTGCCACCGTCATCATTATAATTTCAGCTGTTATAATCTTGCCGCTGCTTTTGGGAGATGTAATTTTAAGAGATTCAATAATATCAATCATCGAAACAGCTGACTGGTCTAATATATTCTGCCGCATGCCCGGAGTCTTGGACTTCAGGATCTTTGATCTCTGCAAGGCCTCTTTCGATTTAATAAGTTCTATCTGCTCCTGATTAAGGAGTCCCTCAGCAGAGAGTATTTCGATTAAAGTTTCTTTTCTTTCCTTCATATAACTATATTAACATTATGATATACGCACACAAAACCTTTTTATGGTAATATGAATAAAATAAAGGAGGTTTTTAAATGCAGAAGTTTCTCTTGTTTTCATGTCTACCGTTTGTATTGTTCAATGTGTCGGCTTCATTCGGCTTTCCAACCAAAGGGCAGGAATGCACAGAATGTCATACCCTGAAAAAAGATGAGGCTTTGTCTCTACTCAGGACTTTTGATCAGAATATTAAGGTAACAGATATAAAGCAAAGTCCTGCAAAATATCTCTGGGAGGTTTCTGTTGAAACAGGCGGCAAGAAAGGGGTGCTTTACATTGACCTCCCCAAAATTAATGTAATCTCCGGCTCAGTAATCGAGATAAAAGGGAAGAAGAATATAACACAGGACCGGCTCTCAGAGCTTAATAAAGTAAACGTATCTCAGATACCTTTAAATGATGCCCTCATTCTCGGAGACAAGAAAGCAAAGCACAGGGTTATAGTTTTCGATGACCCTGAATGACCTTACTGTGCAAAACTTCATCAGGAGATGAAGAAGGTTATTCAGGAGAGAAAAGATATTGCTTTCTACATAAAGATGAATCCGCTGAAAATGCACCCGAAGGCATACGATAAAGCAAAAACCATAGTTTGCGAAAAAAAGCTCTCACTTCTCGAAGATGCATTTGAGAACAAACAGTTGCCTGCTCCGAAATGCAAGACGTCGGTGGTTGATGACAATATGAAGCTTGCCGGTAAGCTCGGCATAACAGGCGCTCCTGCTATCATAATGCCGGATGGCAGACTTATTCAAGGATATGTGGATGCAAAAACCTTGAAGGAATTAGTAGACAAAAAATAAGACATTGGCGCTCACAATAAAGGAGAGTTAACAGGAAATGGCAGAGTGGGACTGGATCATAGGGGCAGGTGTTTTTATTGTATGGCTCGTTTTAATGCTTTTTGTTTTTCCGAAGATAGGAGTTCCTACATGAAGGGTGAACTATAAGGGGCCGGGAACTCCTAAGAAGAAGTGTTAGGACTTTTTACAAGTTTCAGGATATTCATACTGTTTTTTTCACTGACTCTATCCTTCATTTCCTGCACCCGCGAACCGGAAATCAAGAAACCAAATGCTATTACTGTCGGTTCTCTTGCAGATGCGAAAAGACTGTTGCCCCTTCTTGCATCTGACAGCGCCTCTGCAGAAATCAGCGGATGGATATTCAACGGCCTTACAAAATATGATAAAAACATAAAAACTGTCGGAGACCTTGCAGAATCGTGGGACATATCTCCTGACGGCCTTCAGATTATCTTCCATCTCAGAAAAAACGTCTTGTGGCATGATGGCGCAGAGTTCACAGCAGATGACGTTCTTTTCACTTATAGCACGGTTATTGATCCCAAAATTCCAACTCCGTATAGCAGCAACTTTGGCCCAATAGATAAAGTCGAGGCATTGGATAAGCATACAATTAAGGTCTCTTATAAAGAGCCATATGCGCCTGCGCTGGAATCATGGGGCATGGGTATATTACCTAAACATATTCTTCAATATAAAGATATAACTAATGAATATTACATTAGAAATCCAATTGGTACCGGTCCATACAAATTGAAAGAATGGGTTACTGGACAGAAGATAGTGCTCGATGCATTTGACAGCTATTTTGAAGGAAGACCAAAGATAGACAGATATATAGTGCGGGTCATACCGGATACAGCAACAATGTTTCTTGAGCTTAAATTTGGCGGTATAGATTTTATGGGACTCACGCCTCCCCAGTATAAACTTCAGGCCGGCACAGATTTCTTCAACAAATACTTTCATAAATTCAGATATCCATCTTTTGGATATACATATTTAGGATATAATCTCAAAGATACCAAATTCTCGGATCAAAGGGTCAGGCAGGCTATCACACATGCTATCAATAAAAAAGATATCATAACAGGGGTTATGCTTGGGTACGGCACTCCTTGCACCGGCCCATTCCCTCCTGAGTCATGGGCATATAATCCGGATGTGAAAGATCTTGAATATAATCCGGAAATATCCAGGAAACTCTTCAGGGAAGCAGGATGGGCAAAAGGACAGAGCGGTTTGCTCGAAAAAGACGGCAGGCCGTTCGAATTTACTGTGCTTGTAAATCAGGGCAATGAGGCAAGGATGAAAATAGCGCAGATTCTCAAGGAAAACCTTAAAGCCATCGGGATTACTATGAATATAAAGGTGCTTGAATGGCAGGCCATGCTCCACGAGTTTATTGACAAAAAACGTTTTGAAGCTGTTATCATGGGTTGGGCATTGTCAAGGGATCCTGACATCTTTGACATATGGCATTCTTCAAAAACTAAAGAGGGTGAATTCAATTTCATCTCTTACAGGAATGATGAGGTTGACACGCTTTTACTCGAGGGAAGGCGAACCTTTGATTTCGAAAAAAGGAAAAAGATTTACCGCAGAATACACGAAATATTTGCAGATGAACAGCCTTGCACATTCCTCTATGTTCCTGATGCCCTGCCTGTACTCCATATGAGGTTCAAGGGGGTTGAAAAGGCACCAATAGGCATCTGGCATGATTTCATCCGCTGGCAGGTTCCGAAAAATAAGATCGAATGGTACAACTGAATCGGATAGCGAGCGCATTCCTCGCAGCTTGCTGCGGGGTTAGCGAGTGAATATGGAAATAATAACTCCTTACGATAAGATACCTCGCAGCTTGCTGCGGGGTTCTTCATTGCCCATAATACAGGTGGAAAATTTAGTAAAAAAGTTCGGAAATATCACCGCAGTAGATGATATCTCGTTTGAGGTCGAAGAAGGCACAATATTCGGATTCCTTGGACCGAATGGAGCCGGTAAAACAACCACAATAAATATCCTGTGCACCCTCCTTTCTCCCACATCAGGCAGGACGCTCATTGCCGGGCATGACTGCATATCAGAATCCTCAGAGGTGAGAAAAGCTATCGGGATCGTCTTTCAGGACACAACCCTCGATAAGGACCTTACTGCCTATGAGAACCTCATATTCCATGCCTATCTGTATAATGTCCCGAAGAGTGAAATGAAGAAGCGTGTCGATGATGCCCTGAAGTTTGTTGATCTCTATGACAGAAAGGATGACCTGGTCAAGAAATTCTCCGGCGGAATGAAACGGAGGCTTGAGGTAGCGAGGGGACTGATACACAGGCCGAGGGTTCTCTTTCTTGATGAACCTACGCTTGGCCTCGACCCGCAGAGCAGGACCAACCTGTGGGAATTCATAACAACTCTGCCTGAAAAACACAATGTAACGATCTTCATGACCACTCATTACATGGAAGAAGCTGAAGTATGTGACAGAATTGCAGTTATAGACAATGGCAAGATCATCGCCATAGATTCACCTGAAGAGCTGAAAAAAATTGTTGGAGGTGATGTTGTTTCGATAACAACCACAGATAATGTCCATGTAAGAAAAGAGATTGAAACTGTATTTAAAATGGGAGTTTCAGAAAAAAACGATGAGCTTTACATGACATGCACCAGGGGCGATACCTGCATACCTGAACTCATAAGGACTTTGGGAGAGCGGGTCCTTTCTGTAAGAATTCAAAGGCCGACTCTTAATGATGTTTTTCTCAAGCTTACAGGCAAGACAATAAGGGAAGAGGAAACATCCGGGAGCGATTCTGTCAGGGAATCAATCCGGGCTTACAGGAGAAGACACTAATGAAGTTAAAAGTGAAGAGTGAAAAGTTGAAAGTTGAAAAATGGAATTGAATGCTGTTTATGTCATAGTCGCCAGAGAGTTCAAGAAATTTATCAGGGAAAAAAGCCGCCTCTTCTCGGCAATAGCAAGGCCGCTTCTATGGCTGTTCATTGTCGGCGCCGGCATATCAAGGCTTGTGCCACATGAGACAGGCGTGCCATATACCCAGTTCATCTTCCCCGGAATTATAGGCATGACCATTCTCTTCAGTTCTATCTTTTCATCGATATCCATAATATGGGACAAGGAGTTCGGCTTCATGAAGGAAATCCTTGTCGCACCTGTATCGAGATTCTCAATAGTCATCGGAAAGGCATTGAGCGGAACGATCTTATCCACCATCCAGGCGTTGATCATCCTTGCGCTCTTTCCTGTCCTGGGTTTCAAACTCGGCCTGTTACAGATTCTGGAAATCATTCTGATATGCGTTTCCCTGTCGTTCTGTATTTCTGCCTTTGGGATTGTAATTGCCACGTTCTATGACAGTTATGAGAGTTTCAGCGTGATCATGAACTTCATTATTATGCCTATGTTTTTTCTCTCAGGCGCCATGTACCCCGTTAAACTTCTTCCGGATATTCTAAGGATATTGGCAAAACTCAATCCATTAACATATGGCATTGACATCATGAAGCACGTGCTGTTTCCAGATGCTCCGGGAAACATGGGCCCTGACATTTCGGTTATGACAAGCATAGCGGTAATTATTTTTACATCAATCCTTTTCGTAGTTATAGCCGGGAAATTATTTGAGAGAAAAGGGTAAAATGATAAACTACAAACCAAAAAAGGAGAATGCATGCTTCCCTTCTGTTTATTGGCAAAAACAATATCTGATGCCTGGTTTCAGCTTATTTACAATATCTTTGATAAAACATATTCACAGAATATACAAAAAGGGTCATTTGAAAATGAGCAGTACCGCCTCCAATATCCGGGAATTGCAGTTTATATAGAGCATCCTAATTGTGATATAGTTCCTGTAATACCACCGGGCCTCGGTATACCTTCTCCGACCACTATGGAATATATTGAAGATTATTTTGTTCACTATCTGATGAATCCTGAACTGTCTGATAACGAGACCTACACCTATGCAAGCAGGATTCAGCACAGTATGCCGGAAGGCGGCACACAACTGGAACGTGTCATTAAAATGCTGAGGGAAACACCATTGACCAATCAGGCTGTAATCGAAGTAGGAACACCTGATGACCTTGATGTCTGTTACGGCAAAGATGGCAAACTCGACCCGCCCTGTCTGAGGCTTATTGATTTCAAGGCAATACCTTCCGGGGATGATCTTGCGCTGACAGTTAGTGTCTACTTCAGGTCATGGGACCTCTGGGCAGGATTTCCAACTAATCTCGGCGGCATAGAACTTCTTAAACAGCTTGTTGCTTCTGAAGCAGGCTTAAAAAACGGTCCAATGTATGCCTACAGCGCAGGCGCTCATATATACGGATATCAGGAAGAAATCGCAAGGCTGAGAACCCTGAAGTCAAAAAAGAACGAGATTTAAACGGTCTTTAAAGGCAATCTTATTGTAAAGGTTGCGCCTTTGCCTGGTTCGCTGTCTACAGAGATTGTTCCATTATGATACTGGACTATCTTTAATGCAAAGGTAAGTCCCAAGCCAGGACTGAACATCTTGGAAGATACCATCGGGTCGAAGATATTTTTCATCTTATCCTTATCAATGCCTTTCCCTGTATCGGCAATCTTCAAGTCCAGATAGTTACCGCTAAGGACAGTAATTATCTTAAGCTCTTTTGCAGTTGTCTCCATTGCCTCGATGGCATTCTTGATCATGTTACAGAGCGATCTTTTCATCAGCTTTTTATCAATTAACAGAAGCGGCGGATTAACTATAAGGTCTGTGGTCACCTGAATGTTCTTTGATAAGGCCTCTTTCTCGAAAACCTTCAGGCAATCAATGACAATCTCATTAATATTTACAGGCTCCTTCTGAGATATCTCCATGGATTTCAGTTCAATGAGCTGCCTGATCATGTCTTCAAGCACTGCGACATCTTCTATGATCATCTGCATATATTTTCTGTTCGGATCATCTTCCGGCAGTTTATTGAAAACCTTTCGTGCAAATCCTCCTATTGAAGTCAGGGGATTCCTTATCTCGTGTGCTACCTCGTCTATCATCTGTTCAAGCGCACCGGTTTTCTCTGTCTCTACTTTCTTTTCATGAGTTGCTTTCATAGAGA
>Ga0194126_10003601_pt1 | contig 24259 bp, 22 predicted proteins | sample TA2KigC150mmetaG_FD_148641 | JGI IMG/M metagenome (GOLD analysis project Ga0194126, IMG submission 148641) | Freshwater microbial communities from Lake Tanganyika, Tanzania - TA2015035 Kigoma Deep Cast 150m | ecosystem: Environmental > Aquatic > Freshwater > Lake | place: Tanzania: Lake... | reverse complement strand
AACTATAGATACACTTGCAGCGATACGGGAAGCAAGGGGGAAAGGTGCAAAAGTAATGGCTGTAACAAATGTTGTAGGAAGCACTGTTGCAAGGGAATCAGATTCAGTAATTTATACACATGCAGGACCTGAAGTGGGAGTATGTGCAACGAAGACTTTTAGTGCACAGATAATGGTGATGTATTTAACAGGTTTATATCTTTCGAAGGTAAAAGGGTTGATTAAACAGGAAAATTATGAGCGGATAATAGAAGAATTAAAAATGATACCGAATAAAGTTCAGATTATTTTAAATAATGCAGAAAGGCTTAAAAAAATTGCAGATGAGACTTATAAGTACACCTGTTTTCTATTTCTTGGCAGGATTTACGGATTTCCAATGGCTCTTGAAGGAGCACTGAAGTTAAAGGAAATTTCTTATATACATGCAGAAGGCTATGCAGCAGGCGAGATGAAGCATGGTCCAATTGCGTTAACAGATAACAAAACAGTGGTAGTTGGAGTTATTCCACAGGATTTTGTCTATGAAAAAATGATAAGCAACCTGCAGGAAGTCAGGGCAAGGAATGCTAAAATTTTTGCAATAGTTTCAGAAGGAGATAAAAATATCGAAAAATATGCTGATTATATTTTTACAATACCAAAAACAATTGAGGAACTGAATGGAATACTGACTGTAATACCCCTGCAGTTGTATGCATATTATATTGCGAAAAACTTAAACAGAAATGTGGACCAGCCAAGAAATCTTGCAAAAAGCGTTACTGTTGAATAATTTATTATTTTCTAAAAATTTGAATTCATTAAGCACAAATTTTTTTAAATTTTTAAACTTTAGTCAATTATTCAGCAAGAAATAAATTAACTTACATAAGGATGAACTCCTTGAAAAGTAGAATAATTTTTGGGATAGGAATAGATATTATTGAAGTTGCAAGGATTGAATCTGCTATTAAAAAATATAACAGATTTTTAAAAAAGATATTCACAGAAGAAGAAATAAAGTATTGTGACAGCAAGGCAAATCCGGCAATAAGGTATATAAGCTATGCGCAAAAATTTGCAGCAAAGGAGGCGGCGGCTAAATCATTTGGTATTGGCTTTGGAAAAGAACTTTCTTTCTGTGAAATTGAGGTGAAGAATTTAAATTCAGGAAAGCCTGTTATTTTTCTTTCAGGTAAGGCAGATAAATTTTGTAAAAAACACAGGATAAGCGGAATAGATGTATCGCTTTCAGGAACTAATAATTATGCAGTTGCATTTGCAATAGCTCTGCTGAATTCTTGAAGGTTTAAATAAATTTATTTTTTATCATATAATTTTAGATGCTAACTTTGTATTCCAGCAGAAGTTTTGAATTAATATGCAAATGATATGTAAAATTATAAATGCTAAAGAGGAGTAAATTTTGAAATTTTTACAAAAAAAGCAAAAGCCCGATTTTGAAGAACTGGTTTCGGTTCTTGCAGGTAAAAAAATAACAGGTGATGTTTTATATGCTGAACTGTTAATAGATGAGGAAATAAAAAAGGTATTACTTGAGGATTTCCTTAATGATGAATATTTTCCACCACCTGTATTCAGCTGGGGTGAAAAAAAAGTAGACTTGATGAATTTTAATGAAAAGAAAAATTACTATAAAAAATATTATGAGAAAACAATTAATTTCTATTATAGAATGGGTTACAGCATGGTCACCGATATGATGTTTATAAATAATTTCGAGTCTTTAAATCCTTTTAAAATCAGGTCAGAGGATACTGCCATTTTAAGCAAGGGTGAAAGGTGCTGGGCAGTTGAAGGGACGGGAATGATAAAGACCTGGGGGGATTTAGAGAAATTCCCGTGGAAAATTTATGAGAAATTTATTGAAGAATATATAAATATACTGGACATGTTGGAAAAAATGTTACCTGACGGGATGAAAATCGGCATTTCTGCAACTTTTTACGAAGAGCCTCTTGAATGGATTTTTGGATATGAAAATCTTTTTTATCTCATGTTTGACAACCAGGAATTAGTATCGGAAGTTTACAGCAGGGTTGGTAAAATAATATATGATTTTTATAAAGCTGCTATTTCCCATCAAGCTGTTGGCTGTATTTTTCATGCTGATGACCTTGGTTATAAAAGCGGAACAATGATTTCAGTTAAAGATTTGAACAGTCTTATATTTCCATGGTTTAAAAAGTTTGCTGCTTTAGCGCATGACTGTAATAAACCATTTTTTCTTCATAGTTGCGGGAAAAAAGATGAAATAATGGATATCCTTATTGATGATATTGGAATAGATGCAATTCATTCCTTTGAGGATGAAAGTTATCCTGTAATTAAGTATAAAGAAATATGGAGTGAAAAAGTTGGAATTATGGGAGGTGTGGACATAGATAAGCTTGTAAGATACGATGAGGATGACCTGAGATTATATATAAGAACCATTCTTGATAGTTGCATGCCGCAGGGAAGATATATATGCGGAACAGGCAATTCAGTTACGAATTATGTTCCGGTTAAAAATTATTTAATCCTTTTAGAAGAATGTGTTAACTGGAAAGAAAAAAATTTTTAAGGATTCTGTATTTCAGGAGTATTTTAAATGAAGCCTTTAAGAATATTAAAAGGTAGCAGGGTAGCAGAGATCGACTCTGCATGTATCAATGATGGTATTGACTCAAAGTACCTGATGAGAAATGCAGGAAGAAGTGTTGCAAAAGCTGTCCTGGATGATTTCAAAGAGGAGAGCAAAAAAAAGAAGGTTAATGGGGTTGTAATTTGTGGTAGCGGCAACAATGGGGGAGATGGTTTTGTTGCAGCTATGGATTTAATTGAAAATGGTATTGGTATTTATATATTTTATATTCATCCTGCTGAAAAGTTTTCCACCGACAGCAGATTTTATTTTAATAAACTTGCAAAATTGAAAAATGCTCATGTGAAATATTTGGATTTTGAAATTGAAAAAGAAAAGATAGATTTTGTAAAAAAAGTTGAAGGTGCAGATTTTTTAGTTGATGCTATATTTGGTACCGGTCTTCATGGAAAGGTTCTTTATGGTCAGGCAAAAGAGATAATTGACTGCATAAATAATATAAAATCCTGCAGACAAAGTGGCGAAAGAAAGCTTTCAGTGTATTCTGTAGATATACCGTCAGGTATTGATTCAGATAGTGCTGAGGTTTTAGGAACAGCAGTAAAAGCTGATAAAACAATTACCTTCGGTTGTAAAAAACTTGGATGTGTTTGTTATCCCGGAAAGCAATTTTGTGGTGATGTTGAAGTGTTTGACATAGGTATTACGGAAAAGTGCTTCGAACAGTATGAACAGATCTTTGAAACTGATATTTACAGGGTTGCATCCAGAATACCTTTAAAGGAAAACTGGACTTATAAACATGCTGTGGGAAAGCTTCTTGTAATTGCAGGTTCTATTGGTTACACAGGTGCAGCAGCCATGACCTGCCAGTCAGCACTCAGGACTGGAGCGGGGATTGTAACACTTGTATGTCCGTGGGAACTGAACAGTATATTTGAGGTAAAATTAACAGAAGTCATGACATATCCGGTAGAGCAGACAGATGATATTACCATACATATTAATGCGTTTAAAGAAATAAGTGAGCTGTCTGAAAAGTTTGATGCTTTAGCAATTGGGCCGGGACTTTCCAGGAACCCGAGCACAATCTGTCTTGTCAGGGAAATTTTAAAGCAGATAAAAAAACCAACTGTTCTTGACGCAGACGGCCTTAGGGCTTTGTATGGCCCTATGGAGGTCGAAAAAGATAATAATTTTGATCTTTCACATGTAATTATTACACCTCATTCAGGAGAACTTGCATCAATACTGGGCAGGGAAAAAATTGGACTTGAAGAAAGGCTTGAAGCAAATATAGAAGTTGTCAAAAAGTATAATCTTGTTTCAGTTTTAAAGGGTGCTGCAACCCTTACTACAAATCAGGAACAAATAACCTATATAAACCCCACAGGCAGCTGGGCACTTGCAACAGCAGGAACAGGAGATGTTTTAAGCGGTATAATTGGTTCACTTCTTGCACAGGGTATGGGGCTGCTTGATGCAGCAGTTTGCGGCACTTTTATTCACGGGTATGCATCTGATATAATGGCTCGTAAAACAAGCAGGACGTCTCAGGTAGCAACTGATTTGTTCGATGGTTTGAAGCAAACATTTTTAGAAATAGAAAGAATCAGGTATTAAAAAATTAAGCTGATAGTTTAAAGTCCTCTTTTTTAATAATATTTTCAAAGATATTAATAAAACAGGAATTTTTCATTTAAGGAGATATTATGGAAGAATTAACTGCAAGGGATATAATGACTGAAAAGGTAATTACGATAAATAAAGATGATTCAATTGAGAAGCTTTCTGAAATACTTCTGAAAAACAAGATAAGCGGTGTGCCTGTTATGGATGAGAATGGCAGGGTTGCTGGTATTGTTACCGAGGCAGATATTATTATTAAAGATACTGAACTGCATTTCCCCCGGTATTTTAAACTTCTTGACGGGATTATCTACCTTGAGAGCCTGAACAGATTCAGGGATAATTTAAAAAAACACCTGGCAATTAAAGTTGAAGATATAATGACAAAAAAAGTTCGAACTGTCACTGCTGATACCCCTGTAAGCAGGATTGCAGAAATCATGCTTGACAGCAGGATAAACAGGCTGCCTGTTATGAATGAGAGTGGTGAACTGGTTGGAATTGTTACAAGGGCGGATATAGTAAAGTCAATGATTTTAAAAAATAAATAGAGCAGTTTATGAAACAGGATTTGCTGGGATTCAGGATGGATGGAAAATAATCAAAAATGACAACGAAAAATAATAGAAATAAAAGATTTACAAATATAGAAATTAATTTATCTAACCTTGAGAATAATATAAAGGTTTTAAAATCTCATCTTAACAGACCGCAAACAAAAATAATGGCTGTAGTAAAATCAAATGCTTATGGGCATGGAATGGTGGATGTTTCAAAACACTTAATCAGATGTGGGATAAATAACCTGGGAGTTGCTCTGATTGAGGATGGAATAAGATTAAGAAGGTCAGGTCTTAAAATACCGATATATATCCTTGGTGAGCAACCCGTTGAAACTGTAAAAGATGCATTGAAACATGATTTTATTTTAGGCATAAATTCATATGAAAAGGCAGTTGCAACTTCAAAATTATGTCAAAAATATGGAAAAAAACTTACCGTTAATATAAAAGTTGACACAGGGATGAATAGAATTGGCATAAATTTTAGAAAAGCAGTGGAAGAGATTGAGAAAATAATACTGCTGCCAGGATTAAAAATTGAAGGAATTTTTACACATTTTTCCTGCGCCAATGATAAAGATGAAGCCTACACTATGCTGCAGTGGGGAAGGTTTAAGGAAATATTAAGTCAGCTTGAAAATAAAAATATCAGCTTCAGGCTAAAACATTGTGCAAACAGTGCTGCTTTTTTACGCTATAAGGAAATGCATCTTGATATGGTTAGGCTTGGTATTTCCATATATGGAGTCAGCCCGTTCAGTGATGATTCTGAAGGGTGGCTAGTGACTGGCAACCTTGAGATAATAAAGAGCTTAAAACCCGTGCTCAGTTTGAAGTCCAGAGTATCATTCGTAAAAAGTATTGGGAGCGGGGAATATATCTCATATGGGGCAACTTTTAAAACAACACGTCCCAGTGTAATTGCAACAGTTCCTGTAGGATATGCAGATGGTTATACAAGGCTTTTTTCAAATAAGGCTTCTGTATTAATTGAAGGTGAGTATGCACCTGTAGTTGGAAATGTTACAATGGATCAAATAATGATAGATGTTACAGATATAGTGGATAAAAAAACTATTACTCAGGGAACAGAGGTAATATTAATAGGAAACAGCAAAAATAAAAAAATTACAGCATATTATCTTGCAAATCTTGCAGGTACTATTAGTTATGAAATACTCTGTATGCTTAAAGATACAATTCCCAGAATATATATTAATTGATCTGGTAAAAATATGGCGGGTTTCTTAGAAAAACTATATTCAAAAAAATTTATACTTTATAATGGCATTAGAAATAATGTTAGCATTCGGGTTTTTTATTTATTTTTTTATTGTTAAGAAAGGGGCAAATTTGAAAAAAGAAACAAAGAGATTGAAAAGAGTAAATTCTAAGAAAATAAAGCTGTTTGCTTTTAGCCCAATGCTTGCGCTTATATTCATTTCAGTCCTTCAGGTTTTTTCTTTAATTTCCTGCACTTCTGAAGATGCAGCAACTGCTGCTATCGGGACTGCGGCTGCAGTACCTGTGGCTATCTGGTTTTGCTTTGTTGCTATTGCCTGGCTTGTGGGCATTTTCTTTTTTGTAATCTGGATAATTACACTTGTTGATTGTGCAAAAAGAGAAAATGAAGATTTTCCCGGTGCTGGTGAAAATACAAAGTTGTTATGGATATTGATAATAGTGTTTGCAGGTGGGATAGGTGCAATAATTTATTACTTCCTGGTAATGAAAAAAATGCCACGGAAAAAATAGAGTTGCTGCTGTCATCAGTTCAATCATTGCATTTTAGTCTTTTGTGCGGAGCTTGTAAAGTCGACTGACAAAGTCAAGATAGAGTCAATCAGTGAAACTCCCCCGGCTGAAATCGGGGTCTTTTTTCTATTATTCTATTCTATATTTAAGCCCTATCCCTCACCAGACTGACATCGGGTTGACAGTAGATAAACTAAAAGGAATATGCAGGTATCTTTATAAATAATTCCAGTTTTTTATCAGTCTTCACTGTCTTCTTCAAGGTCTTCGTCAATTTCTTTTGTAGTAAATTCCGAGATTGTATTTGCAACGCTCTCGGATAATATTTTTTTTGCTTTAAGCACATTTATTATATTTTGAACTCCAACCTTTTTTACAATATATCCAGCAATTGCCCCAATCACTGCACCGCCAACCACAAAATATGCTATGGTTTTATCTGTTTTTTTATCGCTAACCATATTAAAACCCCCATTTTGTTATTGTAAAGAAAAATAAATTATTTTATTGGGCTATTCACTTAACTTCGGTATACACTATATATAGATTATCATATACGTTATTGAGAACTAACATTGCTGCACTTAGTAGTTACTTCAGTAAAGTAAATACCCCCAATTATTTTATTTTATAATCTATAGCTTATATAATTTTTTCTTATTATACTATTATACCAGATATTAAATCCAGCTAAATTAAACAAATATTAGCATTTCTTTTTTAACATCTTTAAAATATATGTATATAAAAAATTGAATAAATTGTTATACTGGAGAAAGCATTTCCTATTTTGTGTTTGAAAATTACGTGTTCAGTGGCTGGGTGTTTCAAAAAGGAATGAAATTAAAAGAAATTAACAACAGATTTGCAGAAACTGATAAAATTGAAGGCGCCACTAAGAACTTCAGGTATTTTGACCTGATAACCGGACTGTTTGTAGCAGTTCTTTTAATATCAAATATAGCCTCAACAAAGATTGTCCAGTTATGGAGATTCACTTTTGATGGCGGTACAATTTTATTTCCACTTTCATATATTTTTGGTGATATTCTTACAGAGGTTTATGGTTACAGAAAAAGCAGAAGGGTTATCTGGATAGGGTTTTTTTGTGCATTGGTGATGTCACTTACACTTGGATTAATAGGACTTATAAAACCAGCACAGGGCTGGCAGTTTCAGGATGCTTATATGAAAATTCTTGGACAGACTCCAAGAATTGTTGCTGCCTCACTCATTGCCTATTTTGCAGGTGAATTCTCTAATTCATTTATTCTTGCAAAGATGAAAGTCTTCACAAAAGGCAGGTGGCTGTGGACAAGGACAATCGGTTCAACAGTTGTTGGGCAGGGGGTTGATACAATATTTTTTGTTCTCATTGCTTTTAGTGGCGTTTATGGGTGGAATCTTGTATTTTTAATAATAATATCAAATTATATTTTTAAAGTGGGTCTTGAAATAATTCTAACACCCCTGACATATAAGGTTGTAGGGTTTTTAAAGCAGAAAGAAAAAGTTGATGTTTTTGATTACAGAACAAACTTCAACCCTTTCAGATTTTCAGAATAATTGCATCTAAATTATGCAAGCAGATGCATTTGAGATGTATTTGATTTTATATTCGTATCTTTATTTAAGTTTTTTACTCTTCTTCGTAAGGATTTGGGTATCTGTAATGGCCAATTATTGTATACTCAAGTAATTTATCAACCTCACTTACCTTTCCAAACTCCTTGGAAATCATAATTACAAGAGGAACTCCCTGGTCATTGGTACGGGATGATATAAATCCGCCAAGGTCGAGATTAGGGTTATCAGGGTCAAATTGAAAATATACAATATCTCCTGGTTGCCATTGAATCTTGTTTTCCTTGTTATCAGGCACAAATTGTTTATCAAGTTCAAGAGCATTTCTCTTGAAAAACTTTTCCTGAAAATAAGTGTCTCTGAAATCAATATGTTTGATAGGTTCACTTCTTCTTTTAATATCCATCGGGTAATCTTCTTTATGAGCTTTCATATCTTCGTGAATAATTTCCATAAGGTCATAACCCACATCTTTATATACCACTGAAATTACATCAGTTGATACCCAGATATTTTCAGTAGGATATCCTGTTTCCGGATATACTTTATAACCGTAAGTAATATCTTCTTCTAAAAGTTCCATCAGGCGCAGAACTATTTTTTTCTGAATGTCACTTAAGACAAATTCCTCTGAACTCTCTAAAGTAGATTCAGCAGTATATTCTGCTGCAGTCTCTGATGTTTCAGATAATATACTTTCAGAAGAGAGAAATTCTTCATTAGTCTGCCCTGAAGCCTGCTCTTCTTCAGGAGGGCTGTAGTGCGAACTTATAATTAATTCAGATTCAGGAAAAAGTCTTGGAGAAGTGAATAAATCTGCTGGTATTTTTGTAATTACTTCTTTATAACTCGAAAATAGAAACCATATCTGGATAACAGAAAGTATTACAACTGAAAAAATTATTATTTTGGAACTCTGGCTTTTCCTTAACTGGAGTTTTCTTGCTTTTTCCATTTCAATTTGGTTTTTTAATCTTAATATGGTTTTTCAAGTCTCTCTATAAATTAAAGTCTATTTATAAATTAAATTTTGAATTAAATATTTGTATTGCAGTATATTATATTAAAACATGAGTAAAGTAAAAGCATTTCCAATTTCGTGATTGTAAACAATTTTAACTATAACTATATCTTCCTGCATTGGTTTGACTTCTTCATTTATCTGACTTTCGAAACCTGAGGCATAAATTTCCATAATTTTTACGGAAGACAGCTCTTCCTGATTTTATCCCCAACACTTGCTTTTTTGTTTAAATCCATCTTTTTGGTTAAACAACCATTAACTGGGGGCTTAAAACCCCGGCAATTATTATATTTATACATAGGGGATCCGAAAGCAAATTCCTATGATTTGTCCAGAGTTTAGAAAGTTAAGTTTGGTCCAATATTTAATACTGTGAAAATGTATGATAAAATTTAATACAGGAGTTGATAAGAATGCCATTGATATCAAGTTTTTATGGAATATTAATTTATATGTTTAAAGAACTTAAAGGCCCGCATAATAAGCCACATATACATGCAGTTTATGCAGGTGCAAAGCTTACTATATCATTTGATGGTGAAATTTTTGCAGGTAGTTTGCCAAGGAAGCAGCAAAAGCCTGTTGAGGTGTAGGTTGCACTTCATGAAGACGAGTTACATGCTTCATGGGTTGCATTAAACGAAAATGGCGAAGTTATAAAGATTAAAGGATTGGAGTGAAAAAAATGATTAGCCATTCACCTGTTTATGTTAAACCGTTAAAAGATTATAAACTATTTTTAAGATTTGATAATAATGAAGAAAGAATCTTTGATGTAAAACCATACCTAAAAGATAAATATTTTTCATTATTGAAAAATAAAGCTATTTTCAAGACTGTAAAAACTAATCAGTTAACTATTGAATGGATTGGCAACATTGATATATGCCCCGATGAACTATATTATAATAGTAAATTGATTGAACACAAAAAATAGGTTTCTGGTTAAAGGCAATTTTATTTGATCATTATTTATCAGGGACAATTTTTAAAAAAATTAACCTCTAAAGACAATAACCGGATTCTTTTATTATTTATATGTCTCAAATGCAAAGGCAGTATGCCCATTATAGCATTTATAGAGGACTATAAAGTTATAAGAAAGATTCTTGACTGTCTTTCAATAGATGAATTTAAAAGAGACAGACCTCCACCAAAAAGATTGTCAGCTGCAGACTTATTTGATGACTGTGCGCAAAATGATTACAATCATTAACCGGGGCTTAAAACTCCTGCAGTTATTGTATTTTATATCTGGGAGATACAAAAAAGTTCTTATAAATATAAATATTAAATAGAGACTGTGAATATATTTAACTTCTGAAAAAAATACATGGGTTAAAATAACTTAATGAAATCAGAAGGTGGTACTATTTTAATATTCCTGAAAATCCCCAGTTTTAAAAGATGCCTATCACCCGATACTATGTAGTCTGCATTATTTACAACAGCACATTCAATAAACTGTAAAATTACTTTACTTTTAATATTACTTATATATACTATAAAATTTAATTTGCAAATCAGGTTATTTTTATTAATCTTTTTTGAAGATTTATAATAGAAAAATTACTTTTAAATTTGGAAAATAAAACGGATAAAAAACTACTAACAGGAAATGAAGCCATAGCACGAGGTGCCTATGAGGCGGGTGTAAAGGTTGCAACGGCTTATCCTGGAACACCCTCAACTGAAATTCTTGAAAATATTGCAAAGTATAAGGAAATTTACTGTCAGTGGTCGGTTAATGAAAAAGTGGCTCTGGAAGTTGCATCCGGTGCAAGCATTGCAGGGGTAAGAGTTCTTGTTGCCATGAAACATGTTGGGTTAAATGTTGCTTCAGACCCCTTTATGACGCTTGCTTATACAGGTGTTAATGGCGGCCTTGTAATAGTTTCTGCTGATGACCCTTTCATGCACAGCTCGCAAAATGAGCAGGATAACAGGTTTTATGCAAAGTTTGCAAAGGTTCCAATGCTTGAGCCAACCGACAGCCAGGAAGCGCTTGACCTTGTAAAAGAAGCTTTTAGAATCAGTGAAGATTTTGACACCCCTGTTATTTTAAGAACTACTACCCGAATATCTCATTCAAGATCTTTAGTAATTACAGGCAGCAGGGTAAAGCTTCCTGAAAGAAAATATGAAAAAGATGCCCAGAAATATGTAATGATTCCTGCCTACGGACGAATAAGGCATGAGGCACTGCTTGAAAGGTGGGCAAGGCTTAAGGATTTCTGTGAAAACGAAAAGCTTCATGAAATATTTAAGCCCAGAGGAAAAAATTCAGTAAATGATATTGGCATAATAACTTCTGGAGTGTCATACCAGTACTCAAGAGAGATTTTTTATAACATCCCAATCTTAAAGTTAAAAATTACAAACCCCCTGCCGGAAAAGGCTATAAGGGATTTCTCCAGAGGTAAGAGATTATTAATTGTTATTGAGGAGCTCGAGCCTTTCCTTGAAGAACAGATAAGACTGTTGGATTTGGGTGTTAAAATTACAGGCAAGGATTATTTCCCACAGACCGGTGAACTAAGCCTTGCAGTTTTAGAAAAAGTTTACAGCCAGCTTTTTGGAACAAACCTGTTAAGCATAAGCGACTCCGATAAAATTATAGAAGAATTAACCAGGAATTTACCCCAACGCCCACCGGTGTTATGTGCTGGCTGCTCACATCGCTCTGTTTTCTATATATTAAAAAAATTAAAAGTTAAAGCAATGGGTGATATAGGATGTTATACACTATCTGTTCTGCCACCACTTTCGGCTCTAGACAGCTGTCTTTGCATGGGTGCAGGAATAGGCCAGGCACTGGGCATGGAAAAAGCAGACCCTGATTTGAGAAATAAGGTTGTTTCTGTTATAGGGGATTCAACCTTTTTTCATTCAGGCATTACTCCCCTGGTTGACAGCTCTTATAATAATGGTACCGGGTTGATAATTATTCTTGATAACGGTACTACTGCAATGACAGGGCACCAGGTTCATCCGGGCACCGGGAAGACCTTAATGGGGGCAGATACGAAAGACATAAAACCCGAAGCATTTGCAGCGGCTGCTGGAATTAAAAATATAAGAGTTGTTGATCCTTATGATATAAAAACCCTGGAGAAAATTTTAAAAGAGGAACTGGAAAGAAAAGAACTATCCGTAGTAGTTTGCAGAAGAAAGTGCGTGCTTTTAGATAGAGTTAAGGTTTCAGTATCAGCTAAATTTTATATTGATGAAAGCACCTGTGAAAAGTGCGGTATTTGTCTTAAGTTCGGGTGTCCTGCAATAGAGCTGAAGGGAAATAATTATTCAATAAATGAGCTTTTATGCACAAGCTGTGGTGTATGTGCTGACATATGCAGAAGTGATTCCATAAAGAAAAAGTAACTAAAAGAATGTTAATACTTTAACAATTGAAATTTTTTTTAAAGTGTTTGTTTAATTTTAGGGAGGAATAGGGGAGCTTTTATAGTTTTAGTCTGCTGATAATTAATCAGTTTCGGCCTGGTCGTGTAAAGGTTTTTATCTGTTTTTAGAAGATAGGGCAATTCTACGATTGCAGTTGGGCAGATTTGAGTTTGCTGTTAAACCACCAGAATTCAGTCTGGTGATGAATAGTTTTATTCTATTATAGTAAGTAAGAGAAGCCCACGACTGCAGTTGGGCAGGCTTGAGCTTGTAAAACTTTTAATTTTTTATAATTTTCTTATTTTTTTACTTTAAAATATTTATAATTTTTTTAAAACATTTTTATGGTAAAATTCGACAATAATAGCAACAATAATAACAAATTCAATATTGATGCTGGCGGCATTTTAAATAAGTGCAGATGCTCTTTGAAAAATGGTGATACAGTATCCATTCTTTTTGCTGGAGTGGGCGGTCAGGGAATAATTCTTGTAAGCACTGTTCTTGCACAGGCTGCGATAAATGAAGGCTTTGATGTGAAAGTGTCTGAAGTTCATGGAATGTCACAGAGAGGAGGCAGTGTAGAGGGAAGTGTAAGAATTGGCAGTAAAGTATTTTCACCAACTATAAATAAATCTGATTTTATAATTGCCCTTGAAAAACTGGAAGGTTTAAGATATATAAGGAAATTAGGCAGTGGCGGTTTAATAATTATTAATAATTATGAAATATATCCCTCATCTGTTTTTATAAAGGGTATTTCATATCCTGATGACATTGAAGAAAGGGTATCAAAAATTACACGCAATTACATCTTTGTTAATGCAGTCAAAGCAGCAGCAAATCTTGGTGAAATACGTAGCAGCAATATAATTATACTTGGCCTGCTGTCAAATTTCTTACCCTTTGAAACTGACTGCTGGCTGGAAGCTATTAAAAAAAGTGTCCCAATAAAAGCTTTAAATCTTAATATGGAGGCTTTCAGAACTGGAAGAAATATGTTCTGCAAAAAGAAAAATTTTTAAAAATCAACAGGGGGATAAGATTTTAAAATAAGATTTTATAAGGTGTGATGTAAAAAGATAAAATAATTTTCATATTAGATTATTTCACCTTAAAATATTAAAGGGTCTTATTGTTTTAACTAAATTTTTTTAAAAACAGGAGGAGAAATGCCTGTAAAGCAGCTAACTGTATTTCTTGAAAATAAACTTGGCAGGCTTGCAGAGGTAGCAAAAATTTTAAAAAAAGAAAATATAAACCTTCAGGGATTTTCAACTACTGAAGCAAGAGATTATGGTATTTTACGTCTTGTTGTTTCTGATACTGAAAAAGCCAGGCAGAGTTTAAAAAATGCAGGTTTTACAACCCATATTGCTGATGCAATCTGTATAAAGGTGGAAGATAAGCCGGGAGAGCTGTCTAAAATTCTTGATATTCTTGCAGATGAAGAAATAAATATTGATTACATATATGTGATTGCAGGAACAAGGCTTGTTTTAAGTGTTGCAGATATCAAAAAGACTGAAGATATACTTATAAAAAACGGTGTTACGCTGTGTTCCTGAAAATTACAGTTTAAAGCCATGCAAACCTTATAGATATTGTTTAGTTCTTGCTGAATAATTAACATAAATTGCTAATTTGGAAATATTTTGAGCTTATTTAAAGCAAATAATTTAATAAAAATTGAATTATTTAACCAGGAACTATTCAGGCATTTGCCTGCATTTTATGTTGGGTTCATTGAAGCTATGAGCTGGATTTAATATAAAAGTTTTTAAATTTTAATTTTTATAGACAAAATAAAAAAAATATCTAATGCAACACAAAAAGAAAGGAGGGTGAAATGTTAGGTTTTGCCGGTGTATCAGTTTTTCTGGCTTATATTCTCTGTATCATATCAACTGTTCTATGCGTAATTTATGGAGCAGTTATGTGGAACAAGGATAAATAAGCAGGGAACTGAAAAATATCGCAAGAAGGTTTATAAAACTTATTAAACTGAATTTCAGGCAATAGAGATTTTAGTTAGAAAGGGAGGAGGAAAGTGAGTTTAGCAACAAATATTACAGTATTTATTGTAGTTATAGTTGTGTATTTGGCAATTACTATTGTTCTCGGGCTTCTTGGCTGGAAACACACCAAGACAGCCAAGGATTATATGGTTGCAGGCAGGAGAATTCATCCGTATATAATGGCTATTTCCTATGGAGCTACATTTATTTCAACTTCTGCCATTGTCGGTTTTGGAGGCCAGGCGGCAAACCTCGGTCTTGGGCTTTTATGGCTGACATTCTTGAATATCTTTGTTGGAATATTTATTGCATTTGTCTTTTTTGGAAAAAGAACAAGACACATGGGTAACAATCTTGATGCTCATACATTTCCTGAGCTTTTAGGAAAAAGGTTTGACAGCAGGGCAATACAAAGAATTGCAGGGGTTGTAATTTTTGTTTTCATGCCGTTGTATGCAGGTGCAGTTTTAATTGGTGCGGCAAGATTTATAGAAGAAACATTTAAAAAACAGCTTAATGTTAATGTACAATTTGTATGGGCACTGATTATTTTTACAATAATTATAGCAATATATGTTATTGCAGGTGGTATGAAAGGTGTTATGTACACTGATACACTGCAGGGTTCTTTAATGCTTATAGGAATGATAACCCTGTTTATTTTTGCCTATATTAAAACGCCAGGAAATTTTATAGAAACCCATCAGTCTTTAACAAATCTTGCATCAAAGATGCCCGAAGCACTCTTAAAGGGTGGAATGCAGGGCTGGACGACAATGCCCATACTGGGTTCACCAATATGGTGGACTCTTGTATCAACAATTATAATGGGTGTGGGTATTGGCGTTCTTGCTCAGCCCCAGCTTGCAGTAAGATTTATGACAGTAAAAAATAATAAGCAGCTTAACAGGGGTGTTTTAATTGGGGGAATTTTTATACTTCTTATGACCGGTGTTGCTTTTATGGTTGGTTCTTTGTCAAATGTTTATTTTTTCAACACAACCGGTAAGATTGCTGTTGAAGTGGTTGAAAAAGGTAATGTTGACTCAATTATCCCTGCTTTTATAAATGCTGCTATGCCCCACTGGTTTGTGTATCTGTTTATGCTGACACTGCTTGCTGCAGCAATGTCAACGCTTAGCAGCCAGTTCCATGCTATTGGGACTTCCTTTGGAAGAGACGTTTTTTCAAGAAGCCAATATACTGCTGATTATAAAGAAGTGACTACCACAAGAGGAGTTATATCTACAAAGATTGGGATTCTAATTGGAATTGTGCTAAGCCTTGTATTGGGTTATTATCTGCCCATAAGTATAATTGCAAGAGCTACAGCAGTATTTTTTGGTGTTTGCGCAGCAGCTTTTCTTCCTATGTTTATTCTGGGCTTATTCTGGAAAAGGGCTAATAAGGCAGGCGCACTTGCAGGAATGATAACCGGTATTGTATCGAGCCTTTTCTGGATGATATTTATTCATGAGCCAAACTCTAAAATGATAGGGCTTGTGGAACTTCTGACTGCCAAGACAAGTCTTCTGGGTGCACCGTGGAAGGGAATTGACCAGATAATAATAGCATTTCCCCTTGCATTTATAGTAACTTTGATAGTTACAGCATGCACAAAACCAATGCCTGATAAAATAACCGATAAGGCTTTTAAAGCAGAAGAAGTTGCTGATTGAAACTGTAGCTTGAAAAAGTTTTAGAAAAAAAATTAAAAAGATAAAAAATAAGATCGCAGGTTTAAGTTAGTTCCTGAAAACTTAGAGCAAGTTTTGAAAAACTGCTGAAGAGGGCAGATTCCCAAATACTTCAGTTTGTGGTTGAATGTATATTTAACAAGTGTGGCTTGAATTTAAGTAAATACCACACACTTCAGCGTGCGGGTATCTAAATGGATTTGAATAGCTGGCTGGTTTGGGGGAAGTAGTCAAAATAATAAGTAATAAGTGCTGATTAAATACTATTTTTTAGTTCTATTTATTAAGTTATATATTACTTTATTTATTTTAGCTTACTTTACTTTAACCAGTAAGATATTTATAGTAATTTTTGAATTATAAAGACTGCTTTGATGGTCGGGGAGGTCATTGCTGATGAATGATTCTTTCTGGGAAAAAGAATTTGAAACCATGCCCAGGGAAGAACTTAGGTCACTTCAAACTGAAAGAATTAAAAATACTCTTGTCAATGCTTATGAGAATGTCAGGTTTTACAGGGAAAGGCTTGACAGCACTGGAGTTAATCCATATAAATTTAATGATCTGGATAGTCTGGAGAATATTCCATTTACAGCAAAGGACGATTTAAGAAATAACTATCCATTTGGTCTTTTTGCCAGGAAGATGGATGAAATTGTCAGGATTCATTCATCTTCCGGGACAACCGGGAACCCCACTGTTACAGGCTATACGAAACATGACATTTCTTTATGGGGAAATTTAATAGCGCGCGACCTTTATGGTGCAGGTGTCAGAAAAAGTGATATTATACAGAACAGCTATGGATATGGCCTTTTTACAGGAGGTCTGGGGCTCCATTACGGAGCGGAACTTCTTGGGGCAACTGTAATACCTGTTTCAGGTGGTCTTACTGAAAGACAGATAAAAATTTTAAAGGATTACGGCACAACAATTCTTTGCTGCACTCCATCATATGCACTCCATATTGCTGAAATTGGCAAAGAGCTTGGTGTGGATTTTTCAAAGCTGCCATTAAAAACTGGTATTTTTGGAGCAGAGCCCTGGACAGAGGAAATGAGAAAAGAAATAGAATCCCGCCTGTTTATAGATGCCATAGATATTTATGGTTTAAGCGAGATTATAGGCCCGGGAGTTTCATGTGAATGCATGCAGAAAAATGGTCTCCATGTTGCAGAAGACCATTTTTTTGTTGAGATTATTAATCCCTTATCAGGAAAACCTCTTAAACCAGGCAGTCAGGGAGAGCTTGTTTTTACAACTATTACAAAGGAAGCAATGCCACTTATAAGATACAGGACAAGGGACCTCTCGGTTATTGAAGATACATTATGTCCCTGCGGGAGGACACACAGCAGAATGAGAAAGCCAATGGGCAGGTCTGATGATATGCTTATAATAAGGGGCGTTAATCTGTTCCCGTCCCAGATAGAAGAAGTCCTCATGCAGATTAAGGAGATAGAGCCCCATTATCTTATAGTTGTTGATAGGGTAAATTATCTTGATACGATAGAGCTATGGATTGAGGTTTCTGAGGATGTATTTGCTGAAAGGATAAACGACCTTGAAAGATTTGAATCTGCAGTTGAAAGCAAGCTTTACAGTGCTGTCGGGATAAGTATTGATGTAAAATTAAAAGAGCCCAAGACCATCAAAAGAAGTGAAGGTAAAGCAAAAAGGGTTATTGATAAGAGAAAGGGTGATACTATTTAGGATGAAGGATGATAAGTTCTGGGACCCGGAAATATCTAAAGCAGGCAGGGATAAAATAAGACAGGTCCAGCTTGCCTGCCTTAAAAATACTTTAAAGCACTGTTATGAAAATAATACATTTTATAAAAAAAGAATTGATGATGCAGGCATTGACCCTGACAAGTTCAATGATTTGAAAGATATTGAAAAGCTTCCTTTTACCTCAAAAGATGACTTAAGAGACAATTATCCGTTCAGTCTTTTCTGTACACCTTTAAACAGTGTTGTAAGGGTTCATTCATCAAGCGGCACAACAGGAAACCCCACAGTTGTCGGTTACACTAAAGAAGACCTGGACATCTGGGCTCATGTGCTTGCAAGAATAATGTATGACGCAGGAGTCAGGGAAGGTGATGTTGTTCATATCAGCCACACCTTCGGGATGTTTACGGGTGGTTTTGGTTTTCTGGATGCTGCTGAGAAATTGGGAGCATTAGTTGTTCCAATTTCAGGTGGAAATACAGAAAGACAGCTAAAAGTTATGGCTGATTTTAAATCAACTGTTCTGTGCAACACTCCTTCATATACCTTATACATGGCGGAAGTAGGGGAAAGGATTGGAATGGATTTTTCCAAACTGCATTTAAAAGTGGGGTTTCTTGGTGCAGAACCCTGGACAGAACCAATGAGAGAAGAGATTGAAAAAAGATTGTCAATGAAAGCACTTAACAGTTATGGGTTAAGCGAAGTTATAGGTCCGGGAGTATCCTGTGAATGTCTTGTTCAGGATGGGTTGCATATTAACGAGGACCACTTTCTTACAGAAGTTATAGACCCCGATACAGGAAAAACTTTAACCAACGGTTCAAAAGGTGAACTTGTTTTTACCACACTTACAAAAAAAGCTTTCCCTGTTATAAGATATAGGACAAAAGACATTTCTTTCATTTATGAAGATGACTGCACTTGTGGAAAAAAACTGATAAAGATGGCAAGACCAATGGGAAGAACCGATGATATGTTAATTATAAGAGGTGTTAATGTTTTTCCGTCACAGATAGAAGAAGTTCTTATGAAGGTTAAAGATCTGGAACCACATTATCTGATAGTTCTTACCAGGGATAATTATATGGATAAGATTGGAGTATGGGTTGAGGTATCTGAGGATATATTCCATGAAAAACTAATGGACCTTGAATCTTTTGAGAAATCCATTGAGAGTAATCTATATGCCGCAATAGGGCTCCATATAAAAGTAAGTTTGAAAGAGCCAAAAACAATTGCAAGAAGTGAAGGGAAGGCAAAAAGAGTCTGGGATAGAAGACTGGAAGCAAATTGAATCCTGCTTTATATTTAAAAAATGTAAAAGATATTGTTCAAAAAGAAATAAAATACCTTTCTAATTTATACCCTTATAATTTAAAAAGATTCATTGATACAAAACTTCTCCATGCTTCAAGCATATTAACTTTTATAACACCCGGGTCTGAACTGCATTACAGCTTTTTAGATAAACTTGTTAACCTGATGGCAGGTATTGAAATTCTTGCAATAGGGGTAAATCTCCACAGTTTTAATATTGACGACTTTTCTTTTCTAACAGATAAAATGGGGCAGGATGTTAATAAATTAAATATGGCTGTGATTGAAAAAAATTATACAATAGACCTGCTGTTTGGTGATATTTTTTACTCGAGAGCTGTAATTTATATTCTTAGATATGGTGACTTTTATATTTTTGATTCGATACTTAACTCTTTAAAATCTGTTCATGAAGGCAGGCTTTTTTTGCACCATAAACTCGTGGAAACTGTAAGTAAAAACAACAGCAGCTTTATGAGATTAAATAAGATCAGAAAACACAGGAATGATTTCAAGAAACGGGCAGAGGAGTTAATAATAGAAAATGAAGACCTTATTTCTGGTATGAACTCAATTCTAAAAACATCTTTTTTTATCGGCTGGGGCATATTTTCAAATACAGATAAACAAGGGTTTCCATACAGTATAATAAATAACTTTATTCTTCTGAAAACTTTTAATGACCTGGAGAATTTCTTTGCCAACCTGCCAAAAAATTTTATTTTCTTAAAAAATATATCGTATATAAAAAGTAAAAAGCAGTTTTTAATAAATGAATTGAACAAGAGTATTGCAGGCTTAGAGCTGGCACCTCTAAGGGATAATTTAAAAGTTCTTAAGAAATTATATTATTAAAAAGTTCCTGTCTGCCATGTTTTAAAAAATGGACATTAAATGGTAATATTTAAAACTTATGATACTTACATGCTAATTTAAAGATGGCCAGGGAAGGATGAGAATCCATAGTATACAAGCAGCAACAAAAAGCAACTGAGACATATACAATTTTAAAGTGAGGATTCTGCGGTGAAAAGAAAGACTGATTTGATTTTACTTCATGCGCCAAGTGTATATGATTTCAGAAAAAAGAGTATAATGTTTGGTCCTACAAGTGATCTTGTGCCTTCCACGCCCATTTTTGAGATGTACCCGATTGGGTTTTTAACCATTTCAAATTACCTGTCAAAAAGGGGTCTTAATGTAAGAATAGTAAATCTTGCATACAGGATGTTCCATGAACCCGGTTTCAATGTGGAAGTATTTATCAAAAGATTGGACGCTGCAGCATTTGGTATTGACCTGCACTGGCTGCCACACTGCCAGGGCGCAACAGAAATTGCAAAAATTGTAAAAAAACACCATCCCGAGATTCCAGTTATTTTGGGAGGGTTTTCATCTTCATATTTCTACAAGGAGCTCATTGAGTTTGAAGGTGTTGATTTTATTATACGGGGTGATTCGGCAGAAGAGCCGCTTTACCTGCTAATTATGGCTTTAAGGGATATAAATAATAAAAAAGAAGGCAACCTTTTTTATGAAAAGCTTGCAAAGGTTCCGAATCTTGTCTGGAAAAAGGATGGAAGAATTATTTCAAACCCGATAGAATGCGTTTCTGAAAATCTTGATGAGGTTGACTTTAATTACCGTATAATGTTTAAGGATGTTTTCAGATACCGTGATGTAAGAAGTGTCGTTCCTTTCTGCGACTGGTTCAGTTATCCAATTACAGCTATCCCTGTTATAAGGGGCTGCAGTAAGAATTGCGCAAATTGCGGAGGCTCAAAGTTTGCACTGGGTTTTTTTGGAAACAGGCACAAACCTGCATTTAGAGATCCTGCAAAGCTTGTTGAAGAAATTAAAATAATAAGAAATTATATTAACTCACCTGTTTTTTTACATGGAGACTTAAACAGCAATGGCAAAGATTATGTGATGGAATTTTTTAAATATGCAAGTGCTCTTGATAAGGACATACAGATATTTTTTGAATTTTTTGAACCACCAAAAAAATGGTTTTTTGATGAAGCTTCCAGAGTCTTTTCAAAAGTTTGCTATGAAATTTCGCCTGATTCCCATGATATGCTTATAAGAAATAAAATGGGCAAAAGCTATACCAATGAGGAGCTTCTTGAAAGTATAAAATATGGTTTAAATAAGGGTGCTTTAAGGTTTGATTTATATTTTATGACAGGTATTCCATTTCAGACCAGACAGTCTATTTGCGATACAGTTAAATTCTGTGAAGATATATACAATATGCTAAACTGGGACAGAAGATTCATGCCTTTTATTTCTCCGATGGCTCCATTTCTGGACCCCGGGAGCATAGTATTTGAAAATCCTGACAGGTTTGGTTATAAAGTACTGTATAAAACATTAAAAGAACATATAGATGCTGTAACAAAACCTTCATGGAAATATATTTTAAATTATGAGAGTGACTGTATTACAAAGGATGACCTTGTTTACAGCACATACGATGCGGCACTTGGATTAAATAAATTAAAGGGTAAAGCAGGTTCAATAAGCGCAAGGGTTGCGCTTGAAAATGAAGAAAGAATAAAAAAAGCTGTAGAAATGATGAAAGAAATTGATAAGATTATGCTTATAAAGGATGAAGGTATCAGGGAAAGCAGGTTAGTGCAGCTTAAAGAAAAATTATATAATTACAGTATATCTACAGTATGTGAAAAAAAGGAGCTTGAGTTTCCTTTCTCAAATAAAAGTTTCAGGTGGTTTAAAATATTTAAAACCTCCATAGGCTTAAAATGAACAATAATTTGTTATTAGATTCATCAAACTTTTCTTTTTTAAAAAATGATCTGAAAAAGCTTGAGCAGTTTCTCAAAGACTTTGCTGAAAGCCTTGAAGGTATCCTCAGCGAAACTGTAAAAAACACTTTAATCGCAGGTGGTAAAAGAATAAGGCCTTCTTTATTTTTAATTTGTGCAAGGAATGAAAAGTATGATTTTGAATATCTTCTTCCTGCTGCTGCTTCTATAGAGATAATACATACAGCATCGCTTATACATGACGATATTATTGATAAATCTGTACTTAGAAGGGGGAAAAACACAATTCATTATACCTATAACAAAGATACTGCCAAATTTGTCGGTGATTATCTTTTTACCCATACCTTTTCCCTGTTAAACAGTTATTCAAACTCAAGAATTCTTGAAGAAATGTCAGGTGCAGCCCAGCTTCTTGTTAAAGGGGAATTTGACCAGTTAAAAACTAAAAAGGATTTTTATCAAAGCGAAAAAGTTTATTTTGAAAAGATATATGAAAAAACCTCATCACTGTTCAGGCTGAGCTGTGCATTGGGCGGAATACTTTCTGAGTCAGGTGAAGAGGATATTGAAAGTATGAAAAAATTTGGAGAATATGTTGGCATTTCATTCCAGATAAATGATGACCTTTTAGATATTGACGTAAGTGGCACAAAGGCAGGAGCTGGAAAAACTATATGGAATGATTTCAGACAGGGAAATATTACGCTGCCTTTTATTTATGGTTTTAAAGAATCAGAGTTTCAGGCATTTATAAAACCGCTTTTAAATAAAAAAAGTTACTCAGAAAAAGAAATGGAAAAAATACTTTATTTGCTTTCAAAAACAAATGCTTTAAGAACGACAAAAAATAAAGTTTATTATTATCTCTCAAAAGCGCGCAGGATAATAAATAAAATCAGCGGTGAAGAAAGAAAAGAAGGTTTAAAAAGAGTGTGTGATTCAATACTGCAGGTGACAAAGTTTGTTTAATAGTATCAGCTTTATTCAAATAGGGTTTTATAAAAGAAATAACTAGCCATTACTTTTTTAATGTAATTTCTTGTTTCATCGTAAGGAACATATTCTATAAACTCGTCAATTTCCATATCGCCCCATTTAGAAATCCATTTTTTCATGGCGCCAGGTCCCCCGTTATATGCACCGCAGGCAAAATAGTAATTCTGGCTGAAGTTATCCATTTGTTTTTTTAAGTAATAAGTGCCCATTTTTATGCTTGTTTCAGGATCGTATAAAATATCATTGGTATAGTTTTTTATTGCAAGCTCATTTGCAATGGATTTACCTGTGCCTGGAATAATTTGCATAAGGCCAAGTGCACCTGCATAAGAACCTGCTTTGGGATTGAAGCGGGATTCTTCACGGATGACTGCAAGAACAAAAAGCGGGTCTATGCCAAATTCTGAACTGTAGCGGTCAACATATTCTTTATAACCATATGGATAAAGCAGATAAAAGAAGTAATCCCTGTAGGGGCTGTTTAAGCTGCTGTTTAATTTAGAGTAATATTTGGCAATTATTTTCTGGGAATTTACATAATCCTTTGCCTTTAAATAAAGTGTTGAAATCTGTAAGATGCCCATATTATCTTCTTCGAATTCCTTGCTTGCTGCTTCAATTTCTCTGTCTGCACTTAAGTAAAACTCCAGCAATAAAAGTTCTTTTACTTTATCTATATGGCTGAACTTTACATCTTCGTTTATTGAATTTGAATCAGTATAACTGTTTTCAATATCTTTGTAGACTTCAGGGAGAACTTCTGAAATATCTGGATTATCCGGTATGGCTTCTCTGTTTACTGCTTTAAAATCCGGGCTTATCTGCATTTCTTCAAGTTCTTTTATTGAAGCAAATGTGTAATATGAGTAACTTTTACCTGCTATTATTTCTTTGTATATATTTACTGCTTCCTGTATTTCTCCAAGTTTTTTATGGGATTTAGCCTTCCAGAAATGTGCTGCTGTTGCAATCTGGCTGCCCTTAAATCTGGATACCATACCTGAAAAAGTGTTTTTAGCAGCACTATAATCTCCGCTCCTGTACTGAATCCATCCAACTTCCCAGTAAGCATCCTGGGCTCTATCACCATCAGGGTATCTGTTAATTATCTGCTGGTAGTAGGCTTTAGCTTTATCAATTTCATCCCGTAGA
>Ga0194126_10003598_pt1 | contig 24261 bp, 25 predicted proteins | sample TA2KigC150mmetaG_FD_148641 | JGI IMG/M metagenome (GOLD analysis project Ga0194126, IMG submission 148641) | Freshwater microbial communities from Lake Tanganyika, Tanzania - TA2015035 Kigoma Deep Cast 150m | ecosystem: Environmental > Aquatic > Freshwater > Lake | place: Tanzania: Lake... | reverse complement strand
GAAGATGGCCTCATCGGGCCGCTCCTCGTCGTGCCATTCGCGGTCCAGGAAGGGCGGCACCATGTAGACATAGAAGTCGCGCGGCGGCTGAGCGGTGCTGCGTTCGTCGGGTGCGCCAAAGAAAAGATAGCCGGGCCGGGTCACCTTGTGCTCATCCCAGGGCAGCTCGTAGAACCAGATGCGGTGGCCGGTGACGTAAGTGGTGTCGCTCAGGTTGAGGGCCTGGCACAGAGCATCGAAGAAGTAGCGATTGAGGTCGCTCTTCTCCATAAACTCGCCCCGCTCGCTAATCTTGGCGTCGAAGTCAATGTCTTTCTTGACATCCAGATAGTACTGGCCGTTGGCCTCGTTGAAGGAGATGTATTGGCCACTGACGGTGCGCATGATCTCACGCAACGCCACCTGCACCTGATCCAGCAGGAACTCAGCCGACGGTTCAGGCATCCTTACGTGCAGGCAGAGGTCGTCGCGTACTTCCTCCGGCGTGGCACCCAGCGGTACATGGATATCGCTGGTGGTCAGCCGGTGCACACTGAGGGCATGGATAATGCGCATGGCAACGGGGAGGAGATGCGGGCGAGTGTAGGCATTGCGGATGCGTCCCTCCAGCACGTTGCTCTTCTCAATGACCTCGCCCACGCCGGCCAAACCGCGCATGCTGGGGTTCTCACGGAGTACGTCCCAGTAATGATCGTAGGAAACCAACCCAGGCTGATCGGCCGGCACCTCTCTGTCGAGCAGTGTGCGCATGGCCAGGCTGAAGGTCTTGAGCACTTCCCGCTTTTCGGCTACGTAGACACGCTCAAAGGTCTCGATGTAGGCTGGATGGATGGGGAAGAGTGGCGCAAACTCATCCAGTCGCTCGGCCATGCGGCCATAGAGGGGCGTGAACTGGCGCAGGTGTTCCGTGATGCGTGCTAACTGCTCGTCGGTCTTGCAGAGCAAACGATGGGAGACGACGTAGGCGATATCTTCACGGGCGATGCGTATCTGCTCAAAGCGATCGCGCACGCGGCGAATTTGCTCGGCTACGAAGGCAAAGCGAGGGCTGTCAAAGAGCGTTTCCTGCAAGCCACCCAGGAAGCGAAAAGGGGTTAACGCGGCCACCTCCCCTACCTCGCGTAAGAAGCCCAAATCCAGGATCAGTTGACGCTCCTCGCGCGTGCGCAAGTAGTCCAACAACTCATCCACCACCAGCAGGATGCCGTGGTCGGGGTAACGCTCTTGGAAAGTGGCTACCGCGGCGATGATCGCGTCCTTGTTGTTGGTCACCTGGTCGGCTGGAGGGAACGTGAAGGGCGTCCCCCAATCCTCCAATGCGATCTCCAGTTCCTCCAGCAGAATGTCCCGCAGGCTGCGTGTCACGCTCCCGATCTCTACCCGCGCCACCTTAAAGCGACCAGCAATGGCCTGGGCAGCCTCTTGCACCTGGGGATGGTCCAAGACCGACACCAGATCGGGATGTTCGGCCACGGCTGAAATGGCCGCCATCAAGTGCGATTTGCCCGTACCGTAGTTGCCGACGATGAGCACGCCCTTGTTGTCGCGCGGAGTCAGGAACTGGAGTTGGGGAATGACCACGTTGGCGAGCTGGTCTGCCATGCGGTCGGAGATCACATAGGTTCGTGCCAGGTGGCGGGCGGCGTCCTCGCGATCCGCATCACGCAATTGAATGACGGTCTCAATCGGTTCGAACTCAAACAGATCACGGTAGCGCATAGGGACTTCCTCCTCGAAGTCGTCTCATTCGAGAACCTTAATAAACACTTCTGGCCTACGCCAGGTACGGTAGTGGCTATGCCCAGGCACAGCGTAGGCCAACACATTATCCACGTAACTGCCAGGCCAGGTGACCACCAGTCGCGTGACGCGACCAACGTCGCGCATGAGTCTCAGAGGATCCAACTTGAGCGTCGGCTCAAAGAGCAGGTCTATCTCAGTACACAAGACTGGGCCGGGGGCCATCTCCCTGAAATGGACCTTCATCCACTGGCGGGCTGCTCGCGAGCGACGTTGGGATGTCTCAGAGAACAGTACGGCGCTAAGCTCCCCGCCCACGGAAAGGCGTGGCCAGCTATACACCGATAGCAGTTGGGCAGCCGCACCCTCCAGCTTGCTAACCGCCGGGTGCACGAGAAGAAGGCAGGTATGAGATGTGCGTAGAAAATCAGTAATCGCGTTATGCATTGGGTCACAATAGCAGATTGTTTGGCCAAGCATAGTATACCACATTTCGCCTCCTTGGGCAACACAAAAACCACCTGCGTGGTTCACGCAGGTGGCTTCCCTCTCAGAAAGTGGAGCCGGAGGGACTCGAACCCTTGACCTTCTCAATGCCATTGAGACGCGATCCCAGCTTCGCCACGGCCCCACGAGTGGAACTGAGGGGACTCGAACCCCTGACCTCACACCGGCCTCCTGCCTCGGCTCATGACGATGACCACACTTCGTCGAGCGCCGATCTGAAGTGCTTATACGAAACTTTTGATGCGCTGGATGCCTGCTATGTGGCCTCCTGGCAGTTACCACGACCGGACTTTCACCAGTGATAGCCAACTTACGGCGTGAGGCTAGCGCGCAGTATGCCTATGACCGCCTCAACAATCTGCCTGAATGGGTCCGCCTTCAGCTTGCCGACTTGCGCTACCATCAGGTTGCGATTAGCGGTGAATAGCTTCGCGGGTCGCGCATAGCTGGTGACACGTAGAGACCCACTGGCAAAGCTGGCATCAACAAGCGTAATCGCCCGAGGGTCGGCATATGGTTTGCTGGTGATCTGGCACAGAATCCAATCGCCTCGACCAGCATCTGCGAGCACCACAGCAGGCCGTAGCTTCGCCTGTGACAGGTCGGAGAATGGAAACTGCACTAGGACCACGGCACCTGCTGCAGGTGTGACCACGCCTCATCTTCCTCCGGTCGGTTCCAGTCCTCGGCCAGGGCCGGTTCGCTCAGCAACGCTGTTTCAGAAACGCTAAGTGCCGGCTCCTCCTCCAGGATGATCACGAGCGCCCGCCGTACTGCTGGTAAATGGATGGACTCCAGCAGGTGTATATCGCCTCGCTCATCAATCATAGCTTCAAACGCTCGAATCATGCTTTACCTCCCTTCATAGCGCCAATGAGTGGGGCCGGAGGGCCTCGAACCCCTGACCTCACACCGGCCTCCTGCCTCGGCTCATGACGATGACCACACTTCGTCAAGCGCCGATCTGAACAGGGCGTTGAATTCGTCAACCGGCGCTGGGGGCCTATGATACTCTCGCTCAAATCGCTTGTTCTCCAGCCGCGCCAGCTCGCTCTCGATGAACTCGCTGATTGCCACAATGCGTGAGCCACGATCCAGTTCTTCCCCCTGCGTCTGGCTTTAATGAGTCTGCCAAATGTGGACGTAGGTGGCCGGGCGGTAGAAGTGCTTATTGTGACTCTCCTGCCGTTGGTGTAGGTGTCTCGTGCCGGCGCGAGTAGATGGTCACCACCAGATCATCGCCTACCAGGGTGAAATCAGGTTCACGGATACCATTCTCCCGGCAGTGGCGAATCATGCGAGGAACTCCCAGGCCGTCACCTTCCCAGTAGCCATAAGCCTGCAGATAGCGCACGATGTTGGGGTTACGGGTGACCTGGACGCCGTAGCGCATGTTCTCCACCGTCACGCCATTGGGCAACGGGCCAGGATTGCGGATCTCAATGCGGTCGTTGAATATCGCGATGTGAATGCGTGACCCACGGCGCACATAGTTGCGGTGGGCAATGGCGTTCACCAATGCCTCTCGCACCACTTCCTCGATGTACTCGGCCTTCTGCACACGCCTGAGTCCTCTTACCTCCTCGACCACGGTGTAGGACTTGATGTATTCCACTGCTTCTTCGATGGCCTGGGGAACGGGTGCGTCAATCTCCTTACCAGGGTACCACTCGTCGGTAGTAAGCCCCTTAAAACGTTTAAGCCACAAACGCGCCTGGGGCAGAAAGTCGCCGGGCCGATCGCCGAAAAAGAGCATTCCAGTGAAGGTCACCCTGCGCTCTCCCACTTGCTCAACGAGGATTTTCCAACTGATCAACTGCTGAGTCAGGTCAACAGGAAGTTTGTCCGGGCTGATGCCCAGTTTGTTGTGTACATATTCCTCGATGAGGTCCGTGTTTAGATCAGCCAGCGTGGCCCTGGGTACGGGCGAGAGGTCAAAATCGAGTACCGCCCCTTCTTGATAGAGGCTGCCAATCTCTTCGCGGGTAGCAAGGCGGCTGGTTGTGCCATGACGGATGTAAACAGTGCATCTGTGCTCGCCCTCGCGAACGCAATGGGGCTTGTGCGGGCCGCGGGGTACGCGCACCACCAGCACGGTCTTGTCTTGCACAGTTCCCTCTTCGCAGGCCAATGGAAGTGGCGGGTCAATCGTCTGCGCGCTCACATCAGCGATCCATTCCTCGTAGCCCGGTTGTAGTGTCACACCGTAGACAGTGTGGTCGTCATCCACGCCGATGAGCACAACCCCGCCCTGTCGGTTGGCTAACGCCACGAACTCCTTCGCCAATCGCTCGGCCCTATCCATCTCCCGCTTGAACTCTACTGTCTCCGATTCGCCCGCGGCGATCAGACTCAGCAATTCGATCTCGGTCATCTTTCTTTCCTCCTCCAATCATCAACAGCCGTACCTCTCTCGGCGGCGTTCAAATTCCTCTTCCCCGCCTTGCATCAGCTATTCGCTTCCTCCTTGCATCTGTTTACGACGCACCTTATCTTTCCAGACCTGATTCGTCTCCTTGATTCTTGTTGCGCAATCCTCTTGCACTGGCCTCCTGCCTCGGCTCATCACGATGACCACACTTCGTCAAGCGCCGATCTAAACAGCTCGTTGAACTCGTCAACTGGCGCTGTGGGCCTATGATACTCTCGCTCAAATCGCTTGTTCTCCAGCCGCGCCAGCTCGCTCTCGATGAATTCGCTGATGGGCACAATGCGCGAGCCACGATTCGCCGTTTTGAGCCCTCGGCAGCCTTTGACGCCCAACTTCTACCCCCGATTGTGATCTACTGAGTTTGCCTACAATCACGTCCTCGGGGCGCAGGCTACGTCTGCGGTATCATACTCACCACCACCTGCATCGCGGGGAAGTGGAGTTCAACCTCCCGTACCTCGGTTGGTAGTTCGCCTGGAATGGAGAGTACCAGCCGATTACCCTGAAGCTCTCCGTCCACCTCAATGCGCTGAATCTCCGCCGCCACAAAGAAATCTGGCAGGGCTTCAAACAACACGTCGGCTGGCACCTCGGCAGTACCCTGCGTTTCACGTTCGATGAATTGCTCCACCAGTGCCCTGAACTCCGCGTCACTCATCTCGCCGATCAGTTTCTGTGTCATAACCTCAGTAATTGCACCTCCCGCTCCGCCTGCTGCCTATTACGCCACAATAGTGCCCGCAATCGTTCAGCATCTTGAATGGCGTCTTGAGCGCTGAGCAACTGTGCGTTTGGCTCGTGTACACTCTTTTGCTTATCCATACTCACCTATCTCCGCCAGCGTCGCCGTGGATGGTAGCCCGCCTCAATGATAACACCAGGCATAGTATACCAGATTTCGGCTCGATTGGCAATAGGCATAAAACGCAAAGAGCCGTCCCGGTTCCCAGGATGGCTCTTGCTTGTAGCAATATTGGCAATACTGTAACGTCCTCAGGCTTCGCGAAGCCAGCCGTTGGCTGGTTTGGGCGAACGAGTGGGTCACAGACACCATGGTTAGGCGAAGTTCTGTTATGAACCTGTTACGTCTGAGGACTGTTTACCGGGGGCGCCGTCCACCACCTTGTCTTCTTCCACCTTGACGGCTTTCGGAGCGAGGGCGAGCCTCGTTAACGTTAAGCGTTTCGCCTTTCAACTCCGTGCCGTTCAGGCCGGTGATCGCGGCCTGGGCTTCAGCTTTGGTGGGCATCTCCACGAATCCGAACCCTCTCGATACGCCGCTGAATTTGTCCGTGATGATTTTGGCGGATGTGACCTCCCCGAAGGTTTCGAAGACCTGTCGCAACTCTCCTTCGGTGAGCTCCTGTGGCAAATTGCCTACGTAGATATTCATTCTGACTCCTTCTTATCTATTTTTCTTACTGCGGTGCTGTTCTTGAACATATCATACCACATTACTATAGTTTTGTCAATAATCTCAGGGAGAAAAAAGCCTCCTGCGCAGTTGACGCAGGTGGCTTTCCTCAAATAAACACAATGGCTTATAGCATCACAACCCTTCGCTATAAACCAGATGATGACCACACTTCGTCAAGCGCTGATCTGAACAGGTAACTACTCAGGCTGTCATTGCGAGGAGGCGGTTTTTGCCGACGAAGCAATCTCCAATTCGCAAGTTGGGGATTGCTTCGCAAAAAACGCTCGCAATGACAACAGAGGCTGAGTAGTTACCTGAACAGGGCGTTGAATTCGTCAACTGGCGCTGGGGGCCTATGATCCTCTCGCTCAAATCGCTTGTTCTCCAGCTCGATCTCGATATCTTTGAGGCGTGCTCGAATCTTCTCTCTCATGGAACCTTGCTGCGGCCAGCCTCCTGGCGGGCAGCGACCTTCACCGCCACCCAAAGTTCGGCCACGTCTTCACTGAGCATTCTGGCCTGGACGTCTACGTAAGCCTCGTCAAGCTTGACGCTCAGTGCCGAATCGGCGCCCAGGTGGTGGAAAACCATCATCTCGTAGATGTCCGTCTCATGTTTCCGCGACCGCCCCTCGTTCCAGGCCATCAGTTTGCCGACAATCACATCCTCGGGGCGAGCACACCAGATCTCAAGAGGTGCCATGCCTGGTATCTCAACCGTTTGCCGCACTCGCCGCCCGAATGCCTTGCGGTAGCGTGATGCCATCGTCAATGGGACCAAATCGGCCTTCTCTCCGCGAGTGGTGTCTATGATGTTGAACATAATGCCCATACGAATGGAGTCGCGCATCTGAACCGGGTCAGCGTAATAGCGCGGGGGTGGATAGACAGCGGCTAAAGCCTGGATATGTTCCTCATTCAAGTCTACGACAATGTCTATATCGTAGGTGGTGCGGGTGACACCGTACACCACGCCTGCGAACGCGCCGATGACCATGTAGGGCGCGCCAATGGCCTCCAGCGTCTGCAAGATGTCCAGGAAAAGACTAAGGTCCGGGGGATGTTCGTTCCGCACGCGCTAACTCCTCCAATGCTTTCAGGTTGAGCTCTCGAAGTGAGAGGTCGGGATACTGCCGATGCAAGCGGCCGCGGATCAACCCCACCGCCAGCTCGCGTGCATCGAGCATCACTCGGATGCGCCCACCGGGGGAAAGGCGGCCCAGCAGCCGCATCTGTTCCAAATCTACCGGATCGAAGCGATAAGCGTTCATCATCGCACCACCTACTGCTTTGTTGATAGTATACCAGATTTTGCCTCCTTTGGCAATAGCAAAAAACCACCTGCGCAGTGAACGCAAGTGGCTTTGCCCTCAGAAAGGTGGAGCCGGAGGGACTCGAACCCTCGGCCTTCTCAATGCCATTGAGACGCGATCCCAGCTTCGCCACGGCCCCATCAGTGGAGCTGGGGGGACTCGAACCCCCGACCTCATCAGTGCGATTGATGCGCTCCCCCAACTGAGCTACAGCCCCAATCTCTGCTATAGTATAAGGCAATGTGGCGAAGTTGTCAAGCTGGGTAAGGCAATAGGCAACGAGGCAATAAGTGATGAGGCAATGAGGCAATGAGTAATGAGGTGATGAGGCACTCGTTGCCTCGTTGCCTGATTGCCTCATTGCCTCGTTAACTCGTTAACCCATTGACTCGCTGACGTAGACGAACTGGCCATCCAGGATGGTAGCCTCCACCCCGGTCTCCAGGATGGCCATGGGGGGGACGGCGAAGATGTCCTGGGATAGCACCACCAGGTCGGCCAGCTTGCCCGGAGCAATGGAGCCCTTCTCCCGCTCCTCGCCCGAAGCGCAGGCCGCCCCCAAGGTGTAGGCCCGCACGGCGTCTTCCACGGTGATGCGCTCGCCAGGATGCCAGCCCTCTGGCCCAGGAGAGCCATCGGCGCGTCGTCGAGTCACCGCCGCGTGGATGCCCGCCAGTGGATCGAGGGTCTCGACCGGGCAATCGCTGCCAAAGGCCAGGACGGTGCCCGCCTCCAAGAGGCTGCGCCAGGCGTAAGCTCCCCGCGCCCTTTCCTCCCCCCAATGTCGCTCCACCATGTCCATGTCCGAAGTAGCGTGGATGGGCTGCATCGAGGCAATAAGGCCCAGCTTCGCCAGGCGGGGGATGTCGGCGGGATGCAGCAGTTGAACGTGCTCGATGCGGTGCCGCAACCCCCTACCCTCGCCAGACTGGCGGCTTTCCTCCAGGATGTCCAGCACGTCACGATTGGCCCGGTCGCCGATGGCGTGGATGGCGACGCTGAGGCCTGCCCTGCTGGCCTTACTCACCAGTTCCCGTAGCTCTTCCCTGGATGTCACCACGATGCCTGAGTTGAGCGGCTCGTCCTGGTAGGGAGCCAGCATGGCCGCCGTGCGAGAGCCCAGGGCCCCGTCGGCGAAGACCTTGACCCCCCCCACCCTCAACTGCTCGTTGCCGAAGCCCGTCCTGAGGCCCAGCGCGATGGCATCGTCCAGATTTTTCGCCGGGATATGCATGAGCACCCGCAGGCCCAGCTCGCCTTGCTTCAGTAACTCCTGGAAGGCAGCGAAAGCCAGCTCGTTCTCACAATCGTGGATGCCCGTCAGCCCAGCCCGTTGAGCATTGCCCATGGCTACTTTGAGTGCCGACTCGATGTGCTTCAAGCTCGGCTTCTCAATGACCCCTTCGACCAGAGAGGCGGCTTTTTCTTTGAGGATGCCGGTGGGTTCCCCCGTCCCAGGCTGGCGCTCGATCTCCCCACCTGATGGACTGAAGGTCTCGGCGGTGATGCCCGCCCTCTCCAGGGCCAGAGAGCTCACCCAGAGAGAGTGGCCATCTTTGCTATCCAAAGCCACCGGGTTGTGAGGGGCCACAAAATCCAGGTCCTCTTTGACAGGAAAGCTCGGATCATCCCAGAGGTTGCGGTCCCAGCCCCCACCCAGCAGCCACTCCCCCGGCCTGGCCGTCCGCGCTCGCTCCGCCACCCGCCGGAGGGCTTCGGCCCTGGATGCGATTCCCGACAGGTCAATGCGGCCCAGGCGCAGGGCGTATTCGACGAAATGAATGTGGCAGTCGGTGAGCCCAGGTATCACCGTTCGTCCCCCAAGGTCTATGGCCTCCCCGCCGGGCGCCAGGAGGCTTTTGATCTGGTCATCGTCGCCCACGGCGGCGATCCTGTTCCCCGCGATGGCCACCGCCTGGGCGTGAGGACTGGTCCGATCCATGGTGTAGATTCTTCCGTTGTAGAGAACTAAATCTGCTTGCATATCACTTCTCCTCCTCCGTCTGAATTCCCAGAATCCGAGCCGCGTTCTCCCCCAGGATCTTGGCCTTGGCCTCCTCGCTGAGGGGCAGGGCACGGATGGCCTCGATGTTGGCTGCGATGCTGGGCACGCCCGGCCAATCGGTGCCGAAGATGACTTTGTCAGCCAGGCGCTCCAGCTCAGGAAAATAGTCCAACAGTCTGTGGGGCGGAAGGCCAGCCACTTCCATGTAAACGTTGGGATGTAGCCTGGCCAGGAACGCCGCCCGGTCGTACCAGAAGCCCCGGCCGCTGTGGGCCTGGACGATAACCAGGTCGGGAAAGTCCACCGCCACGTCGTCCAGGTAGAGGGGATCGCCGTACTTGAGCCGGGAACCGCGGAAGAGTGAGGAGCCGGTGTGGAACATCACCGGGATTCCCAGCTCTTCGGCCCTGGCGTAGATGGGGTAAAGGTTGTTGTCGTTGGGATAGAAGAGTTGATAGGTGGGCAGGAGCTTGAGCCCCCGGCAGCCCAGCTCCCGCACGCAGCGCTCCAGTTCCTGCGCCGGTCTGGCCACCACGAAAGGATTGATGTTGGCGAAGGGGATGAGGCAATCCACACCCTCACAGAACTCGGCCACGTATTCGTTGGTCGTCACCCCGGTGGTGATGGGGCTGATCTCGGCCAGGACGACGGCGTAGTCCACCCCGCTCTCCCGCAGCACCTGCTGAACCCCCTCGGGAGTCAAGAGATCCCCAATGTGCTTCAGAAAATCCTCTTCCACGAAGGTCTGCATCCATTCCACCACCCAGGGGTGATAGTGCTCAGGCTGAGCCGCGTGCAGGTGAAAGTCAATGATGGGCATAAGTAGTCCTCCTGTTTTCTGGTGGTGAACGTGCAGGTGCCAGGCACTTTCATCGAGGATCTCGTACATAGACACTTTCCAAACTGTCTCCGGTGTCGAGGCAACCGGCTTTTTCGGAAGTGCCTGGCACCTGAGTATAGCACGATTGGCGAACTAGGGCAAGGTTTGGCAAAGTTGGGCAAAGACTGTATAATGGCAACAGGTAACGAGGCAACAAGGCAACGAGGAATAAGGTGAAAGAAACCAGGTTTTTCGCTCAAGAATGTTCGTCGGGGCATGGAAAATGCGCCCAATTGCGCAAATTCTGGTGGCCAAGGATTCAAAAACCTGGTTTCTGGCCACTTCTGAAGCTAGCTGTAGCCATCGCTCTACTTCTCGTCCTGGTCAGGCCAACCAGGCCGGTTGTGCCCCTGGGCCCTCAGCAGGAAGTGGTCACTATCAACCCCAAGATGGGCGTGCACACCCGCCTGACCGACGAGGTAGAGGAGTGGAAGATCAAGCAGACGCTTTCGATGGTGCGGCAGATGGGCGCGCCCTGGATCGTGGAGTACTTCCCCTGGGCCTACCACGAGGGCAAAAAGGGGCGCTTCGATTGGAGCCACCCCGACGTGGTGGTGGACCACGCTCGGGCTCAGGGCCTGACGGTGATCGCCCGGCTGGGCTTTGTGCCCGAATGGGCGCGACCTGAGGACACCATCACGTCCTACCTGGATCGGGAGCACTACGACGACTTCGGCGACTACGTCCACGCCTTCGTGACCCATTTCCAGGGCCGCGTCCGGCACATCATCATCTGGAACGAGCCCAATCTCAGCGTGGAGTGGGGGTATCGGCCCGTGGACCCCGAGGGCTACGCCGAGCTTCTCAAAGTGGCTTATGCCCGCGCCAAGGAGGCCGACCCCCGGGTCCAGGTTCTGGCCGGTGCTTTAGCTCCGACGCTAGCTCCCGAGGGCGATCCAGAGGGCCTGAACGATCTGATCTACCTGCAACGGATGTACGACGCTGGAGCCAAAGATTACTTCGACACCCTGGCCATCCATGCCTACGGCTGGACGTTTCCTGCCGACGACCCGCCGGCTGCGGACAAGGTAAACTTCGCCCGTGCCGAGCTCCTCCGCCAGGTGATGGTGGCCAACGGCGACGAGGGCAAAACGTGTATCATCACCGAAGGCGGCTGGAACGATCACCCTCGCTGGACCAAGGCCGTGCGACCGTATCAGCGCATCGAGTACAGCATCCGCGCCTACGAGAAGGCTCTGGAGTGGGACTGGTGCCAGGCCGTCTGCCTGTGGGCCTTTCGCTATCCCCGGCCAGCCAGGGGCTACGCTGATTACTTCACCTTTGTAACCGTGGATTTCGTGGCCAAGCCGCTCTACCTGGAAGTGCAGAGATACGCGCGGGGGGAGAGAGAATGAGAAAACGCAACTGTTTACCCCCTCCCCCTCGCAGGGGGGGGTGGGGGTGGGAGTTTGTAGACCAGAACGAGTCGAATTCACAGGGAATCTTGTCTGTTTGTGGGGATCCACCCTCCCCCTGCCCCTCCCTGAGAGGGAGGGGTGAATGCTTACAAGGAAACTGAGGGTAAGCAAGCCTGTCCTGTTTGCCACCCTGGCCCTGGCAGCCATCGGTCTGACGATTTGGCTCGTGCTAACACGACTGGGCGGAGTGGAAGACGAAACCTGGGCGCGCATCCAGCAGGAAGGACTGATGCGGGTGGGGATGGATGCCAGTTGGCCGCCCTTCGAGTACATGGACCATGATGGCCAGATCGTGGGCTTCGATGTGGACCTGGCGCGAGCCATTGGGCAGCGACTGGGCGTGGAGGTGGAGCTGGTCAACGTGGGCTTCGACAGCCTCTACGACGCCCTCTACGTGGGCCGGTTCGATGCCATCGTCTCCGCCCTGCCCTACGATCCCCTGCTCCTCGGCGATGTGGCCTATTCCATCTCCTACTTCAACGCCGGGCAGGTGTTGGTCGTCAGCAAATCAGCAAATCAGCAAATCAGCAAAGTGAATGACTTATCAGGGAAGCGGTTGGGGGTAGAGTGGGGTTCGGAGGGCGATGTGGTGGGCAGGCGGCTGCAGAAGGAGACCGAGGGTCTGAGCCTGCAAAGTTACCTGACTCCCGACGCTGTGTTGCGGGCCTTGACAAATGGTGAAGTAGATGCGGCCATAGTGGACGCTGTCTCCGCATACCAGTTCATCGCCGCTGAGGGAGGCGTGCAGGTGGTCGGCGACCCGCTGACCGATGAGCTGTACGTGATCGCCGTGCGGCTGGACAGCCCCCTGCTTCTGAAGGCCATCAACGAAGCGCTGGTGGAGATGCGGGAGGATGATACGCTGGAGAGGCTGCAGGAGAAATGGTTCCGTGTGAGTGTTCACGTGCCAGGCACTTTCATAGGCTTCTTGAGGGCTACAGGCCTCCAAGCCAGGTGAGATCGCTCAGTCGCTCGGCTATCCGCAAGTGCCTGGCACATTGATGGCTCGCCCTTACTATCCACGTGAACGGTTACGCTTGCGTTAAGGTCAGCCTTCGGACGGAAGCATCACAAACCCCGCCTGCTCGAAATTATGATCGAAGGCAAAGGCGTTGATCAGGCCCAGTTGTCGCATGAGAGCGAAGCTGGTGCAATCGGTGAAGGAGAAATTTTTATCATCGTATCTGGCGAACATCTCCCAGGCTGCCTGCCATATCTTCTCACCAACGTTGATCACCTTCACTAGTGGGCTCTGCAGAACCCACTTGCCGAACTCGATAGCTTCCTTGTGCCCAGCTCGAAAACGCAGCAAGGTCAGGGTCTCATCGAGGACATAGTCGCTGGTGATCAACTGAGCCTTTTGCTTGTTGAGCTCATGCAGAAAAGCCGAAGCGCGGGCATGATGGACATCACTCCTATCATAGAGGGCACACCAAGCCCCAGTGTCAGCGAAGAGTCTCATTGGTCTTTTTTCCACCCATAGAGATATTTATCATGGTGAACCGACAGATCGCCATCACCGGTCGAGATGGCCCCCACCATATTCCAGATGGGATCGTCCTCCCGAAGCAGCACACCCTCCTCACGCTCCAGGTATTCTCTTAGAGCCTGGCGGATCTGCTCAGCCATGGCAAGACCTGTGGACTTGCTTCGCCTTTTCAGCTCCTCGTAAACATCGCCAGGGATGTAGATTTGCGTTCTTACCATAGTACTCATCATATCCTCCCTATGTTCGAGTTTGAAATATATGGCTGTGTATACATTATACCCAAGGTGGAAGCTTTTGTCAAGCTCGGTTAGCCAGCCTCTCAATCCGCGATGCTCAAGTGAGGAATTACCTTTCCATTCGTTTTTATGGTAGAATATAGGCAGGTTAGTCCTCTTCAGGAATTGTTAGGTGGAATGCAAAAGGAGAAGTCATATGATTCACCGCAAAGGCAAATACCTACTGCGGCTCTGCATGTTGGCCTCGCTCCTGGCTCTGCTACCCTTCCAGACACCCTCCGCCAGTGCCGATGGCTGGGTGATCGAGTGTGTGGACTGCCCCAAGCAGTTCAGCCATATGACCGACCGCAGCCTGCGGCTGGACGCTGAAGGGCATCCGCACATGGCCTATGGCGAAGATCATCTTTACTACGCCTGGCACGATGGAATAAGCTGGCATTACGAGACGGTGGATGACTCCCCTGAGGTCGGCCAGTACGCCTCCTTGGCCCTGGATGGGGACAGCTATCCCTACATCAGCTACTACGACGGCACTAATGACGACCTGAAATATGCCTATCAGGATGACTCAGGCTGGCACATCGAAACCGTTGACAGCGAAGAATATGTAGGCAGCTACACCTCCCTGGCTCTGGATCGGAACGGGTATCCCCACATCAGCTACCACGGCACCAGCTACCACGACGAGACCAAACGCGGCTTCTTGAAGTATGCCTACCAGGACCATTCCGGCTGGCACATTGAGACCATAGATAACGAGAACCTTGTCGGCGAGTACACCTCCCTGGCCCTGGATGAGGACGGGTATCCTCACATCAGCTACTACGACTACACCAACCACGACCTGAAGTACGCCTACAAGGACGCCTCCGGCTGGCACATCGAGACCGTGGACAGCGAGGGGTATGTCGGCAGGTACACCTCCCTGACCCTGGATGAGGGCCGGTATCCACACATCAGCTACCAGAGCAACGGCAGCCTGAAGTACGTCTACCAGAATGCTTTGGGCTGGCACATCGAGACTGTGGACAGCGAGGGAAATGTCAACTCGGGCACCTCCCTGGCCTTGGATGGGGGCGGCTATCCGCACATCAGTTACTACGACGGCTACCCCAACTACAACCTGAAGTACGCCCAGCAGGACGCCTCCGGCTGGCACATCGAAACCGTAGAGAGCGGGGTACGAGTCGGCCTGTTCACCTCCCTGGCTCTGGATCAGGGTAGCTATCCCCATATCAGCTACTTCGACGAGGCCAACGGCGACCTGAAGTATGCTTACCAGGACGCTTCCGGCTGGCACATCGAGACCGCCGACAGCGAGGGGTATGTCGGCATGTACACCTCCCTGGCCCTGGATGGGGACGGCTATCCCCATATCAGCTACTACGACGGCTTCCCCAACTTCAACCTGAAGTACGCCTGCCAGGACGCCTCAGGCTGGCATATTGAGACCGTGGACAGCGAGGGGGATGTCGGCATGTACACCTCCCTGGCCCTGGATGGGAACGGGTATCCACACATCAGCTACCTTGACTTGGACAACTTCGACCTAAAGTATGCCTACCAGGACGACTCCGGATGGCACATCGAAACCGTGGACAGCGAGGGCCGTGTGGGCGCGTGGACTTCACTCGCCCTGGATGGGAACGGGTATCCGCACATCAGTTACTATGCTTGGGACAACAAGCACCTGAAGTACGCCTACCAGGATGGCTCCGGTTGGTATATCCAAATCGTGGACAGCGAGGGGAAGGTCGGCTACGACTCCTCCCTGGCCTTGGATGAGTATGGTTATCCGCACATCAGCTACGGCGGCAGCGGCGACCTGAAGTACGCTTACCAGAGCGCTTCCGGCTGGCACATCGAGACTGTAGACAGCGCAGGGAAGGTCGGCTACTGGACCTCCTTGGCTCTGGATAGGGGCGGGTATCCGCACGTCAGCTACTTCGATGCCGACAACGGCGACCTGAAGTACGCCTACCAGGACGCCTCCGGCTGGTATATTGAGACCGCCGACAGCGAGGGATATGTCGGTTGGTGCACATCTCTGGCTCTGGATGAGGGCGGGTATCCGCACGTTAGCTACTCCGACGCCGACAACGGCGACCTGAAGTACGTCCACCAGGACGCCTCCGGCTGGCATATCCAAACCGTGGACAGTGGAGGGGATGTCGGCTCGTACACCTCCCTGGCCCTGGACGGGGATGGCTATCCATACATCAGCTACTTCGACGAGACCAACGGCGACCTGAAGTACGCCTACTACTTCGCCTGGAAACTGTACCTGCCGCTAATCCGTAAGGGGACGCCGTAGCCAATTCGCCACTCAACAAAGGTACACGGATGGACCAACTGCTACTGAAAGACAAACTGCAAACCCTTCCCACCAGGCCCGGCGTCTACCTGATGAGGGACGAGCACGGCCAGGTGATCTACGTGGGCAAGGCGATTAACCTGAGAAGTCGGGTGCGCTCCTACTTCCAGGCGTCGGCCAGCCACTCCCTCAAGCTGCACCGCCTGATCTACCACATCGCCGATTTCGATTTCATCGTCACCGACTCGGAGATAGAGGCCCTCATCCTGGAGTGCAACCTGATCAAGGAGCACCGCCCCAGGTACAACGTCCGCCTCAAGGACGACAAGCGCTACCCCTACATCAAGATCACCTGGCAGGAGGATTACCCCCGCGTCCTCGTCACCCGCCGCATGGAACGCGACGGGGCCCACTACTTCGGCCCCTTCACCGCCGTCTGGGCCGTCCACCAGACCCTGGACATGCTGCGCCGGCTGTTCCCCTACCTGACCTGCGCCCGCCAGATCACCGGCCAGGACACCCGGGCCTGCCTCTATTATCACATCGGCCGCTGCGCAGGGCCCTGCATCGGCGCTGTCTCCCAGGAAGAGTACCGGGCCCTCATCAAGCGCATCTGCCTGTTCCTGGAGGGCAAGGCCGAGGAGATCGTGGCCGACCTGCAGGGCCAGATGAATGCAGCAGCCGAAGCGCTGGACTTCGAACGGGCTACCGCCCTGCGCGACCAGATCAGGGCCGTGGAGAGGGTCACCACGCAACAGAGGATTGCCCTGGCGGTGGGAGAAGACGAGGACGTGATCGCCCTGGCCAGGGTAAACGACGACGCCTGTGTGCAGGTGTTCTTCATCCGGCAGGGCAAGCTCATCGGCCGCGAATACTTCGTCCTGGACGGGACCATGGAGGAAGACGAAGCTCAGATCGTGGCCTCCTTCGTCAAGCAGTTCTACGACGAGGCGGCCTACGTGCCTCCCAAGATCATTTTGCCGACTGATGTCGAGGAGACCCTGGTCATCGAGGCCTGGCTGAGGAGCAAACGGGGCAACGGGGTAAGATTGCGCGTGCCCAAGCGGGGTCGGGATAGGGATCTATTGCAGATGGCGGCTGAGAACGCCGCCGAGACCCTGGCCAGCCTGCGGGCCCAATGGATGGTGGATGAGGGCAGGGGTGTGGAAGCCCTGGCTCAATTGCAACAGCACCTGGGTCTTGAGGAAGCACCCACTCGCATCGAGGGCTACGACATCTCCAACATCCAGGGTACGGCGGCCACCGGCAGCCTGGTGGCCTTCGTCAAAGGCGTGCCCCGCAAGAGCGATTACCGGCGCTTCAGGATCCGCACCGTGGAAGGGGCGGACGATTACGCCATGATGCAGGAAGTGCTGCGACGGCGCTTCAAGAGAGCGAAGCAGCGAATCGGCGAATCAGCAAATCAGCAAATCGGCGAGGGGAAAGCTAAAGGGGACGACATTTGGACCATTCTGCCCGACTTGATCATCGTTGATGGCGGCAAGGGACAACTGAACGCGGCCCTGGAAGTCCTGGAGGAATATGGCTTGAAGGGCGAAGTGCCCGCCGTGGGCCTGGCCAAAGAGCGGGAGGAGATATTCCTTCCTGGCCGCTCGGAGCCCCTGGTCTTGCCCCGCGACTCCCAGGGATTGCAACTCCTGCAGCGCATCCGCGACGAGGCTCACCGCTTCGCCATCGGCTACCACCGCCAGTTGCGAACCAAGAAGAGCCTGGCCTCGATTCTGGAGGACATCCCTGGCATCGGCCCCAGGCGCCGCCAGGCCCTGCTCAAACACTTCGGCTCCGTCGAGGCCATTCGCCAGGCCCCGGTCGAGGAGCTGGCCGCCGTGAAAGGGATGACCAGGAAAGCGGCGGAGAACATCAAGGAGCACCTGTGAGAAGGATTTTCGATGACGGCAGAAGTTGGTGAGCCGCCCCCGGGCTTTGATCTCGGAGATGGTTGTGCCGCAGCGCGGGCAGGGCTGGCCTCATCGGGCAACTCGGGCATGACCACAGTATAACACAAAAGGCCCGACATGCCAACAAGCATGCGGGCCTTTTGTGTGCAACCAATGACTCGGTAACTCGCTGACTCGCTGACTCGTTCCCTCACTCCGCCAGCAACTGCTCGATGGCCTCTTGAAGTTGGTCGAGGGGGACATATCCCCCCAGTTCTCCCTTGAAAATGAAGAACTGCGGCGCCGGAAGGAACTGGTTATCCTGCCCAATGACGAAATCCTCCATCACTTTGTCCACCGTCTGGCCTTCGTCCAGACAGGTGGCGAAAGCAGCAGCGTCCAGGTCCAACTCGGCAACATACTTTTTGAGCTGAGCTAAAACGTCCTCCGCCTGGCTCCACTCCTCCTGTTTCGAGAACAGCAGATCGTACATGGCGCAGAAGGCTCCTTGTTGTCCGGCACATTCGGCGGCCTCGGCGGCTATGAACCCCTTCTCATGATCTAAGGTTGGGAAGTGCTTGACCATGAGCCGCACCTTGCCCGTATCCACGTATTTCTTCTCCAGCTCAGGCCATTCTTTCAGGAAGTGGTCACGGTTTTCCGCCGACTGGAAGTCTACGAACACGGCCAGGACGATCTCCGCCTTCTCCGAGCCGCAGAAGGCATCGCCGCTGTAGGTGTAGCCGGGCCGCGCCGGGTTAGGATCAAAGGGTGTTACACCAGGTGGCAGCGGCGTGGGCGTGGGGGGTGGATGCTCCCCGCGCAGCGCCTTCTCGATGGTCTCCTGGAACACCTCGAACGGCTGCGCGCCGGAGATAAACCAGTCGTTGATGAAGAAGGCGGGCACACCGCTCACCCCCAGCGCCTCACCTCGTTCCAGCTCCGACTGGACCTGGGCCGCTGTCTCCCCCGATTCCAGGCAGGCGACGAAAGCCTTGGTATCGAGGCCCAGTTCAGCGGCATACCCCTTGAAGATCTCGGTCAGATTCTCTTTCCCGCTCCACTCTCGCATCTTCTCGAACAGAAGGTCATGCATGGTCCAGTAGGCTTCCACTCTCTGCCTGGCGACACAGAGCGAGGCTTCGCCCGCCTTCCGCGCCTGAGGGTGGATGGCGTCGAGGGGGTGCTGAACAAAAACGTGTTTGACCTTGCCTGTGGCTATGTACGCTTCATACAGAAGCGGTCCCGTCTGTAGAGTATGACGGCCACAGTATGGTCACTGGAACTCCGAGTGTTCCACCAGCGTTACCGGCGCATCGGGGCTGCCGCGGTAGGGCGAGCCCTCCTCAGTGAAGCCCATAGGCACTTCGCCCACGGTGGTGATAGCGGGGATCAGCACCCCCGTGGTCGCCGTCGGCTCCGGCGTATCGGTCGGCTTCGGTGTGGCCGTAGGCGCCGGCGTGGCCTTGGGTCTGCAAGCGGCCACCATCAGGGCCACGATGAGCAGTCCCAGATAAACAAAACGTTTGAGATTCATATCACCTCCAGACGAGTAGATACCTAATTATAGCACAGTTGTCGGACAGGGCAAATTCCTATCCGCCAAGGCGAGGCGACCACAGGGCCATCAGCACCGCTGCGATGAGGGCCAAGCTCCCGCCGAAGAAGAACGGCGCCGACGGGCCAAAGCCATCCCATCCCCACGATGGAATGCCCGACCACAACAGCCCGGCGATGAGCGAGGCCGGGAAGTCCAGGATGCCCAGCACGGCGCTGTAGGTCCCGTAGGCCGTGCCGCGCAATTCGGCCGGCACGATGTCGGCCACCATGGCCTTGGTGGTGCCGTAGGCCAGGCCGTAGTACGCGCCGTAAATGGCGTACAGCACCCACACGTGCCAGCCTGTTCCCGCCACGGCGAGGCCGAAGTAGATCAACGCGTAGATCAGCCAGCCGCCGACGATGAGCTTGCGCCGCCCGATGCGGTCGGACAGCGACCCGGCCGGGGCGGAGAGCACGGTGTACACCAGGTTGAACGTGATGAGCATCCCCAGCACCTGCACCACGTTCAGCCCCCGCTCACTGGCCCGCAGCACCAGGAAGGCGTCCGACGAATTGCCCAGGTCGAAGATGCCGACGATGATCATGAACAGGGCGAAGGAGCGACCCAGGCCGCGGAAGGAAACGACCGGGGCTTCGCGTCCCTCCTTGACCGGCACGTCCTGCGCACCGACGGCCAGCGAGAGCACGGCCAGGAACGCCGGCACCAGGCTGATGAGCACCACGCTCTGAAACGTAGCCCGCCCCAGAACCATGTCGCTGCGCTGCGCCACCCACACCACCACCAGGGCGATGATCAGGCCGAGCATCGCTCCGCCGGTGTCGGCGGCGCGGTGCAGGCCGAAGGCCAGCCCCCGATGTTGCTGGTCAATGCTATCCGCCACCAGCGCGTCGCGGGGCGCGGTACGCACACCCTTGCCCACCCGGTCGGCCCAGCGCACGCCGGCCACCACCCCCCACGAGTTGGCCACGTAGAAGAATGGCTTGGCCAGCGACGATAGCCCATACCCGGCCACCGCCAGCCACTTGCGGGCCCGCAGCTTATCCGATAGCCAGCCGGAGAACACCTTGAGCAGGCTGGCTGTGGCCTCGGCGACGCCCTCGATCAGCCCGATGACGTTGGTCTTCACCCCCAGTACGTTGGACAGGAACAGGGGCAGGATGTTGATCACCATCTCGCTGGAGACGTCCATGAAGAAGCTGGTCAGGCTGACGGCCCACACGTTACGCGGCAGCGTGCGCAGTCCGGCCTTCGGTGAGGTAGTTGCTTCTGTCATTGAACCCCCCTCAGAACACCTTATTTGAACTGGTGCTGGCACCGGGCGTAGAGCACGTCTAGCGCCGACGCCGTTCCTCGCGTTTCCTCGGCGGCCGCGCCTCATCCACGCGGATGGTGCGGCCCCCTAGTTCGGTCTCATGGAGCCCATCCCTGGCGCGCTCCGCGGCCTCGCTGGACTCCATCTCGACGAAGCCGAAGCCCTTCCCTGCGATGATGTTGACCGAGAGGACATTTCCGTAGGCGGAAAAGGCCTCTCTCAGCTCATCCTCGGTCGTTCGGTAGCTCAGGTTTCCTACGTACAGTTTATTTGTAGCCATTCTTTTTCCCCTTTTTGGATTTTCAGCACTATGGCATCTTTGATCGCTGAACCAACCATCGTTAGAGTATTAAGTCGCCTCAGCAAGTAGGTGCCAAGATAATTTCGCCACCTCTGCTCTGAACTTCGCTACATCCACCTGTAGCAACAGCGCGATGATCCCCAGCAATCCTCCGGCTTCCACCAGAAAAACCAGCGCATAGGCCCTCGCCTCTGAACCCCAAAGGCCCAACCCTACATCGTGCAGGATACCTCCTCCTGCCGAGGCCAACCCATTGGCCAGAGCCTGGGCCAGTGTCCAGGCCCCCATGAACAAGCCGACTTGCTCCTTTACCGTCAGGTCCATCATCAAAGCCAGCCCACCCACAGTGAAGATCCCCATTCCCAGTCCCATGATGAAGATGGCTGGCCTTACCAGAGGCAGATACCATCCTGCCGAAGCCCAGGCCAGCAAGGCAAAGGCGATGGCGGAGATGACTGCTCCCAGGCCCGTCGCTGTTTTTTTACCGAGGCGCTTCGCCAGCCACCCACCACTCATCCCCATCCCGACCAACACCCCCACCATCTGATAGGCGTTGAACTGGGTGGTTTCCTTGACATCCAGGCCGAAGACATCGCCACCGAAGGGCTCCAGGGCCATCTGCTGGACAAACAGGAAGAAGATGCCCCCGAAAAGGAAAGCGAAGAAGAAGCGAGTTTGCTGGCTGATGGTGAGTAGCCGCAGCGCTTGCTTCAGGCTCGGAGCCTGCTCTACAGGACGAGCGGCCTCGGCGCGCTCCTGGCCCCACACGGCCAGTGCGGTGAGGCTCACAACCAGCCCGGCCATCACCAGAAAAAGGGTTACCAGGCGCTCGGGGCTGTAATAACTCATCACCCGAACGCCCAGGAAAACCCCGGCCAGGATGCCTGCCATCATCATCGCCCAGGTAATAGCCACCACTTTGCTTCTTTCTCCTTCAACGGTGAGGTCGGTGATAAGGGAGAGATAGGCTGTCCCCGCCACGTACATTCCAGCGCCCATCAGCAGGAAAAGGCCCATGCCGATTGCTGCCGCCGAAAGGGAACCGCTGTGCCTGGCCAAAAAGAAGGCTACGAAAGGTGCCAGTGCCGTGGCCAGGGCAGTAAGGGCCGTGCCCAGAGCGATGTACGGGGTGCGGTGATAACCTCGCCAGGGACGTCGGTCGGAGCGATGGCCGAGGGGAATAGCAACAACGGCGGCGAAATAGTGGGCCCCGATGACCAGGCTCACCAGGGTCAGATTCAAACCAAGCTCTATTTTCATCACCCGGTTTAGGATCCCCAAGGTGAGCACCGACAACATTCCTGCTGCAAACTGTCGCAGACCGAGACGCAGAATGCGTGGCAGAGTCATAGTCGTACTCCTCAGCCTCTTTCCACTCCTACCATCGCGATCACCCCTGGCCCGGCGTGGGAGGACAAAGCCGCGCCCGTTTCCGTGACCCAGATTGGGCCATCGAATTCCGTGCTCTCTCTCAGACGGTCAGCCCAGCTCTGTGCCTCATCGGGCCGACGGGTGTGCGCCACCGCCAGGTGCTCAAAGGGTCGCAACTCCATCATTCGCTGTTCTATCTGGGTCAGAGCGGCAGAGAACGTCCGCGCCTGCCCCAACAATTTTAGTTCTCCCTCGACAAACCCAATGATGGGCTTGACCTGTAGAAACCGCATCACCCGCGACAGGATGGGGATCAGCGCATCGGCTCTCCCGCCCATTCTGACGTATTCCATGGTATCCAACACCGCCAGGATATGCGCCCGCGCTCGCATTTCCCACAGCAAAGCCACAACTTCGCTCAAACTCGCGCCTTCACGAGCGGCCTGGGCGGCAGCCAGGGCCTGGAATCCCATGGCCAGAGAGGTTTGCCAGGAGTCAACCACACCCACCGCCTGGCCAAACTTCTGCGCTGCGGCCCACGCACTGTTGAAAGTGCCGCTGTGGTGGCTGGTAATCGTTATGCAGACCACCTCGTTCCCCTGATCAACGAGGGGGGCAAACACGTTCTCATAGGCCCCAATGGACGGTTGAGACGTTTGGGGGAAGAGGCCCTGCGCCCGTGCAGCCTCCACCCTGGCCCAGTATTCGTCTATGCTCAGGTCGGTTTCCAGGAACTCCTGATGTCCAATGCGCACCACCAGTGGCACAATTACGATCCCCAGCTCTTCCACCACCTCCTGGGGCAGGTCACAGCTCGAATCGGTCACCACCCTTATCATCTTGTCTTCCTCTCAGGCATCACAGCTAGAACTAATACCCTCCCATAATTCAGAGACCGGGAGGGTTTGCCCTGCCATGGCTTCCTGCCACCCTTGGCGAAAACTGGCCTCGGCGGGCTTCAATATCACACTTTCACGAAACAGGCGGATAAGTTGAAGCAAGTTTGGCCAATACTCTCTGGGTGTCTCGTGAATCTCGCGCACGAGTTGTTCTTCATAAGCCAAACCCTGACTGGACATCATCATTTCTCCTTCTAAATCAAGAGGATGATTTGCTCAAGGGCATGACCGCAAACCATCTGGCCGGCGCAATCATTATAACCCAACCCCTCGTTCCAGTCAAGGCCACCCTCGCCTGGGGGGACAGGTCACAACTGGAATCGGTCACCACCTTTACCACCTTGTCCTCCTCTCTCACTCAATCGGCCATGATAGGATCAGACCGTCAATCTCCCCCATCAACCGCATGGTCTCTTTCAGGGCGACGACGATTTTCTGCCAGTGGAAGAGGTCGTCGAAGGTGAGCTTGCGGCCTTTGCGGTCTGTGAGCCACTTGTGCAAGACCTGGTAGCCGCCGATCTGGAACTCCCACACCTCCGGCTCGATACCCTCGAAGTACTGGGTCTTGTTGATGTAGACGCGACCTGTGGGCCTGGGCTCCGGCTCAGGCTTGGGTTTGATCTCTACCTGCGTTTGGTGCTCAAAGACGAGAGGCAACCTGAGGTTGGATACCCTCACCGACGGGCGGGAGGTGGCGATGGGGGCTTCCTTTTCCTCCGTGACCTGCTCCACGTAGCGCACTTTCTCCACCTCATTGGAGCCGGGCACGGGGAAGTGGGTGATCAGTCCGTTCAATTTGGGTGTTTCCATCAGGTGCAGGCTCACCAACTCCCCGCCCTTCTCCGCCAGGGCCTTGAACAGCCCCCGGTCGGAGGTGAGGGGCAGGCGGGGGAAGTCAATCTTGAGGAATTCGGCGTAGCGCTCGCGGTAGGTGGGGGAGTGGAAGACGGCGTAGGCGTAGTGAAAGATGTCCTCCGGGCCAAAAGTGGTAGGGGCAGTGCCTTGCGCCTGCCCAATATCCCCCTTGCCCTCCCTCACGAATTCCAGGCCCAGCTTCTCCTCGACGGTGGCGATGAACTCAGGTGAGAGGTTGGGCTTCGGGGTCTCATACTCCGCTTTAGTCTCAAATAGCGTGAGGGCGATGATGCTTCCGCCGCCTTTCCTGGGCTT
>Ga0194126_10003585_pt1 | contig 24336 bp, 19 predicted proteins | sample TA2KigC150mmetaG_FD_148641 | JGI IMG/M metagenome (GOLD analysis project Ga0194126, IMG submission 148641) | Freshwater microbial communities from Lake Tanganyika, Tanzania - TA2015035 Kigoma Deep Cast 150m | ecosystem: Environmental > Aquatic > Freshwater > Lake | place: Tanzania: Lake... | reverse complement strand
TCCTGACCGATTATCCCCGCACAATAAAGCCGTTTTACATGAAGCTCAACCATGATGATCGCACGGTTCGCGCCATGGATGTGCTGTTTCCCCGGATAGGTGAAATCATCGGCGGCTCACAGCGCGAAGACAATCACGGCCTTCTGCTGCAGCGCATCCGCGACATGCACATCCCTGAAAAGGATGTCTGGTGGTACCTTGAGACACGCCTGTTCGGATCTGCACCGCACAGCGGATTCGGACTCGGATTTGAACGCCTGATGCTTTTTATTACCGGCATGGCCAACATCCGCGATGTCATCCCCTTCCCCCGCACACCAAAAAACGCAGCCTTTTAGCACAGCAGTTTGAGTGTGGTGGTCTGTACCTCCACACTGCGCTGCGGTGTTCCTGCTCAAAAACAACTTGCAATAGCCGCACAAATCGGGTACTGAAAAAGTAAATCCAACTTCAGCAAGGAGGTTTCGTATGAGCGTACGCTGTCCCCGATGCGAAGAAATTATTCCGGAGAAAGTTTTTCAGGAAATCCAGGAATGGGGTCCGGAAGCGATGAAATGCCCCTACTGCGACTGTCCGCTGAATAAAACAATCTTTGAGCAGCGGCGCTGGAACCGGCTGTTCCCGGTACCCGATAAAACAGAAGAGGATGTCACCAGGCTTGTCGCGCGCAAAACAAAAGAAGTGGCGGAGCAGGTAAAAAAGAAAGCGGCTGACTTTAAAAAAGAATATATCGGCTAGCCGCCGGAAACCCGCCCGCATAAAATACACGAACGCCCCGGGGAACCAGCTCCCCGGGGCGTTCGCCTTTAGTCGCACATTACCTCTTCCGGGTCTAAAAAAGCGCCGTCAACCCCAGGTGAGCGATTTCCTTGCCGAAAGCATGTTCAACCATGATACCGCCGGGGTCCTTTTCAAGCATGTTGATGCGCATGGCCTCCCGGCGCTCAATCAGGCGCTGCATGTAGGCCGGATCCCGCGGCTCATCCTTCTCCCACAGCCTGTGATACACATTGAGATAATCAAACACAAGCTTCATCAAACGATCCTGATCCTGCTTTGTGCTCGGATGAAAATCGGCGCTGATAAGGTAGGGGGAATGCATGGCGCGAAACCAGTTGGGGTTACGGCCCGGAAGATCGGGATAGTGTTTTTTGCCCTCCTCCCAGAGGTCTTCCAGCGGATCAAGATACTTCTCCATATAGTCAATATCGCAAATGCAGTCCGCTGTCGGATAAAAATCAAGCAGAAAAAAACTGCCCTTCTCGCTCTCAGCCCAGAACGTGGAAAATACCGGCAGGGCGTGGTGGTCATCCGGCCAGATAATCGTGGTGTAGCACATGAGCTTATCCCTGAATGACTGCACGGTGATGGCGATCTTTTCCAGCTTCGGGGCCGCGTACAGATACTTGTAGCTCCACAGGATCGGCCCGCCTTTAAAATCCCACAGGGGCCGTATATCCTTGCCTTTATACGTCTCCATCTTCGTACCGCCGAATTTTTCAAGCGCCTTGAGCATTTCTTCACCGAACGGGGGGAAGCTGTATTCTTCTGCCATTGTCTCCTCCTTTATCAGGAACAGGCTGCGCCTGCCGATTCATTATGCCCGCCACAGCAGGCTCTCATACTGTTACTGCAATGTTATAATAAACTGCTCCCTGCCCTCTCTGACCCTGGCCCGTGCAACGACCTCAAAGGTGCGGTTTTTCATGGATGGATTCTCAAGCGCATCCACGCAGACCCGGGCGATTTGCGCGCGCTTCACGCGGCCCGTGATCCTGCCGCCCTCGCCGAAGGCGATCTCGTCGGCAATATCCTCATCGGTATACCCGCCGGGCCGGATAATCGTATAGTCGATTCCGCAGGAGCGGATAAAATCCTCTGAGCGTGTTTTGGCTTTTAGCACCGACAGCATGGGCCACCTGTACATGCACGAAACCGCATCGCGGCTGTTGCCGGCCCCGATCGATGAAATCACCACGATATGCCGGAGCCCCTGCGCCTGTGCTGCCCGCGCCAGGTTCTGATTGCCCATATTGTCGATTTTATTATTTTCCGAGCCGCTGAACGGCTTCTTTGAGCCCAGAGCGCTGATCACGTACTGAGCGCCCTGCATGGCCCTTTCAAGCACCGGCACTGAGGCGAGATCACCGTCAGCGAACTCAACACCGCTCAGGCCGGAGGTTTCCGGCGCATCAAAGGGTCGCACCATCAGGGCCCTTACGTTATAGCCGCGCTTTAATAGCTCTTTTACCACCAGCCTGCCGGCCCTGCCCGTGGCTCCGGCAACAAGCACGCAATTTGAAGCTGTCATATTGATTCTCCTGTTTGCAATGGGTGAACTATCTCACAGCTGTGCGTATGTCCGGCGCATAATGCTGGATTGCTGCCGGCATGCCCGCTGCCGCTTACATCCGCGAAGCGATTTCCAAAGCACTGGCTTCCATCGCATCGAGTTTGCCGCCGATTTTTACAACATCTTTCACGTAATGTGCCACCAGGCCGGCACCCCAGCCGAAAAGCGCTCCAAAAAACCACAGAACCTCGGGATTGGTCAGCAGATTGAAGGCTACCAGAAATATATTCATAATGATATAGATTATACAGTGCACTTTAAAACCCCTGCGAAAATCCTTAACCGACAGGTCACGATACGCCCTGCGGTAATTGTCAAGCATCTGTGTGGTCATGGCAATTTCCCCTGTATGGGTTGTGAACGGTACGTACGGATTCCGAAAATCAGCGCTTTGCCTCATCGCATGAACGCACAGCATGAAAGGCGCTCCAGACCGCATCCATAATCGAGCCGGCTTCACAGCAGTCACCGACGCTGAGCACATTGGGCTGCCCCTGCAGTGCCGATGACAGCGCATCTACCGGAAACATCCTGCCGGCAAACACGAGGCTTCCTGCCGGAATTGAAATGGTTTCAGAACCGCATTCCGCCATAACCAGGCCGTTTTCAAAAGCGAACGGAATCGCAGCCCGGTGAATACTGATGTTGGGGTGCCTGATCAGGCGCAGCAGCATGTTGCGGTTATGCATATCAACCATGCTGATATCGAGCTCATCTGAATCATTGCGCGCGCACAAGGAGACCTTCTTGCCCTGCTGCGCAAGATAGAGCGCGGTTTCGCAGCCGATAACGCCGGCACCCATCATGACAATCCTGTCGGCATCGACATCACGGCCGCGCAAAACATCGATAACGCTGAACACCTTCGAGCCCGTCACCGGCGGATCTTCCATGGCAGCTCCGGTTGCAAGCACGATATAATCAGACCCGAAGCTGCGCACGGCATCAGCTGAGACATGCATACCATAGCGCAGATCAATGGGAAGTTGTGCAAGCAGGCGGCGCAGATACGCGAGATAGGCGGCAACATCGCTTTTAAACGGCGCTGTGGAGGCCGGCACCAGATTACCGCCCGCGCTTTCCGAAGCCTCCCACAGGGTAACATCAAACCCGCGCTGCACACCGGCGCGCGCAGCCTCAATGCCCGCGGGCCCGGCACCGACGATCAGCAGCTTCTTTTTACCTGCCAGAGGTTTCAGGCTCCACACGGTTTCATGCCCGGTCAGCGGGTTGAGCGCGCAGCTGGTCGGCTCACCCGCGATCATCTGCCACAGGCAGCCTTCGTGGCACCCGATGCAGGGAAGAATATCATCGAAAGCTCTTCGGGCGACTTTATTGACCCAGTCCGGGTCGGACAGAAGCCCGCGCCCGATCGCGATAAAATCAGCCTTGCCATCCGCCAGCACAGCCTCGGCGGTTTCAGGATAATGCAGTTTACCGACTGCGATAACGGGGATGGAAACAACCCGCTTTACCTCGGCGGCCAGGTCGGCCAGGCAGCCCGGTGTCTGGTACTGCGGCGGATGCGGCCACCAGCCGGTTTCATAGCAGCCTCCGTCAATGTGCAGGGCAGCCACGCCCATTTTTTCAAGCTCAACGGCGACCATCAACCCCTCGGCCGGGTCGCGCCCGCCTTCAAGAAAATGCGTCAACCCGAAGCGGTAGATAATCGGGAAATCCGGGCCGGCCTCGCGCTGTATGGCTTCAATTGCCTCACGTGCAAAACGCATCCGGTTGTCAAAGCTGCCGCCGTAACGGTCCGTGCGCCGGTTCCACAGGGCGCTCATAAACTGGTCCATCAGGTAGCCCTCATGACCGTGCAGTTCAACACAATCGGCTCCGGCCTCACGGCAGCGCCGGGCTGCCGGACCGAACGCTGCTGCCAGCGCAGCGGTTTCATCGGTTGAAAGCGCCCGTGAGTTATACTCAGGATACTCCGGAACATAAAAATTGGGATTTTCAGAGGCTGATACCGGAGCGGTATTCTCATCAATAATCGCTGCCGGAATCACACGGCCGAACCCGGCGGTCAGCTGCACGCTGAGCTTGCACCCGTGAGCGTGAAGGGCATCAGCAAGGGCGCGCAGGCCGGGAACGTGCGCGTCATCTACGGGACTGAAGAGCTGGCACGCGACCGGTTCGAAATCACGCGAAACAAAGGTCATCTCGGTTGTAATCAGGCCGACACCGCCACGCGCACGAGCTTCATAATACGCCCGGAAGCGCTCGCCCCAGCCGCCGTCAGGGTCGCACAGGCCGCGCACGCCCATGGCTGCCATGACAATTCTGTTTTTCAACTCCAGTGTACCGATTCTGCCCGGTTCGAGCAATTTCATCGAGTGTCCCCCTGGATTATAAAAGCGGATAGGTGTTGTCGTATCTCGCAGCTCAGAGTGTAGCAGTTCTGATAGTAAATGATTTTCAGGGATGTATCAGTGTGTAACAAAGTGTAACATTGCAATTCAAAGCCCTGAACAGAAGTAAGGTTGACCCTGCAATAAAGCCGCTTCGGTATCGAAATCGGGAACGGGGTCGGCTTTTTAACAACTCTCGATTCCGATCCCGATAGCGATTCCGATGGCGCTTCCGATGGCGCTTCCGCCCCCGATAGCGGCCAGGAAACAGCCTTCAGAGGAAAAATACTGAGGATATCACGCCCGACTCAGCGGCGCTTGGCCCTGACTTTGTCCATGAACTCAGGGGTGATTTCAGTAATACCCTGGCTGCGGGCTTCTTTAACCACGCCGGCTATAACGGTTTTAAGAAAAATCTTGGGCACCTGTATGATTTTAAGGCAGGCTTCTTCCTGCCAGACGATATCAGGATCATAATGCGTGCAGGCATACTGAATTGCTTCAAGCGTAGTGCCTTTACTTGCCGGGATGGGCACCCGGTACGGCCGTGAATGCGATGCAAACCAGAACTGGTTATTATCCCGAAATCCATAGTCAATCGGCATTTTCGGAAAGCCTTTGCCCTTGTCCAGACAACTCTTCCACTTGGGATTAAGTAAAATACGGTCGATGCGCAGTAAAAAGTGGTATTCGATAGCGCCGTCGGTATCAGTGAGGGGAAAGCTCTTGTCCCATGTGCATTCAAACACCTGAAAAGCCTCACGCACCAGATCAGGACGATATTTTCCGGGCGGTGCTTCCAGATCAGTCGGCTGCAGCGTAAAAATGCTGTTTTTCATTTTTTCTTCTGTGGTCTCTCCGGGATAACCGAGCATAACGCAGTTTTTCATGTACTTCTTTTTATCCGGAATAAAGTTAATCGCACACAGTCCCGTGCGCTGAATATTGAGGGCCGTATTGCTGCTGCTGCGAACGACCAGCATCATGGCATACCTGTTTTTGCCGGTCACCACATGCGGAAAACACAGGGAATACGGGCCAAGATTAATCTGGCCCGACTCGGCGACAGTACTGACCAGCACCACCGGCATGGGAAAAAACGCGGATGCCTGATAGAAGTTATCCAGTATCTTAACGCTGTCAAAGTGTGTGGACATGGCATACTCCCTGATGAGATTCAACGCAGCATACGGACTTCAAACGAAAAAAATGTTTCACTGCGAAATTCACGAAAAACACGAAATTTTTTCTGTTTCGGCACTATGCACAGGTACCCTATGTTTGCTCCCCATTGAGTGCCGCGCGCGGTATGAGGTACTTTTTTTGAGAAGGTTATTAATAGCCGGCGATCTTACCGCCCACAGTTGCAACACTGATCCTGAGCGAATTGGCCTCAGGATTATCCACCAGACGGTCGACCACACCGGCAAACGCACGGTCAGGCAGCTTTCGCTGGCGGGCGATCTGCGTAACCGCATACAGGATATCCTCACGCGAGGTCATGCGCTCGGCCCGTCCCTCGACAATAACGGCCCGATAGCGCGAATAACTCCAGTCGCACTCACAGATTTTAAAGGCCACATTCTGGTTGCCGTGAATACAGCGCGCCATGCGCCCGCCGGGCATGGACCCGCAATAGATATAGCTGCCGTCAAACCCGTAGGACAGCTCCACGGCGTAGGGCCTGTCATCCTCAACGCCGATCAGCGTACCCCAGGTAAAATACCTGATAAAATCCATTATTTCGGCATGAGTCATGTCCCGCATGGTAAATCTCCTTTTATTTCATGTGATTACCGGCTATGATTACCGCACCTGTACCGGCCATGCAGCCCCGGCCGGTGTGTGCCATCTTATATTTATTTTAATAATCCGGTCAAGCCGGTTTTTCCGGCTGCCTGACATTGAACGCTATGGTGCTCCCGACAAAAGCCATCATACTCGCCGCCGGATACGGCACCAGGTTGCGGCCTTTGACCGACCATGTGCCCAAAGCGCTTGTGCCGCTGATGGGCACGCCGCTTGTGCGCCACTGCATTTCCCGCCTTGTTCATGACGGGATTACCGCGATCGGTATCAACACCCATCATCACGCGCAGCTCGTCAACCAGTTCGCCTCGGAGCAGCACGACTGCCGGCTGCACATTTCACATGAGCCTTCAATTCTGGGCAGCGCGGGCGGCATCGGCGGCTTCCGGGATTTTCTTGCCGGCGATGACTGCTTTATTGTCTGCAACGCCGACAGTGTTTCAAATATCAGCTGCGCTCAATGCATGCCGGAATTCCTGCGCTGCAGCCCGCTTGTTACCATGGTGCTGACTGATAACCCGACTACGAACAACGTCTGCATCAATGCGCGCCAGGAAGTAATCGACCTGCGGGACACCCTGCGCCCGACTGATATCTCAGCGCGGTTGACCTATACCGGTATTGCCTGCATGAGCCGGGAATTTCTCGACATGATACCTGCGGGTGCCTCGGAACTTGTGCCTCTGCTGCTGGAGCTCATCTCCCAAAAACCCGGCTGTGTGCGGGCCGTGATCGCGCACAATGCCGCCTGGCGCGACATCGGAACCATTGATTCCTACCTGCAGGCACACAGGGAAATCCTGCTTGAGCGCAGGCCGTTGGTAGATGAAAACCGTATCCCGCCGGACGCCCTCTATATCGGCGACAATACATCCATTGATGAAGACTGCACCTGTACCGGATTTCTCTCGATCGGCAGCAACGCTCAGATCGGACCGGGATGCAGCCTGCACAACTGTGTTATCTGGGACACTACAACCGTACCGGCAAATTCGATTCTCCGCAATGCCGTATGCGGCCCGGGGTTCGTGATCAATGGCAGATGAGCGTGAAATTCAAGAGACTGTGTGTGCGTTCGCTGAAGCACACAGCTTTCCAGGCATCAGGCCTGATGACCTGCACCTGCTGGCGCTGGGCGGATCGGACCGGCGGTTTTACCGGCTGAAAGTATCGGGCAGGTCCTGCATTGCAATGATTTCAGCTCCGCCCGGAGACGAGCAGAACGCCTGGCTGGACATAAACCGTTTTCTAAAATCATGCAGCATCAATGTTCCGGAAATATACGCTGTTGACAGCGATCAGCACATGCTGCTGGTTCAGGACGCGGGCGATGTGAGCATGTACCATGCCCTGCGTGCCGCCCCAAAGCGTCAATCCGTTCTCGAACTCTATAAACAGGCGCTTTACTTTCTGGCGAAAATACAGGTGCGCGCCACGCCTCGCATGCACGCATGTGCCACGCTGAGAGACCGACGTTTTGACTACGCGGCATTCCGCTATGAAACCGATTACTTTGTGCGTTCATTCCTGCAGGAATATTGCGGGATGGCCAAACCCGCAGGGCTTGACGAGGAATTTCACCGTCTGGCTGAAACGCTTGCGGCCGAACCGTCTGTGTTCATGCACCGCGATTTTCAATCACAGAACCTGCATCTGGTTGATGACCGCATACTGGTTATTGATTTTCAAACCGCCACCGCCGGCCCGCCCCATTACGACCTTGTTTCACTGCTCAAGGATGCCTATTTTGTTCTGTCCGCTGAAGAGCGCACGTTGCTCCTGCAGCACTATTTTGATGCACGCTCCGAACTCGGCGCACCGATTGAAAACCAGTCCGCATTCATTAATACGTTTCACCTGTGCGGACTGCAGCGCAACATGCAGGCCCTGGCCGCATTCTCATTCCTGGGCACGCACAAGAAGAAAACACATTTCTTTGCGCATATCCCGGCAGCGCTCGGGTATCTAAAAGAAGCACTGCATAGAACCGAAGACTACCCCTGCCTGCGCTCAACAATAGCAGGCTGTTGAAAAGACTTTTTCAACAACCTGATAGAGCGTTTTTAACATTGAGATTGCTTCACGTAATTTATTCTGAGTGAAATGAAAGGTTCGCAATGACAAAATTCCTGTGGCAGCTCAAGAAAGTATGTACGTTGCATTGCGAGGCCGCAAGGTCGTTGCAATCCCTCCACTCTGTAACCAGCTACACCAATACCTTGACACACTCCTGAAAAATCCGGATGCTGCGTTCCGTCCCTGTTCATCGTTATCATTGCGGCGTAATGAATGAACACCCCCTGTTTTCAGATGTGCACGCCTTGACTGCGAACTTATTACGGGCGAGTTTTTAAAAAAGCATATTTAGATTTTTTTACGAAAAAACAAGTTGACCGATTCATAAAAAAAAACATACATTAGAAATAATATTGTAAAACGTCTAACGAATAATACAAGATTTCACTTTGAATCGAGTTCTACGATAGTATATACATTGCAAGTGTTAAAATTATAGAGAGAAACCGGTCAATGAATTTTCAAAAAATATTGGGCTTTCCACTGTGTTATAAAATGTTTACTTTTATCATGGGGGACAATACATTTTACCCCAAATATATCAATGAATATATCAGACCCAAAAGGGGTGACAGGATTTTGGATATCGGCTGCGGGCCTGCTGATATACTCAAATATCTTTCAGATGTTGATTATACGGGAATCGACTCCAACGTGAGGTATATTCAATCTGCACAACAAAAATACGGAAGCAAGGGGCGATTTCTATGCAGTGCAGTTGGAGAGGATGTGCTGAGTGCCGACTCCAGATTTGACATCATCATGGCCAACGGTGTGCTGCACCATCTGAATGATGAAGATGCGGGCGCCTTATTTGCAACAGCACAACAGTATCTTGATCCGGCGGGTCGCTTGATCTCTTATGATGGCTGTCGGCTGGAAAAACAATCCTTGATAACAAGAGCGCTCTTTTCATTTGACAGGGGTAAATTTATCAGGACCCGTGACGGTTACATGCGGCTGGTCCCGCCCTGCTTTTCTACTCAGGTGACGATTCGCCATGATTTAACATTTTTCCCATTTACCATTATAATTATCGAGTGCCGCAAACCTGATGAACAGTCCGATTCTTGTGTTGCCTGATTTTTCCGCATTACAGCACTATGCAACTGCCTGCTTCGTGATTTGTCTTTCATATCACACATAGATTAGCTATGGAGACCAGATGGTTAAACTGACCGGCAGTGCAATAAAAACCGAAGACTGCAAGCATATCATTCTGCTTATTGTGCTCGTTGCACTTTTATGCTCAGTTGTGTATGGCGGCTTTTTGTCCGGCAGGAAATTTTATGCCTATACTGATGTTGGAAGCGATACTTATAACAATTATTGGCCGGCATACAGCTATTTTGTGGATGTATACAAAACGGGCACGTTTGGCTTCTGGAATTTTGAAGAGGGGCTGGGTACCTCTATATTTACCAACTCCGATCTCGTTTTTGACCCCTTTATCCTTTTATTTTTGCCCTTCGACAAAACCACGTTGCCCTTTGTCTTGGTGTATGCTGCCGTTTTGAAAATTTTGCTTGCTGCGCTTTTCTTCTATATATACCTTTCGCAGTTTTCAATTCAGCCGTATGCAAAAATGATCGGCGCGCTGCTGTATGCCTTTAACGGGTATATGATTCTTACGGGCCAGCATTACCACGCAGCGACATTAATGGTTTTCATGCCTGCATATCTCTATCTGTACGAACGTCTCGCATTACGGCCGACCCGTTTGGTTGCGTTTATGTATGCTGTCACCCTGGCGGTATTTCTGATTTTTTGCATCTACTATGTCTATTTTGTGTGTCTGCTGATGCCTCTGTACATCCTTTTTCGCTGGCTTTCCTCTGAGCGCGGCACGTTTAAGGATTTCATCATCAGGCCGGCACTTTTTTCGTGTATAGGGGCCGGTCTGGGTGCATTTTTAGTATTCCCCACACTGTATGTCTACCTGACCTGCCCCCGTGTCAGCGGTTCGCTTTCCGGTGCAAATATTTTTTCTCTGGACAGCGCCGCCAATTATTATGCTGTGCTGTCGCGCTTTTTTTCTAATAATGCGGCCTTTAGTAAACACCTGCACTGGTACGATCCGGCACTCTACTGTGGTTTAATCACCCTTTTGATCGTACCTCAGATTGTTTGGCACGGGAGGATCCGTGACCGATTGATCTGCGGACTGGGATTTTGTATCGTATGTGCTGCACTTGTGTTTCCGTATTTCCGGATAGTAATGAACGGGTTCAGCCATACCACGTATCGCTGGTCTTTTTTTGTCATTCTGTGCGCGATTGCCGTCGGTGCAAAAGCCCTTGATCACCTGGTGCGAACAGGAAACGTCCATAAAAAAACACTCGCAGCAACCGCCCTTGTGCTTTTTAGCCTGCTTGCAGCAGTTATTCTGCGCCTCAATGCATACGGCAGCGGCAGAGACCTGCTTGATTACGGTGCGGCCGGAGTTATCATTGCCCTGTACTGCGGCGTATTTATGTGCATGAGCCGCGCGGGGATGATGCCCCTGCTGAAAACGCTGCTGGTGCTGCTGGTTGCAGTTGAACTGGCCTGGGCATCGTATCGGATTGTTAACGATCGCGAAACCGTATCTCCCGATAGTATAAACAATCGTCAGGGCTATTACGATTATACCTCCGATGCTATCGCGTATCTTCGATCAATAGATGACGGATTCTACCGCGTCGATAGAAGTTTTATGTCGGTTTTTTTGCGGGATTCGCTTTTGCATCGCTATATGGGTCTGCAGGCTGCTAATTCAATGAATCACCCTTCTTATATCGAGTTTAATTGCGCGGTTGATGTCCCTTCTTTATATGGCACTTTCTGCTATCTGCCCGGTTTCTGGTCGCGGCAGAACCTTCAGACACTCACCGGGGTAAAATACTTTCTAGCCAAAAAGGGGCATGCCGTTCCCTTCGGCTACGAATATATGCACACAGCAGGTGATATAGATATCTTTGAAAATCGCCATGCGCTTCCACTGGGATTTGTCTATGATGCCTGCATTGACCATGCAACCTTCAGCCGTCTGGAAAATCATCAAAAGGACGAGGTTCTGCTCAAGGCCTTTGTTGCCGAGCCCGGCACGCCGGTGCCTGCGCATGTGTCGAACGTGTCTTCTGAAGAACCGACAAACTATCTTTATCGTAAAGAAGTCCCGTTTTTGCCCGGGCAGTTTGATGTTGCCATACATGGCGTGCCGGAGGCATCAGTCGATAATGCATTACCCGCAACAATTTCCATCAGAGCCTTTGATGAAAGCCCTGTTCTGGATTTTTCCACCCAGCCGATATCCGGTACTCCGGGAGAAGCTTTTCTGAATATCAGGATGGGTATAGAGTGCGACCATGCCGCTGACGCTGTGCTGTACTGGAAAAAGCCGACCGAGGAGTTTTCCAGCGATCGCTCAGTTGATGTGCGGATAAAGAAGGGGTGGTACGCGTACAATTTCGGCGATTCAGTGGGTACGCTCAGCCATTTCAACGGCGCCATTCGTCTCGATTGCTCTGAACCTCACGACGTGCGACTCGTTATAAAAAATGTGCGCGGGAATGTAACAGTTGACAAACTGGCCATAACAGCCAGATATCCGCGTAATATGCTGCCGTATGTATATGACACCGCAAAGCTGCGACAGGGCGGCCTTAAAGTTACAACCATCAGCAGCGATTATCTGCAGGGCGAGATCGAGCTGGACAGCCCGAAGCTGCTGTTTTTATCAATCCCCTATGATGAAGGCTGGAAGGCACGGGTGAATGGCCGCAGAGCACAAACAGAAAAAGTTACTATCGGGTTTACCGGCATATATCTGGACAAGGGATACAATCTTGTGGAGATGCGGTATGTGCCGCCGTGGATGACGGCCGGTAAAATTGTTTCGATTGTGAGTATTTTTGTACTGCTGTTAGTGCTTGTATTCTTCAGGAAACCTGCACAGACTGCTGCAGGTGCCGATTATAACACCCATGTTTCCAGTCAGGCTCTCTGATTGTTTCGTTGTTGGTTATGTGCTACAACGTTGTGGTTCGCTGAATAATGTTTAAGAGCATTTATCAAAATACTATAGCCTGTGATACAACACTGTCCGTTCGCCCTGAGCCTGTCGAAGGGGTAAACGGACAACCTGCGGTGTACTGAAACCCGTCCATGGTTCGACAAGCTCACCACGAACGGGTTTGCTAAATTGACACAGAAAAAAGTTAAATGCTCGAATATACGGAGAAGATATGATCCCCATAGCAAAGCCGATGCTCGGCGAGGAAGAGGCTGAAGCGGCCCGGAAAGCCATCCTTTCGGGATGGGTCACCCAGGGCCCGATGGTGCAGGCATTCGAAGAAGCCTTTGCAGCCATGGTCGGCGCCCGGTTTGCCTGTGCCGTATCCAACTGCACAACCGCCATGCACCTTGCCCTGCTTGCTGCCGGTGTCAGGCCGGGTGATGTTGTTATCACCGTGAGCCACAGCTTTGTCGCCACGGCCAACGCTGTTCGCCATTGCAGCGCTGAGCCCGTTTTTGTCGATGTGGAGCCGGAAACGTTCAATATGGATCCGGCTGAGCTTGAGCGTGTGCTGCGGGATGACTGCCTCGGCAGGGATGGCAGCCTGTATTACCGTAATGTCGAGCGTTTGTCGGTCGGCGAATCGCCGCTTGTGCAGTGCCGCAGTGAGTGCACCGGCAGAGTTGCCGCTATTATGCCGGTCCACCAGATGGGCCTTCCCTGTGACATGGGACGCATCAATTCCGTGGCAAAGCGTTATGGACTGCCGGTTGTGGAGGATGCCGCCTGTGCTGCCGGCAGCCGGCTTTCCTGTGACAACGGCGCGACCTGGGACATGATCGGCCGGCCCCATGGCGATATGGCATGCTTCAGTTTTCATCCGCGCAAACTCGTGACAACCGGTGAGGCGGCATGATTACGACAAACAGCAGCTCACTTGATCAGGCCTGCCGGCTGCTGCGGCAGCACGGCATGAGCGTACCCGACACCGTGCGCCACGGCTCACCCCAGGTCATATTCGAGGATTATGAAATAACGGGTTTCAATTACCGCATGTCGGACATACAGGCAGCCGTAGGGGTGGAACAGCTGAAAAAACTCGGGCGATTTGTTGAGGAGCGGCGCCTGCTTGCCGGGCGCTATCGTGAACTTTTATCCGCGTGTCCCGGCGCCGCGCCCCTTAAACCCGGCCCGTGCTTCTCTACAAACTGGCAGAGCTATCCAGTCAGGCTGCGCAAATCCGTCCGCTTTGATCAGCGCGAGGTCATGCAGCGCCTGCTTGACCTCGGCATATCAACCCGCAGGGGCATCATGAACGCTCATCAGGAACCCCCGTATCTTGCAGCGGGCTGGCAGCTGCCCAACAGTGAAACGTGCCGCGACCGTACGATTTTGCTTCCGCTCTACAACGGCATGAGCGTTGATGATGCCGCCCGCGTCGCGGATGCTCTTGCAACAGTGCTTTCCTGAGACACATGGACGTGCTGGTACAGGCGGACGGTTTTGTTCTTTTCTCCCGGCTGTTAGACCCGGCGCAGGTTAAACAAATGCAGTAAGCAGTTGTATAAACAGCCAATGCCAATGACATCTGCAAACATTACCGTTGAGCGTATATATCCGGACCGTTTCTCGATCATAGAAGACGTTCTCCCGGCCATAACCTCGCCTGCGCTTCTCGGCTACCACACGCCTGCATACATGAACATGCTGACCCGGGTCCTGCATGACAACCCCCTGTACCTTGCGGCATTCGCCGGAGGCGAGCTGGCGGCCTTTATGCCGCTTCGCTGGCGGACGGGTTCCCTTGGTCCGGTAATCAACGGACTGCCCTTTTTCGGCCCCAACGGCGGTCCGGTTTTTACCCGTACCGCTCACAGCAACATGGAATGCGCAGTCAGAGCACTGATGGTTGAACTGCTCCACATGGCAGAGGAATTAGATGCGGTGTCTGTCGCTCTCTATACGCCATTTCTTGAAAAAAAATTCCCGCTTGATGATGCATTCCAACCCGACCGCGTTGTTGAACGATTTACACAATATCTGAGCCTGCCGTCCGGTAGCGACCCTGTGCGCTGGCCAACGCGCAGCAGGCGAGCTGTTGTGCGCGCAAAAAAAAATGAATGCACCGTCAGGGTCGGTACTTCAGACGATTTGCCAACCCTGCTGAGTATATATTTAGAAAATTGTACAGCAGCGGCTATACCATTGAAGCCGGATACGTATTTTTATCGGGTCGTCAATGACCTGTGCCCTGCCGGCATTGCCCGTTTTACCGTTGCTGAACATCACGGAAGGATTGTTGCATGTCTTGTCACAATTCAAGGCGGAATAACAGTGAGCTACAATGTCCCCTGCTCACGTAAAGAGGATCGCGCCCTGCAGGGCAATTCCCTTTTGATTGATGAGTCCGTGCATCATTTTAAGCAGCTCGGATATCGATACTGGAACTGGGAATCCTCTGCGAGCAGGCAGCATCCGGTGTATGAATTCAAAAGTAACTGGGGTTCTGTTGAAGCACTGTATTCTATTCTCCTGCGCTATCCCCGTGGTCTTGAGGCTTTTGCCCGCGCCAGCGCGCAGGATGTGGCAGAGGCGTATCCTTTCTATTTTGTACTACCTTTTACCGATATGGAGCGATACCCATGAAACCTTCCACAAAAAAAAGTGGTGCATGCACATCAAAATTTTCAGGTGCCGTCGAACAAGTTGCAGCTGTTTTTCAAGAAGAATTTAAAAAGTACGGCTACAGCCTTGAGTCTGTCATGTGGAACAAGGGCACACAGGATGCGCACTTTATGGCCAAATTTGATATCGCTAACATCGCCGGCTCAAGAATCCTCGATGTCGGCTGCGGCTTTGGGCATATGCTTGACTATCTGCAGGCATGGAATATCAAAGCGCAGTATACCGGAATAGATATTTGCCCTGAGTTTATAGATATAGCCCGTCAGCGCCATCCGGAAGCTGATTTTCGCCTTTTAAATATTCTCGAAGCTGATATTAAGGAAAAATGGGACTGGGTCTTTCTGGTAGGGGCGTTCAACTATACAACCAACAGGCGGCTGTGGTGGGAATATGTGAAGAAAATGATCACCCGCATGTATGATCTCTGTGCGCAGGGAGTAGCAGTTGACTTTTTAAGCAGCTATGTTGATTTCCAAAAGGAGCATTCCTTTCACGCGCAACCGGAAAAGGTTTTTTCTTTTGCAAAAACCATCACCCGCAGGGTAACCCTGCGCCATGATTATATGCCTTATGATTATACCGTGTATCTGTACCGTAATCAGGACATAACCTCGAATAATATTTTCTCTGATTATAAAAAGAAGCTTCCGCCGGAACCGAATCTCTAGTGATCGTGCCGTCGCTCAGCTGAATACACCTTGCAAACAGGACTGCCCGCGGGGATGCGGATTGGTGCGCTGATGCAGACACCGGTACTGCGTCTTGATGGGAGCGGGTCAGCTTAAGTGAAGTGGATGGGTGATATGCTGGACGTTTAGAGCATTTTTCATTTTACAATAACCGCATATACAATGTCATTTCGACCCCTTCGGCTCCGCTCAGGGCAGGCTCCCGGAGAAATCTTGTTTTCAATATTTCTCAGTCGCTTTTCCACCGCAGCACGGCTACTGCAGAGGACGGACGCTTGTCCGGAATGATCCTGAGGAATTGATGCATTCGAACAAGCCTGAAAATGAATTGTCATCGCCCACTAGTGGCTCATGACATTTGAATTTGTAGGTTGATGCTTTGTAGGAGCGGCTTTAGCCGCGATATTCGAGACCAGAGGTCGCTCCTACAGTAATAATATAGATGCTAATTTGAAATGTCATCGCCTACTAGAGCATTTAACAAAATTCTGTAACCACGGGGTCATTTCGAGCGAAGCGAGAAATCTTGCCTTATGCTTCAAGATCTCTCCCGTTGGTCGAGATGACAGTAAAAGAAGCAGGTTACAGAAAAAAGTTAAATGCTCTAGCGCTGCGGCAGCTTGCTTTCCCGCAGCCGCGTGAAAAACCGCGTGCTTTTCAGGCCGACATAATACTCACACACCGGCTTTAGATCACGGTTTATCGGATACCCGCGGGTTATTTCCGCAATATGGTTTTCATCGCCGCGGTACTGTACAAACTGCGCATACATGGGTTCGTCCATGTGTGCTTTTTCCTCAGCAGTATAGGCGGCAAGGAGCCGCGCCTTTTGTTCGTCATTGGCCCGCAACGGTCTTTTTGATGCCAGACAGAACTGGCTGTACAGTCTGACAAAGGGAAATACTGATGCGAGCGTTTTGGGCAGCACCCGGAATTCATCCACCAGCGAAATCATAAACACGCCGTCTTCACTCAAATGCCGGCTGATAAGCTGGAAAAATTCCTGCGAATAAATATTGTTGCTGTATGCCGTGGTTGTCCTCAGGGGGTCCATAAGAATCAGATCAAATTTATCTTCGTTGCTCAGCAGAAATCTCCTGCCGTCATCAATAATGAGTTCCACCCGCGGGTCCGAGAGCATCGTTTGGAATACAGGTATTTTCTGCAGGTTTGTCATGAGGGTGTCGCTCAGCTCAACGATGGTCAGCTTTTTAAGCGTATCCATCTTGAGGATTGCCTCTGCAGTTGAACCCATACCATAGCCGATAATGAGAACACTTTCCGGCTTCGGAGCAAATCGGACGGCCTCATTGGCAACATTAAAGTAGCTGTAGCCCGGGCGATAGCCGTGCCCGAGACCATTAATAAAGTTGATCATCCGCTCATCTTCCTGATAGGTAAGGACGATGCCGTCGATGTCTTCCTCAATCAGAACGTTTGAATAGTGATGCCATGGCGTGTGCATAATTTTATACAGTTCTCCCTTTCCGGGAAAAACGAGAAAACCAGCGCCCGCAACAGCAATTACGCTGCAAACCCTGATCGGCAGTCTAAGGGGCATTGTGAAAACTGCGGTCACAAGCAGAAAAAAAAGCAGTCCTGTCAGTGAAAAAACCAGCAGGGTGTTCTCCGTTCCGAGCAGCGGCAGCAGCAGGAAACCGGTCACAATCCCGCCAAGCACATTGCCCGCAATGGTGAAGAAATAAACGGTTCCGACAGTCTGGCCTTCTTTGTCCTGGCTGGTCAGGGCAAGCGATGACACAAGCGGAAAACTGGCCCCCATGAGCATGGTCGGCGGCAGCACGAACAGCGCTGACCAGATGAACACATCGAACAGGCCGAACAGGCTCATGATAAAAGCCCTCGGCGATTCAAGCGAGAAGGCAAATGACGGATGCAGCTCATTTAAAAAAGATGCGCGCGTAAAAAATCCGAATGCAGTGTTTGCCGTGAAATAATAGTATCCCGCAAAGACGGCAAGAACGTACAGGCCGATGGCGGCCTGAAAAAGAAAAAACAGGTTTTTCCTGTCAAAGGCCTGATTTTTGCGGGAATACAGGTCCATGCCGAAGCTGCCCAGCGCAATGCCCAGCAGATAGACTGCCAGGATTGATGAAAAAGCGTAGGGTGAGGCCTTGACCAGCACACCGATAACCCGAAACCATATGATCTCGTAGCCGATCGCAAAAAAACCGGTTACTAAAACAACAATATACAGAAGTTTGCCAAGAGGATTTGGGGGAAGTACCTGTCGGATCGTTTGTTGATTTTCCGAAATAACGAACGCCGTATTGGTACGAATAAAAAATATAGCCAGAGCCAGAGTGATATTAATGGCGACAGCGAAAAATATGCCCGTATCCAAACCGAAAAAAGAGATTATGATGTAGCTGGCAATAAGCGAGCCGGCGGCAGCTCCCAATGTATTTATAAAATAAAGAAAGCTGACGCTGCGCAGGAAGTTGCCGGTCATTGCATTGAAAATCTTAATAACCAGGGGGAGCGTCATGCCCATAAGCGTGGTGGGTATGCAAAAGAATGCAAAAATCCAGCACAGAGCAACAACATAGCTGCTGCCGGCAGTGTAGGTGCCGAGCAGGTTGAGAAACTGCGGGCTGATAAGCCCGAAAAAGGCCAGCAGCATCTCAATAAAACAATACAGCACGATTTTATTTTTTACACGTTCCGCCAGTATCCCGCCGGCATATGCCCCGATACCCAGCCCCAGCATGTAGACGCTGACAATAATCGTCGTCGACACCGAGCCGACGCCGTAATGCAGCGTCAGCAAACGCTGCCAGACAACCTGATAGATAAGGGCGCCGAGTCCGGAGAGGAAAAATATGCCGGGCAGCAGAAACAGAGCTGTGCCCTGATAGCGTGGCGAGTTTCTGTGGCTGTCGGGCATTGCATGACTCCGTTTGATGACCTGGTGGCGGGGCGCATTCCAGAAAGCGGAAGGGCTACCGATTTTATGGCTTTCTGCCGGATACAAAATAGCCTGAATGCTCCCAGCCGGATGGCTGGTTGAAGACAATATCAACAAGTCCGTTGTTAACAAACCAGGATGTTACCTCTGCGCGGGTATGATGACTGGCGTGCCTGGGGTGATACCAGTCAACGTTGGTAACAGCCGAAATATCATGCCCCTGACCCCTGTTGTAGTAACATTTCAGAAAGTGGTCATAAATAAACTTCTGGAGATTGTATTCGCCGCGCTTTATGTTTAGAAGAGGGATGTCCTCTTCAATGATAAGTTGATCGGTAAATTGCTGAAATGCTTTGCCGAGTTTTGTCACGGCATCCGAAAAGGCATAGCACTCCTCAAAGCTCATCTCAGTCGTAATCTTCCTGATCTCCGTGTCGGCAAGTTCGCGCAAAAAAGGCTTAACGCAGTAAATGTAAATGCCGAAAAATCCGCCGGGCTTGAGGTGCCTGCACAGGTTGTTGAACGATTTCTCGGCATCGCCGGTATGGTGCAGCACACCGGCTGAAAAAATGATATCAAAGAAGCCGTCCTTAAAAGGCAGAGCGAAGAGATCTGCCTGGGCGATAAAAACATTGTCGAGATGCATCGTTTTTTTTATGGCAACATCAACGGCGAGCGACAGGTCAACGGCGAACCGGCTGACGTTCGGGTTGACGTTGAACATGAATTCGCTCCAGGCAACACCGCAGCCGGCATTCAGGCAGGTCATGCCGTCCTTATACATAGCGCGCAGTTCAGATTCGCCGGAGACATTCAGCATCGCAAAAAATACTTCACGGAATTCCTCGGCAAGCGCTTCGTTGTTTTCCAGTTCCCAGCAGATATCTTTCCTCCATTTGTCGCCAAAACTTCGGCCGGTCTGGACTGTGTCAGAGTCGATTTCAGCGTTTTGCGCGTAGAGCTCGGCAGGAACAAACCTGGGAACGCCGTTGATAACAGGATACCGGCTGCCGCCGGCTGAGAGCAGAGTACCCTCCATCACCTCATCGCCCTGGGCGTGTTTGATTTCAAGCGTCAGGCACTGTCCGGTACCGGGTTCCACAAGACTGTCGAGCCATTTTTTTTTCATGCACATTCTTTCTGTATTTTCGGCTGCCACCGGGTGTGATATAAAACCGTTTTCGTGCGCAGCCGGAAGTATAATCAGGCTGTTCATGCAAATCAATAAAATATTTACTGCGAAGGCCTACTGCCGCCCGGCGGATATCGCATATGAAGATTAGGCGCAGGCCGGCGTTCATGTTCAACAGCCGGGTCCAGTTTTTAAATTCGCTGCGCCTGCATGAAGAGGCCTTTTCACAACATCAGCCGGAATGCCGGTGCGCTGATGCATCCGGCGTTCTTTCAGCCTTCTTTGCAGGGTTCACGTTGCCGCCCGGGGCCTTCGTCAAACCCTATGGTGTCCATTATAATGTACTGCGGCCGCTTTTTTACCTGATCATTGCATCGCCAGAGATATTCTCCCAGTATGCCCAGCATGATGAGCTGAATACCGCCGAGGAACAGCGTTGTCACCATAATGGAAGGCCAGCCTCCGGCGCCATGCCCGAAAACCAGGGTGTTCACAATCAGAAAAAGTGCATACAGAAAACTGGTAAGGGAAACCAGGATGCCCATGTATGAAATAAACCTGATAGGGGTATATGAATATGAAACGATAAGGTCCAGAGCCGCCTTGATTCTTTTCCCCATAGACCATTTTGAATGTCCCGAATGGCGTATCTGGCGGTGGTAGGCGATTGAACTTTGCCGGAACCCCAGCGACATGATGACAAGGACGATGTCAAAGTTGTTTTCGCTGAACGTCTTCAGGTGATCGAGAACCTGCCGGTCGAAAATGCCGAAATCCATGCCGGTTGCCGGATAATCCTTCAGGGCGATACGGGTAAACAGGTTGTAGAAGGCGGCCGCAAACAGTTTTTTTAAAAACGGATCATCCCGGCCTTCGCGCACGGCCCAGACAATGTGAAAGCCCTGCCGCCAGCGCTCTATGAGCGCGGGGATCATTGCGGGGGGATCCTGCAGGTCGGCCGAGATCATCACGGCCGCGTTACCTGATGCCATGCGCATGCCGGCAAGCAGGGCCGCATGGCTGCCATAGTTTTTTGAAAGGCGCAGCGCCTTTACTCGCGGATCTTTTCGCGCGATATCATCGACAACTCTGAACGTGGTATCAGTACTGCCATCGTCTACAAAAATGAATTCAAACCCGGCGCTGCACGTCTGCACGGCTTCTGAAAGCGTTGTATAAAACAAACCTATATTCGTTTCTTCATTATACATGGGAACTACGACTGAAATAAGAGATCGGTCATTCATGGTGTGCTCCAATTCTGCAGCACCTGATTTTCGCATGTTTGTGCCTCTGCGAAATCAGGCATTTCGCGATCAACGAACAAACGATTCCACCATTCAAAGCACATAAGCGACCAGATAAGAAAGCGGTTATTCTTCCGGTTGGTCGCATGGTCATCTATAATTTTCCGGACATACCCGGGCTCAAAATAATCCCGTTCAAGGGAACGGCGGCCCAGAAGCATTTCATTGATATAGGCCAGGGTATCGGGCTGTTTATACCATGTATGATCAGGAGGGGTAAAGCCCTGTTTGCGCCTGTCGATCGTCTCGTCGGGCAGCAGCCCGCGCATGGCTTCGCGCAGGACCAGCTTGCTGCGCCCCGGCTGCAGCTTCATATCGGCAGGGATACGGCAGACGTAATCGACAAGGTCATTGTCAAGAAAGGGAACGCGGGCTTCAACCGAGTGCGCCATGCTGAGCTTGTCGTCGACCAGCAGCAGGCCGTTTAAAAAGGTTTTAAAATCAAAGTAAAGCGCGCGATGCAGCGGATCATCACAGTCGGCATATGCAAGCACTTTGGAAAAACTTTCAAATGTGGAAAAGTCCCCCAGCTCGCGGTTAAGAGACGGTGAAAAAAAACTGCGCTTCTCGGAATCTGTCAGAAATCGTATCCATTGGGCGTAGTAGGCCGCATCAAAGCTTTTTCCGCACATTCCAAGAACGGGTTCATAGCGCCATGGATAGCCGGCAAAAAGTTCATCCCCGCCAACCCCGGACAGCACGACGGCGACATGTTGCCTGATCATCTGGGCGGTATAATAGACCTGGTAGCTGATGCCCACCCGGGGCTCGTCAAGGTGCCAGACAACCCGCGGAAGCGCCGGGAACATGTCGGCCGAAGAAATCGTAAGCTCATGGTGATTGGTGCGCAGCAGCCGCGCCAGATGGTGCGATTCCTCGCGTTCATCAAAAAACTGTTCCAGCTCGCTGGCTCCTGCGGGCAGATCAAATCCGCAGGTGAAGGTGTGCATGCGGGGGATTGTCCGGGCTGCAATAGCCGAAATTGATCCTGTGTCCATGCCGCCGCTTAAATAACTGCCAAGGGGAACATCACTCATGAGCTGTCGCTGGACCGCAACCTCAAAGCGTTCGCGCAGACCAATGGCCCAGTCCTGCACGCTTAACCCGGATACGGGCGTAAAGCGCAGGTCCCAGTACTGATGCAGCGCAGGCGTGCCGTCATCGCAGACCAGCATGTGTCCGGCCTGCAGCAGGTTTACGTCCTTAAACAAGGTGCGGGCGCCGAAGGTGTTTTGAAAGGTGAAGTGCTCGGCCAGGCCTTGAGCGTCGGCCCGGGGCGTGAAATCCGGGATGGCAAGAAATGCTTTTACTTCAGAGGCAAACGCGAGCGTGCCTTTCAGAATGGTGTAGTAAAGCGGTTTCACGCCGAAACGGTCCCGTGCCAGCACCAGCCGCGACCCGGATCTGCCGGACAGCCGGCGAAGATCCAGCAGCCCAAAAGCGAACATGCCGTTGAGCATGCGGACGCAATCCGGGCCGTACTCTTCATAAAGATGAATGATAACTTCGGTGTCGGTACGGCTGCGGAAGATGTGTCCGCGGTTGGTCAGGTCGTCACGCAATTCGCGGTAATTGTAGATTTCTCCGTTACAGGTAATCCAGATGGTCTCGTCTTCGTTGGGCATCGGATTGCGCCCGAGCGGGGAGAGATCGATAATGCTCAGGCGCCGATGGCCGAGCACGGCGTGTCCCCAATGCTGCAGGCCATGATCATCGGGCCCCCGATGACGCATCAGGTCGCACATTTTCTGAACGTGGCCCGGGTCTACCGGGGACCGGCTCAGGCTGTAAAGTCCGGCAATTGCGCACATGCTTTTGTTTTTACGTGTCTTCCCGTTGATTTTTTTTGCTGTTGCGCCATTCAATAACACGGCGCATGCCTTCCTCAACCGGGGTTGTCGTGACAAAGCCGAGCATGTCGCGCGCCTTGGCAGGATCCCCCCAGCGGCGGGCCACAAGACCGCTATCCATTGATTCAAATACCGGTTGCAGTTTACCTTCCATTCCGCACAACCGGATGAGCAGAAGGGCCAGCTCCTTAATGGTGGTTTCCGTGCCGCTGGCCACATTGAAAAACTCGTTGGTCACAGGGCTTTTGAGCGCCATGATGTTCGCACGGGCAACATCGGCAACATACACCAGGTCAACGGTTGCGGTTCCGTCGCCGCGCACAACCGGCGGTTCGCCGGCATCGATACGATTTAAAAAATGCATGATTGCGTCCATGTAGGCAGCTTCATGCGGCTGGCGCGGGCCGTAGACATTCAAATAGCGGAATGCCACGAAATCGAGTCCGTATTTTTTATAAAACGCCCGGTAGTGCTGTTCATTGGCTACTTTGGATGCCCCGTAAAACAAATCGTTGTTGAAGGGGTGCTTTTCATCCGTGGGCAGGTAGAGGCCTTCCCCGTACACGGATGATGATGATGCCGCAACGACTTTCTTGACGCCGGCTTCAACGCACGCTTCAAGTACGTTGAATGTGCCGTGTATGTTGGTTTCAAGCGAAAGACGCGGATTTTCCTGGCACAGGCGCAGCCAGGAGGCTGCCTGATGAAACACATAGTCGGTACCCTGCATGACGTCGTGCAGCGCATCGCGGTCCCGTATATCAGCCTCTACGATCCGTATATCGCCGCCTTGTGCAATGGCGTGGTCGAGGTGCTCGCGCTTGCCGCGTATCATACTGTCGTAGACGATAACTCTTGCTTTTTCCCTGACCAGCTCGTCTACTATATGCGAACCTATCAAGCCAGCCCCACCGGTAACTACTATCTGTTTGTTTGTCAAATCCATGCAATTATTCCTCTTTGTGCGATAGTATTGAAAGGGTAGAAAATATTTTTTTAAACCGACAATCTGCTTCGTCAATAAAATCTGTGGGTTAATTCTGGCTCTGGCAAATCGCCAAGCACGTGATATAGGGCTATTTCTGTGCATTTTAGACTTTTAAACCCATAGGATTTTCTGATAGTCAGTTTTACCTTGTTGTTTAAGCCTTCCAC
>Ga0194126_10003584_pt1 | contig 24343 bp, 23 predicted proteins | sample TA2KigC150mmetaG_FD_148641 | JGI IMG/M metagenome (GOLD analysis project Ga0194126, IMG submission 148641) | Freshwater microbial communities from Lake Tanganyika, Tanzania - TA2015035 Kigoma Deep Cast 150m | ecosystem: Environmental > Aquatic > Freshwater > Lake | place: Tanzania: Lake... | reverse complement strand
GAAAGCAATGAAGCAGCGTATGACCCCATCCTCCAGGCCAGGGGCGGTCTCATGGAGCTTACCGGCGAGCCGAAAGGAACCCCGCAGGTAGTGGGCATTCCGCTGCCGGACATGGGCACGAGTGAGCATTGCTACGGACTGCTCATGAAAGCGCTCTTCACAAGAGCCATGACCGGAACGGGGTCCAGGATAGACATGTCCATGTTCGAGAGCACCACATCGTGGCTCACCGTGCCGGTCACCATGACCGCGGCTTTTGACAAACGGATTTCACGTCGCGGCAACACTCATGAGTTCTTTGCGCCGGTCTCTGTCTATCCTACGTCCGACGGATACGTGTATGTTGCGGTCGGAAACGATAAACAGTTTGGGGCAATGGCCGCTTTACCTGAGTTTTCCGCGCTGAATAAGGAAGATTACCGAAAAAACGCAGGCCGAATCGCGGACGTGAATAGCCTGAATAAGACGATATCAGGGATTACGCGGACGCTCACCACCGATCAAATGATAGCGATGATGAATCAGATCGGAGTGGCCGCGTCCAAGATCAATACCATCGCGGAAGTGACACGCGACCCGCTGGTCGCTGGAAAACTTGTTCGCGCGAAGGATGAACGAACAGGCTTTGAACTCACGCTTGCGCCTCCGCCCCATCGCACTGCGTTTCTGGAAGAGAGGGGGTATCGGCTCTCTTTTCCGCCACGGTTCGGGGAGCACAATGAAGCGATCTACGGGAAAGCGCTCAGCATTTCTTCCGACGAGTTGGCTGCCCTGAAGAACGACGGCATCATATGAACGCTGCAAGGTGACATGCAATGGGCGTAGCCAAGTATGTTAAGGACTCCAAGGACGCGATTCAGAAAGTCACACTTCAATCAGGCATCGAAGTGAAGGCTCGGTACGGGCCTGAAGATCTCGAAGCGGTCGGATTTGATTATCAAAAGGACCTGGCCGATCCGGGTGACTATCCCTTCACCCGGGGCATACATCCGCTCGGATACCGATCCAGAGCTTGGACGACCCGCCAGTATTCCGGCTTCGGGACGCCTCGTGAGACCAACGAACGCTTCAAGCTGCTCATTTCTCACGGTCAAACCGGCCTAAACGTCGCGTTCGACCTCCCCACGCAGATGGGATACGATTCTGATAATCCCGTGGCAGATGGCGAAGTCGGACGAGTGGGTATGGCAGTCGACACGCTGCGGGATTTCGAGATCGCGTTTGCCGACATCGAGCTGGACAGGATCGGCTCCGGCCTTACCATCAACGCGGTCGCGTCGGTCATGCTCGCCATGTATCAGGCAATGGCCGAGAAGCGCGGATTCGACATCACCCGCATCAGCGCAACCCCGCAGAACGATATCTTGAAAGAAATGATCGGCCGGGGCGCATGGATCTATCCGGTTGAGGATGCGGTGCGTCTGATCGGCGACACCATCGAGTATTCGATCACCACGCTGCCCCGCTGTAATCCTGTGTCGGTGTGCGGGTACCACATACGGGAATCAGGGGCCAATCCCGCGCAAGAGATCGGGTTCGCGCTGGAGATCTGTAACGCCTACATCGACCAAGCGCTTGCCCGGGGCCTCAGCATCGACGATGTGGCTCGAAAGATCACCTTTAATTTCAACATATTCGGTAACCTCTGGGAGCAGGTGGCCAAATTCCGCGCCGCGCGGAAACTTTGGGCCATGAATCTCAAGGAGAAATACGGCGCGAAAAATCCATCATCCATGCACCTCCGGGGGCTGTTCGGGGGAGGAGGTTTCGGGCTGACCAAAGCACAACCTGAAAACAATATTATGCGAAGCGCTTACTACGCTCTTGCAGCCGCGCTGGCCGGCGCGCAGACCACCGCGCTCTGCTCGTTTGATGAAGCATTCACCATTCCCACTCCCAGGGCTGCTCTCTTATCGCTGCGCACCTGCGAGCTGCTCATGGACGAAATCGGCCTCCGAGACACGGTGGATCCCCTCGCGGGGTCGTACTTCATCGAGACCCTTACTAAGCAAATGGAAGACAAGATCCAGGACGAGCGTGAACGCATCCGAGCTATGGGCGGAATCGTTCAGGCCGTCTCTTCCGGAGCGGTCCAGCGGCTGGTGTCGCAGCAGGCGTACGAATGGGAAGTGGGCCTGAAGAAAGGCGAATACATAAAGATCGGTGTCAACAAATACGTGGATGAAGAGCACGAGCCTGATGTGGAACTCCATGAATATGAGTCCGCAACCCAGGAACGACAGATCGAAGCTCTGAAACAGGTCAAGGCCGAACGTAACCAGGCTGAAGTTGACCGGACTTTGAAGGCGCTGGAACAGGTCGCGCGAGCCAAGCAGAACGTAATGCCCGCGCTGGTGGAATGCTGCAAGGCATACGCGACCGTGGGCGAGATGGCTGACGTGTTCCGTCAGGTGTTCGGCGAGTTCAAAGAGCCCACGATGTTCTGAATCTCGTGGAAGCGCTTGAAAGATTTGGAGCCTGAGGCGCTCGTGCTATGCACGTCAGCCCAACTACCCTTTATTAGAGAGCGATCCACAAACTCCCCCTTTTCTAAAGAGGGATACAGGGCATAGGCGCTAACTTCATCGAACCTGGCCTTATAATATCAGGCGGTTATCACCCTCCCCATAGGCGCTAAAATAGGATTGGCCCCTGACGCTGGGCATTCCTCCTCACCCTGCCCTCTCCCGCCAGGGGAGAGGGTTTCCAGAACCCCCTCCCTCGATGGGAGGGGGAAGAGGGAGGGTGATAAGGCATTGCTATCACGTATGCCTATTCCTTAATTTGAACGCCTATGGCCCTCTCCCCTGGCGGGAGAGGGCACGTGAGCGCGAGAATACTATCCTCCTCGCCTGAAAAGAAGAAGGTGCAATGTCCCAATGTTTCAGTAGAATCCCGATTTGGAAGGGCTGCGCACGGCAGCCGCGAGGCTAGCCTCAGGAAAAGCCTTTTGAGCCGCTGGGCGCGCAGGATCCTCCAACATCCTTGCCAACGCCGGAACACGAGAACACGGAAACGACCTTTTTCGTCTCCTTGGACCCGCATTCAGGGCAAGGTACGGCGCCTTGTTCGGATGCGAAGACCAGGCGCTCGAATTCCTTGCCGCAACGACAACACTCGAACTCGAAGATCGGCATTGCGGCCTCCGTTAACAGCAGCCGGCAGCCGGGAGCCCGCGCAGCTCAGCCATGGGCCCAAAGATGCTGTTGGTTATGTTGAGGCCGCCTGCGTCCTTGACCAATTTCAAGGCAAACGGGTCGATAACCACTTCCAGGCCGTCAACTTTGTAGTGTTCGTCGCCTTCTTTCGGCTCGTCCAGAGCCAGGCCCATGCTGGGCCCGCCTCAACCGAAACCGCCGAAGAAGACTCTGACCGCCTGGTTCGCCTGGAGTTTCTCCTTGAAGTAGTCACTGGCTTCTTTGTCGATTGCAAACATATGGGTTTCCTTTTTATTTTTGCATGACTCCGGTGGGATTAATTTCAACCCACCTTTCTACCATATTCATATATATAAATATTGTCAAGGGATTTCTTCGGCGCTCATCCTCACGCGTGTGCGTCCATTATCTCACCAAACAACTCCCCAGGGCCTTTGTCAAGCCTTTCCGATCCCCGGGAAAGAGCCTCGGACCGGAAAATCCCGACTGTAACAAGCTTGATGCGGGAAAGGTCCGTCGGATTCATGAGCGCTCAACGCCGCGAAAAAAGCGTGACAAAAGTCGACACCACCTTCACAAAGAGCCTGAGAAGCCGAGGATCTTGTTCCATCTTCTCCCAGGGTTGAGGGTCGGCGATCACAGTCAATGCAGCGGGCATCGGGTCTCTTTTTCTTGGAGGGCTTCTCGACTTTTTCTCCCAGGTACGGAAGCGGAGCGCCCCCCGCCTCGGTAAGCTTACGGACGGTCTCCTCAAGGCTTCGGATTATCTTTTCTTCACCCTGGATGATGGAATCGCCCACCAGGATCAGAGGCACGCCAAAACGATTCTCAGAGTGGATTTTTTCGAGCTTATGGAAGAGGACGTAATCATCGGGACGATCGATATCGAACCGCTTCACCCGGATGGGGTATTTCTTCTGCAGATTTCGGAGCAGATCCCGCGCGGATTCGCAGTGCGGACAGTCCCGTGACGCGAAAAAGACCACCCAAACCAACCCCGACTTTGGGCCCGTCGCGAAAGAATCCGGCGCAAGGACGGCCGGGAACGGCAGAAGAACGAGCAGGAGCGCGAGGCCGCGCAGCCTTGAGCCGTGTATGCGGGGATTCATGACTTGATGAGTTTCAATCTCGTGGGAATAGGATAATATCGGTCAACATCTCGATGGATCCGGAACCCGCAGGCCTCTCTCTGGATCAAGAGCCAGCGCCGGGCGTCTTCAGCTTTGTCTACCAGGATATTATATTCTCGGATCGACTCGTTGATCGTATCGGAATCCAGGCTCTCCGGTCCGCGGAGGCCGTGGCGGCGCATGGCAATAAGGGGTTTGACCTGCGCGGCCAGTCGATCGAGCTTCTCCAGGATCTCTTCAAGTCTTAGGCCCGTGCTGCCCAGGGCTTCGGCCATCTCCTTTACAATATCGGCTTCCTGGACGTCCGTGTCACGGAACATACCCATCGCACAACTCCTTGATAACGTGTTAACATATGGACGATGGGTTGACAAGTGGCGGCCCGGGTGCCATGCCTGCAGATTTTTTAGCGTTCATTCAGGGAACAAGATCAATTTATTATGATAATACTTGACATTTTAACCATAACCTACTATGTTCAGGCTGCTTTTAAACTAAGGCAAGAAGAGCGTCTCCCCGCGGCGCCCTCTCACTGAATCAAGCACTTACTCCCCCGAGGAGGTCCTTATGTACGGGAAACACCTCCCTGCAAGCCACCTGGCGCTCGCCGCCTCCATCTTCGTCCTTATTTTTGCGATGGCCGCCCCCGTCCAAGCCGAGCGAATATGCACGTTCAAAGGGGTGGTCACCGATCAGGGATGGAGGACCATGCAGGTAAGGAGCGGCGCGGAGTGCGCCACAGTCAATGTGGGGTGGAAGACGAAATTCATTCCGAATCGGCGCCCTTGCATCGGCGAGCGCGTGGCGGTGGACTTCGCGCTTTCGGAGGGCTACATGAAGGCAACCAAGGTAGTGAGCCTCAGCCCGATCCCAGGGGACGTCTCCTGCTATCCTCCGCCTCCGCCCGGGTCGTCGGTCTGCCGCACGGAAGAGACCGCGGCCAAGGAAGAGGTCTGCACGCCTCCGAAACCCGTCTGCTCTCGCACGCCTCCTCCACACGTGTCTGACCGATATTGGCCGGGTAAAAAGAAGGAAGTGACAGCGAAGAAGGAGGAGCCGACCGAACCGGTTACACCCACGAAGCCTCCCACACCGCCCAAGCGCGTCGCTAAGGTCCCGACTCCCAAGGAAGCTCCCAAAGCGAAGCCGAAAGAGGAACCGAGAGAGGCGGTGAAACCCCCCAAAGAGGAAGTAAGGGAACCCGCCCCGGTCGAGGAGAAGGGCTTCAAGTCTCTGACCGGCGAGGTGGTTGCCACATCGCCGAAGAGCTTGTCCATACGCGTGACCGAAGAGGGCGGCGCGGCCGATCTGGTCAACGTGAATGTCGGACTGAAGACCAAGTTCGAGCCGTTCCGCAGGCCCGCAGTGGGCGAGAAGGTAAAGGTCAATTACCGAGAAGAGAACGGCGGCAAATTCGGCTATACCGTGAAGGTGGTTCAGTAGAGGCCGACGGAATCGGACCCTCTTCCGGGATTTTCACCAATCCGTTATTGCTCGAATCGATCAGCGGAATCGCTGCGTCACGGCAGCCCTTCCGCTGATTCTGCTTTGGGGCGCGTCCCGCCGCGTAGGATGTGGTGAGCGTAGCGAACCGCATCTGTCGAGGCCTTTCCGACCTCCGTTCCTCCCCGCGTGGCAGACGCAAGACCGCGACCGATGCGGTTCGTTGCATTCACCGCATCCTACGCGCTGATTCCTTGCATAAGCATCGGCCGCATGCGGCGTCTGCGCCGAGGCCTGATTCGGACCATTATGCGGCGTACTTGCGGGACGCCACACTAGCTGTCTGCCAGTTCCGCCTCAAGTCTTCGGAGAACCGTGCGAGTAGGCAAGCCGGTTGCGAGCGCGATGGCGCGGACATCATCGAATTCGGGTCGGCGCTCAATAGCCCCGTCCGGCATTTCCACGGTCTTTACCCTGATTTCGCCCATTGAAGTGTTAACCACATGCGACTTCCTATGGAGCACGATCCGCTCACATGAGCTTAGCCTGAGGCCGATGGCGCTGGTTTCGGACAGGAGCGATCTGGCGAATTCCTGCGTTCGGTGAGGCGGCGCCATGACCCTGATGAGAATTCCCGGGCGATTCTTCTTCATCTGCACCGGCGCAAAGCATACGTCCAGCGCTCCGCGCGCCATGACGGTTTCCATAAGGTCTCCGAGGACTCGGGGATCGAGGTCATCGACCTGGCATTCGATCAGACCAACCCGATCTGTCGCGGCGGCGGCGAGAAGCTCTCGGCCGGTGACAACCCGCAACGCATTTGGCGAATCGGGAAGGTCCGACCTTCCCAACCCGTACCCGACGCGATCGGGAACGAAGGCGGGGTACGGGCCAAACTCGCACGCCAATCCCTTCGCGATCGCCGCGCCTGTCGGTGTGACGAGTTCAATGGGCGCAGGTGAGCCTGTGACTGGAACGCCTTTGAGTATTTCCACGGTCGCGGGCGCGGGAGAAGGGATTGTCCCGTGCGCGGTCTTTACAAAGCCGCGACTCAGCGGAAGTGGGGAAAAGACCGCGCGGGTGATTCCGAGGGCATGGATTGCGAGCGCTGCGCCCACAAGGTCGATGATTGAGTCAACCGCGCCGATCTCATGGAAATGGACCTCGTCTTTGGGCTTGCCGTGCGCTGCGGCCTCGGCCTCCGCGAGGATCTCAAGAAGCATGAGCGCGGTGTCCCGCGCAGGCTCGGGAATCCTTGACCGCTCAATGATGCGGCGTATGTCTTTGTAGCTCCGATGAGGTTGATCCGAATCCACCAGAACTTCAAATCGAACGCCGGACAAGCCGCTTCGGGTGGATCGCTCCACTTTGAGCGAATAGCCGGTAAGCCCAAGGGTCGCGAGCTGTTCTTCGAGGAAGCTCCGGTCCAGCCCCAGGTCCAGGAACGCTCCCAGGGTCATGTCACCGCTAATACCGGAGAAACAGTCGAAATATGCGAGCATCGGCAGATCCTCAGAAGAGCGATATGCGGGGCTATTCTTTGTCTTTCGGCTCTTTGGGAATAGCCAGGTCGCGACGGAGCAAATCCACTAACGCGTCGTACACCTTTTCAACCTCCGAACGGTCTTCGGAGCGTTCCTGTTCGTAACCCACAAGGAAGTAGTAGACGGCCCGGTCGAAAAAGAGGGCTGTCCTGTTATTCAGGGCCACGATGGACCGAACGTCGAAAGGCTGACCAGCGAAATTGCTCTCCTGAAAGAAGAGCCAGATGTGCCGTTTTAGGAGGATGAACACCCGCACCATTTCGGAAAAGCTCACTCCGTCTTCCGCGCACCGTATGCCTAATTGAACGTACCGGTCGGCGATCGTCTCCACCGAGGTGCGGCGATCTATGTTCACTGTGAACTCCGAAAGAATGTTGTCCGAAAGCTCCTCGAGCATCTTTTCACCCACCTGGTACTGGGACATGAGTTCACGTTTATGGAAAGCGTCCTCAAGAAAGTTCTCCTTGATCTGGTCTCGGAACCTCTCGATGAACTTTGCGTAGGCCAACTCAAAGGTTCTTCCTTCCATGATTTTCTCTCCGCGTCCTGAGCAACGCTATCGGGTGCGCCGACGTGATATGTCCGCCTGTCTCATCGGCAAGACAAAGCGTCAGTTAGGGGGTTCACCTTGCCAGTGGAACGGCGCTTCCTGTTCGAAGTCCGGAATTCCGACTTCCTGGGATGCCGGATCCTGCACAAAGACGTTTCGAAAACCCATCCGCCACGCGAGATCCACCACTCGGTCGTATTCGTCTTCCGAAACCCTGCGGTTGATTTCTGCGTGTCGGTTGCTCCGGTAAAGCGGTGAATACTGCGCCATGAGCGAGATGGTGACCGTCCGAGGCATATGCTCGCCTATCCAGGCTAAGGTTTCCTCAGACCCGGCCGCGTTTCCCGGAAGCGTCAGATGTCTTATGATTAGCCCCTTTATAGCTAGGCCGCGCATATCCACCACCAAATTCCCCACCTGTCGGCGCATGGCGAGAACGGCCTCACGAGCCGTTTCCACGTAGTCGGCCGCATCCGAGTATCTCAGAGCGATCTCGTTTGACGCGTACTTGAGATCGGGGAGATACACGTCGACGATCCCGTCCAGCAGGTCCAACGTTTCCAGGGACTCGTACCCGTTGGTGTTGTACACCACGGGCAGCGTCAGACCTTTTCTGCGAGCGATGGCCAATGCGGCCAGAAGCCCTGATAAGTGATGACCGGGGGAGACCGGTTCGATATTTGAGCACCTCGCATCCTGGAGCGCAAGCATCTCCCGAGCCAGAAGCGCCGGGGAAACTTCGTATCCGACAAACCCCTGGCTAATCTGATGGTTCTGGCAATAGACGCATCGCATGTTGCAGCGGCTGAAGAAAAGCGTGCCCGCGCCGCCGCTTCCCGTCAGTGGCGGTTCCTCGCCGAAATGCGGAAGCGCCGCGGCGATCGTGGGGACAGGCCCTGCTCCGCAATAGCCCTTCTCACCGGACACTCGGTCCACCCGGCATCGCCGGGGACACAGCCGGCAAGGCGATGAGAGCCTGCGGGCCTCACGCGCTCGTTCCAGGATCTCCTTTTCGGAGAGGCGTGTGGGCCTATAGAATAATTGGGAATCAGGTCTCATTTGGCTCTAGGGGGCTGCCGGCGCGGCTCGTTCGAGAAGCGCGCCGCAGTCGTCAGCCGCGCGAGAGACGGCGCACACGAGATTCATCGCGGAAACATGCCGACTGAAAGAGGCAGCGTTCGCAGTTGTCCGCCTTGGGCGCTCTGGGAAAATTCCCCCGCCTCACGGCCATGTCGATATTCCCGATCAGCTCCCGAAAGTTGTTCATATCTTCGGAGGACAACGCTCCCGAGCCCTTCTCATCGGGGAGCATATCACCGGGGACGCCGTTTGTGAAGATCAGGCGCTGCCAGAGGTTCTCTTCCCCGGGCTTCAAAGAGACGAAGCACGCGGCCACGTCGGTTGAGGTCTCCGGCCCAAGCCCGTCCAGGAGAGCCAGGGCGTAAACGGCGAGCTGGAGGTCATCTCCGGATAGCACATCTCGCTTGGTCGGGACACTTCCCGTCTTGTAGTCGTAAATCCAGAGCGCGGCCGCGCCCGACCCTTCGGACGGCTGGTAGCGGTCTATCCGGTCAATGACGCCGCGGATACGAATAGTTCGTCCGTGGGTCGAGGTAATTGTCAACGGAGGAGCCTGAGCGTCGCCAAAGGAGTATTCCGTTGCGATTGGATAGAGCGGCAGGTCAAGCGCCGCTTCGTAATCAACAAGCCTTCTGAGAGGACCGCGGACAAACGGCGCGATATCAACTCCTTCTTCCACTTCACGCCGCTTAGAGGGATTCGCAAGGTCTTGGGCGGTATACAGGCCCCGTGTGATGCTCTCACGAATAACCGCCGCCTCCAGAGTCTCTTCGTCGAGCGGATGATGCTCCTCAAATATCGTCCCCGCTGCGGCCTCAAGAGCTACCAGAGCATCGAGCCGATTTCCCGGGCGGATCCTCGATCTCTTGGGGATGACCCACGAGCGGTAGAATTCCGCCAAGATGGAGTGAACGACGCGACCTATTTCGCGGGCCTCGGGCTCTTCCGGTATGTCTTCTATGGGCTCCAGGGCGAGGATCCTTGAAAAGAAGAACGCGAGAGGGCACCTGATATATTCGTTGAGCATCGAGTAAGAATACGCAAAGCCTGGATCGTCGAGCAGGTCGTTTATCACCCGAAGGCCGGCCTCATCAGCGATCATACCGTCGTAAAGACCGTATTGATCAGTTCTCGATCTCTCCACGCCGGCTATCAGAGCCCGCCGAATCTCTCCGTGAAATTCTCCCGCGTCCGAACTCTTCGGAGGAAGGCGTTCGACCAGGCTGAAGAGACGTTCCCAGGGAAGCGGGGCGTTTTCCGGCCAGGAGTTGCCCATTGCCTCCAGAACCTCCAGCGAGGAGAATTGTTCCTCCTCAGGGCCGGTTTCTGTTCCCTCATTCGCTTTTCCCTCAGCCAGCAGGTCAAGGACGAAAGGGGAAGGCTCCAGTGGGTCCGCGCCGTCAGAGCACGGATATGACATGAACAGCCGTCTGGAATTTTCCATTGCCTGAGCGAAGATGAATCGCGCCTCAGCCACGGCCCGATCGACCGAGTCTCCGCCGGGGCCTCGCGGGAGTAGAAAGCTCGGTTTGGGGATTGCGGGAAAATCGTCTGCGGTTAGGCCGACCAGGAAGACCACAGGTCGGCTCAGGTTCCTCAGCTCAAGGGTCTGTGAGATGTTCACGCCGGCTAGCGCGCCTGCCTCCTGGATCATCACTCTCCGGCATCTGTCCCGGAAGATGTTCAGCACAGTTTGCAGGTCAGGGCGTTCGCGGCCCACAAGTATCAGGTCGTCACGAATTTCAGCCAGCGTCGTCAACGCCTGAGAAAAACCTTTGATGTTCTTCTCTGTGACGATCTGCCTGTCGGCCTCGCCGGGCACATCGATCGAGGCCAAAGACCGGATGAGCCGCGCTTCGATATCGTACCGGGCCACCAGTCGCTCGAGCGCGGTAACAAGATCGTGCGCGGCGCTCTCGGATTCCAAACGATCAAACGCCTGGAATTCATTCTTGAGGAGCCACAGTTGAAGAACTATCTCGCGGAAACGCTCTTTCATTCGATTCTTTCGGTCAGGGTCATCTCCGTGGCGAGCATCAATAATCCGGCGTCGGAGTCGGCTCGTAAGGGGCGCCAGCCAGTCATTCACAAAGTCGCGGCCGCCTCTCACTCCCAGATCACGGCAGATCCGATCTATAGCCACGATATTGAATTCAGTCTCCGCGAGATCGGGCGCCTCGAATTCCGATTCGGTAAGACCGAGCGCCGGCGCAATCCATTCTCGATGCTCTTCGATGAACGAGAGAAGACTCTGGGCATCGCGGGAAATGGGCGCGGCCACGAGCTGAGAGGAAAAAAAATCGAAAAGAGCATCATGAGTCCTCATGATGGCGGCCTGCATCAGAGCGAGTAGCAAACCCACCACGGGGATTGAGGCGAGAGGGATACCTCGCGTGATGTTGAACGGAATGCCGTACCGTGGGAAAATCTCAATGAACAGGCGGTAATAGGCATCCAATTGCGGCGCGACAACGTGGAAATCTTCCGGTTTCAGTTCGGAGCCGCCTTGTTCGTCAAAGAAAAGCCGTTTGATGATCCGGGCAACCCATTTTGTCTCTGCCGCCCTGTCAGGAAAGCGAAAGAGTTCGCAAGCGCGATGCGCCAAGGGGGCTTCCTCGCCAAGAAGCACGGTCGATTGTCCGGAATCGGCGCCGCGATTGAGCCCAATGCCCTCAAGAAACGACCTGCCAAAGCGAAAAACTTCAAGCCCCGCAGGCAGCTCTTTCCAGCCTTTTCTTTCGATGTGCTCGATCAGGGCCGGCGGCAGCGTAACCACCACCCTGTCTTCTTTGAACTTCCGGACCAATTGCGAGAGGAAAAGAGATTCAGGATAGTCGGGATTTGTAAATCCGTCCAAAATCAAGACATCCGCAGGGAAGGGGAGGGCGTCCGGGTAGGCGCTGAGGAGCGAAGCAGCCAGTTCAGGCGCTCTGAGAGGGTCCTCCAAACAATGCTCTTTCAGAAATAGGGAGTATTGGTCTCGCACGAGTTCCAGGTCGCGGCTAAGTTCGGGTCTGACGCCGCTTGCGCGGCTGCCTGGGGAAAAACCCCGCCGCACGAGCGCATCCAGCGCGGCGATCACATGCCGAGCCACTCCCAGAGAAACGTCTCCAGGAAACGCGAGTTTCTCGAACCGACTTTGGGGTCCAAGAGTCTCCAAGACGTGGTGAACCACCAGGGTCTTCAGTTCGGGTGAAACCCAGGCGTGGCGTACTCGTCCGCTCTTCTCAAGGATCTGCTCGGCCAGCTCCACAGGAACGAGGAAAGGTCTCAGCCACGAAACCCGCCGTTGGCGGAATTTCCGGGCCATCTCCCGGTTCTTTCTTTTGGTGGGAGAAAGATAAAGAAATCGGGGAATTCCATCGGAAGCCACCCGGCGCTCCATGATCTCCAGGAGCTGGAGGTCCAATTCGGCTCTGGTCGGCGCTGTGAGAAATTCCGCTGAATCCGGCATGAATCGTGCTCCGCCAAAACCATACTGCGTCCGATCATGTTTTTCGTCAAGCAGCGCCCATTTGCACGCGAATGAAACGATGAGTTCGCGAATGACGACGCAGTTGACGGAAAGCAGGTTCGGTGTTAGGTTCACAGCTCACAGACGCTCCTATCCTGTTCCCAGCGGAGAGACGCGAGCATAGCGTCCAAACAAAGGCGCCATTCATGAGACTTTCCAAACTTCTCGTTCCCACGCTCAAAGAAGACCCCTCAGACGCCGAAGTGGTCAGTCACAAGCTGATGCTGCGGGCCGGCATGATCAGAAAACTCACCGCGGGTGTTTACTCGTATCTTGCGCTTGGCTACCGTTCATTGCGAAAAATCGAGCAGATCGTGCGGGAAGAGATGGACGCTTCCGGAGCTCAGGAGGTCTTTCTCCCGACGGTGCAGCCTGCGGAATTGTGGATGGAGTCGGGGCGTTGGGATCTCTATGGCAAGGAGCTCCTCCGCTTCAAAGACCGGCATGGTCGTGACTGCTGCCTCGGTCCTACCCACGAGGAAGTGATTACCGACCTGGTCCGACGCGACGTTCGGTCATATCGCGAATTGCCGCTGAACCTGTACCAGATACAGACCAAGTTTCGGGACGAGATCCGGCCGCGATTCGGGCTCATGCGCGGGCGTGAGTTCATGATGAAGGACGGGTATTCCTTCCATGCGCATGAAGCGGACGCCGAAGAGACATACCGGGCCATGTGGGAGGCCTACTCCAAGATCTTCACGCGATGCGGTTTACGATTCAGGGCTGTGGAAGCGGATAGCGGGCCCATCGGGGGGAGCTTTTCGCACGAGTTCATGGTTCTGGCCGATACGGGGGAGGATACGATCGTTTCCTGCGATACGTGTGACTACGCCGCGAACATGGAAAAGGCCGAGATCAGGGCGCCCGATCCGACTTCGATCTCCGCGTGGGACGGCCCCCCGCGAAGGGCGAAAACCCCCGGTATGAGCACGATTGAGCAGGTGTCGCGATTTCTCAAGGTTGAACCGTGGGACCTAATCAAGACTCTCATACTCCGCACCGAAAAAGGGCCCGTCGCTGTTCTCATCCGGGGCGACCACGAACTCAATGAAATCAAGGTCCGAAATTTCTTGAAGGTTGACGAGTTGGAGCTCGCGGATCAACACATCATCGAGGAGATCACCGGCGGTCCGCTTGGCTTTTCGGGGCCAATAGGTCTCGAAAAAGTCACGCTCCTCGCCGATCACGCTATCAGAGCCTTGCCGCGGGCAGTGGTGGGAGGAAACGAGAACGACACACACATTCTGGATGTAGTTCCCGATCGAGATTTCCGCGTGCATCATTACCTCGACCTGCGACTCGCGGGGGACGGGGATCGATGTCCTCGATGCGACGGGAAATTGGCCTTGAGCAAGGGGATTGAAGTCGGACACATCTTCAAACTCGGGGTCAAATACTCCGAGGCCATGAACGCGCGCTTTCTCGACGCAGAGGGAGCGGAACGGCCCATGATCATGGGATGTTACGGCATCGGCGTCAGCCGGATGATAGCCGCGGCCATCGAACAGAGCCATGATAAGGAAGGCATCATATTTCCGCCCGCAGTGGCGCCCTTCACCACAATCGTCACTCCCGTGGGCGCCAAGGACCCAGGGATCGACCGGACCGCGGAAGACGTCTATCAGGAGCTGTGGAACCAGGGAATCGACACTCTGCTCGATGATCGGGACGAGCGTCCGGGAGTGAAGTTCAAGGACGCGGACCTGATCGGAATTCCCTTCAGGATTACCGTGGGCAAGAAAGCGCTGGCTCAAGGCAAGGTGGAATTGAGGAGTCGAAAGACCGGAGAAACGACCCTGGCGCCTGTGCGGGATGTTCCTCACGCGGTGCGGGAACTTATTCGGACCTGGGGCCAAGGCTGACAGCTCCACTCTTGCGACGGACCGAGCTTTCGGGCCTCCCTACTGTTGATAATAATAATACGGGTTTCCCGAATATCCCTGCTGCCTTCCATAACCCTGATACCCTCCTTGATAGTAGCCGGGGTAATAGCCTGGATAATACCCGCCATACCCTCCGTAATACCCCCACGGGTAATAGTGACTCGGGGGCGGCGCAGGCGTTGGATACCAGGGATTGGGATACTCACTCATGGGGGCTGACCACTTCACGGGGTCCTGAGCCTCGGATGTCACGGCAAGGCACGAAAACGCAACCACGAGGGAAAAGACGAACAAGAACTTGACGCGCATCGGCAGGCTCCTTTGGCGTAGGCGCATAGTCCCGCCTAGAATAGCGTTACTGAGGCTGGTTGTTCAAGGAAAAACATGGGCAGCGTCGTTGGGGCAAAGCGTTGGCCTCCCCATGCGCCTCTTTGTTTGAATTCGTTTGGTTCTACACTGGTTGCTGTGGTAATTTTGCAAGTTAAAGTTCTGCTGGGAGATCCCTGCCCATTTGCAGACATCATCGCAACTCACCATGCTTCCATAGGCGAGGAGGTCTTTTCGATGTTTGAAATCTTGGAGAAAGCGCGGATTGGGCCCGGCGTCCATCGGGCTGTGATATCCGCTCTTGAAATCGCCCGGGCGCACCGTCCCGGCCAGTTTGTTATCCTGAGGTGTTATGACCAGGGAGAACGTATTCCTCTCACCATAGCGGACAAGGATTCCGAAAAGGGGACAATCACTCTCGTCTGGCAAGAAGTCGGGGTTACCACGTACCACTTTGGAACTATGGAGGTGGGGGAGCGCTTGCAAGACCTTTGCGGTCCTTTGGGCAAGCCCACTCACATCGAGAACTTCGGAACCGTGGTAGGCGTTGGCGGCGGCATTGGCATTGCTCCGTTGTACCCCATCACAAAGGGTATGATGGCTGCGGGCAATCATGTGATTTCCATTATCGGGGCCAGGACCGAAGGGCTCCTTTTCATGACCGAGGAAATGAGAAAGGTCAGTCACGAACTGCTCATTTCCACCGACGACGGGTCTTACGGCATTCACGGATTCGTCACCCAGGTCCTCAAGGATCTGATCGACAAGGGCACGAAGGTGGATATGGTGGTCGCGATCGGTCCGGTTCCCATGATGAAGGCGGTGGCCAATCTGACCAGAGGGTACAATCTCCCCACCGTGGTGAGCCTCAATCCCATTATGGTCGATGGAACGGGCATGTGCGGAGCGTGTCGCGTCGAGGTCGGCGGAAAAACCATGTTCGGGTGCGTGGATGGGCCCGAATTTGACGGTCATCTGGTGGACTTCGATCTTCTGACCAAGCGCCTTGCAATGTACAAGGGCCCGGAACTCATCGCGCTCAATCGATTCAGAGAAACGGAGCGCGGCTGCAAATGCTCGATCCCCGGGGGTGGCGCATGACCGAACAACAAGAACCGAAAAAAGCTCCAAGGCCCAAGATCCCTCGTCAAAAGATGCCGGAGCAGAGCGCCATCGAACGAGCTCACAACTTCTACGAGGTGGCGCTCGGATATACAAACGATCTGGCTCTGCTGGAAGCCAGTAGGTGCCTTCGTTGCAAGAAGCCCTACTGCATGAAGGGATGCCCGGTCGAAATCGATATCCCGGACTTCATCGAAATGATCAAACAAGGTGACTTAATCGGCGCCTCGTGGAAGATCAAGGAGAAAAACAGCCTTCCGCGGATCGCAGGTCGGGTCTGCCCTCAGGAGACGCAGTGCGAAGCCACGTGCGTGCTGAATAAGAAGGGGAAAGGGGAACCCTGCGCCATCGGGCGGCTGGAACGCTTCGTGGCTGACTGGGCCGCGCAGCACGCGGCGGATGAGTTGCCTGAATTGCCTAAGCCCACCGGTCATAAAGTTGCGGTGGTCGGTTCGGGCCCCGCCGGGTTAACCCTTGCAGGCGGCCTCATCAAAAAGGGAATAGCGGTGACTGTCATGGAGGCGCTCCACGAACTCGGCGGAGTGCTGGTTTATGGCATACCTGAGTTCCGTCTGCCCAAGGCCATTGTCAAGGCGGAGATCGATGAACTGAGGCGCCTGGGAGTCGAATTCAAGACGAACTGGGTAGTCGGTCGCGTTGAAACTGTCGATGACCTTCTGGAAAAGCACGACTGCGTCTTTATCGGAACGGGCGCGGGCGCTCCCTTGTTCCTGCGCATACCGGGAGAGAACCTCAACGGCGTGTACTCGGCAAATGAGTACCTCACGCGGTCGAACCTCATGCGCGCGTATATGTTCCCTGAAGCCGACACCCCCATCGCCAAGGGGCGCAGGGTGGTGGTCTTCGGCGGCGGCAATGTGGCGATGGACTCTGCCCGGACTGCTCTTCGGCTCGGAGCGGAAGAGGTCACCATAGTCTACCGCCGAACTATGGCGGAATTGCCTGCCAGAGCTGAAGAAACGCACCACGCGGAGGAAGAGGGGATTAAGTTCAAACTGCTCACAGCGCCCTTGGAGATCCTGGGAAACGAGGCCGGATGGATCGTTGGAATACGGTGCCAGGAGATGGAATTGGGCGAACCGGATGAATCGGGCCGCCGAAGACCGGTTCCTGTGGAAGGCAAACTCTTCGACATCGAATGCGACACGGCTATCGTGGCTATCGGCAACGCGGCCAACCCGCTGGTGCCGTCCACCACCAAGAACCTGGAGACGAACAAGTGGGGTAACATCGTTGCCGATCTGGAAACCGGCAAGACCTCCCGGGACAGGATCTGGGCCGGTGGAGACATCGTTACAGGGGCGGCCACCGTCATACTGGCGATGGGCGCGGGCCGGAAAGCGGCCAATTCCGTGATGCAGACGTTCGGGGTCAGTTAATAGCTGTGCCCTTGAATAGGCAAGGCGTTGAGGGCATGGGCCGGGGATCTCTTTCGCTTCGGACGACGCAAGGCCGCCGGACCTTCGCGCAGGAGATCTCCAGATCACCCCAAGACCTTTTCGTCCTTCTGTAAGCCTATCAATTTCATACGGTGAGGCTTATGTCCGTTATCTCGGCTCTAACCCGCGCCATCGCTCTGATGTTACTCTTGGCTGCTGTGGCAGGCGCCGCCTCCATTCAGCAGGTCGAAGGAACGGTCAGCGAAGTGGAAGAAGGTTACCTGCTGGTGAAGCCGGATGGGCAAGCGAGAACGCTGCGATTGATTCTGCGCTGGAAGGCCCGTTTCGTGCCTCCGAAACTACCAATCAAGGGAGATCGCGTGCTCGTTCTGTACAAGGACAAGCCTGAAGGCGCGGTGATCTACGAGATACGGTATCAGAAGAACGGCGCGGGGCCAACGCCCGCCCTGGACTCTTCGTCCAAGAGCCCCAAATAACGAAGGCGTGCGGTTCATGGGCTTTTTTTTGGTCCTCAAGGCGGGGTTTCTCGGCTTCGGCCTCTCGCTCGGGGTTCAATTGCTCGTTTTCTATCTCGCGGGGCAATTCTTAGGCGCCTCGATCAGGCATTTCATTCGCGTGTTTCTGCTGGCCGCGGTAGCGTCTTTTCTCGCTGTCGATCTCCTTCTCTATATCAGGGTCCCCACCTATGAGGCTCCCCACAGCCAGTTCTTTTTGGTCGGCTGCATTGGCGGCTGGCTCGGAGGACTTGCATCCGGGCTGACCCAGATGCGAGGGTACCTGGTGCGCTTTCTGAACCGATAAGGTCACGAGCTGTCTCGCGACACCTCTTCAACAGCCTGAGTGAGTACCCCAAAGAACTCCTGGAGCTGCATCTCCTGGTTCACACTGTCGTACTTCCAGCCTAGGTGCCAACTGCACGAGCTGCAGATGAGAAAACGCCAGCCGTAGCCGGGAAACCAAGAGTATTCCATGAAGAGCCGCTCATCGGCCAGAATGTTCTCGCATTGGGAAAAGGTCCGGAAGTTGCACCGGATACCGGATGGATTGATGAAGGAGTGCGTGTCGGTTCCGTTTATCTTCACCAGGTCGCCGGATCGTGCAATGAGCGCCCCGCACATGGAGCAGCGGTACTCTTTCCCGCTCTTGTCCTTGTCGTCGTCGGGGAGCTGGAGGTATCCGATCATGACAGGATTATATAGGAGCTGCGCAAGAGATGAAATGCGACAGCTTCTGAAAAACCAATTGGGATCACGGCGTCGGCTCAGCGCACAACTGAATAAACACGGTCGCGCTTCCCCGTGTGTTACCGCGGCTTCCGCCGGAATAGCGGAAGGCGCGCCCATGCGCGTGTCCTATTCGAGAAACAAAGGACTTAGTCCGCGACGTATCCATCCTTCTTGAGCATGGATTGGACCTTGGCGCCGGCGCCTTTGGGCACTCTCATGGGATATCCGAGAGGGTTACGTTTGTCGGCTTTGGGGAGTATGCCGGTGGTGGGATCAACACCGGGGTTTAGTTCCCACATGGCCCTTGGATTGGTCTCGCACCATTGCGCTACCTGGTGGAGAGGCAGATCTTTACCGAGCTTGATCCGTTCCAGGAAGTCGTAGGCTAGAGGCGGCGGTGTCGCAACATTCACCCCGTAGAGGTCTCGGTGGGTCGCAATGATCTTGAGAGCGATAAGTCGAGGAATCATGATTTCAGAGCGCGGCGGCATAACCGTGTCCCAGTACGAGTACCCCCCAGCCTTTTTCACCACGTCGTCAATCTTTCCGACGCCGTCCACGTAAGCGCAGATGGCGAGCAACCAGTCTTTCGTCTCCTCCCGGCTGTGCAGCCACTGGAACACCCTGCACGCGATCCTCGTGGAGAGCACGGGATCTCGACGATCGTCCCAGTCATTTGTCGAGAACCACTTGGCGACCGGAAGATCCTTGTGTTCCTCGCCCGACCCCAAGGCCCACCATCCAACACCACCGGACCGCGTGCGGAAAGAGGTTTTCAAATCGCTCAGGAGCGCCGACAGGTAGATGAAATCGCGCGGGATCTTCTCCGCCTCAAGCACTCGCTCGATTATTCCGCCGTAAACGGCCATCCGGTCGAACCACTCCAGCATCCCCGCGCGCCGGTCCATGAGCAAGTAATTGAGCTGATCCACCACGCGCTCGGTGACGTCTTTGCGTTCAAAAGGAATGCTCACGGTGGCGAACGAGATCCCGTTCTTCAGGACGTCCGGCGGCAACACGTAATGGGCTCGCGTGTAACCCCCAGGGGTCGCAGGTTCCCCCCCGCGGCACACGCCACCGTAACACCAGCCGAGCAAGGTGATCATAATAGCAGTGAAAGTGATGACTATGGTTCTCAGTGGTGGGCGCAGCGATTCTTTCATCCAGTTGCGGCGGATACCGGCAAGATTTTCTCACCTGGGCCAGAAAGAAGTAATTCCTGATCGTTCCCGTGAGAGCGATCCCAGGATTCGTCAGCCGTTGAGTCGTTCCCGAAGTTCCTTCCCGGTCTTGAAAAACGGGAGGTATTTGGTCCTCACCTCGATCTTTTCGCCGGTCTTGGGATTTCTCCCTGTATAACCCTCGTACTTCTTGATCACAAACGAGCCAAATCCGCGTATCTCGATACGACTTCCAGTAACCAGAGCGGCGGACATCGTCCTAAAGACCATGTCAACTATCTCTTCGGCCTTTCGCATGGGCAGATCCATCTCCTTGGCCAACATCTTTACTAGGTCGGACTTGTTCATGTGCAACTCCTGTCCATGTCCCAAAGAAAAACCAAGCTCATGTTGCCGGAGACCATCGCCCGCACGAGCAAGGAGCCGGAATTACCGTAAAATATGAAACGGAGACGGCCTTCGTCACTTTGACGGTCCATCCCCGGGAGGTCCTGCCAAAACAATAGTCAAGCCCCTCGGCCGGCTCTCCCATTGTGAACAACGGTTGTAATCTCCACACCTTATGAATTGCGTTCCGCGGCTCTGCATGCCAGGCTGTGAAAGCCTGACCCCTTAGGGGGAATGCTTAGGACCGGAAGGAATCTGATTTCGACCCGCCCCTCGCCTTCGCTCTGGTAGCGGGCGAATGCACCCGACAAAGAACCCCCGAATTCGTGAGCATCGCGGCAAGAGTTTATATGGATAGCTCTCGGATGCCGAATTGTCAAGAAAATTTAGGCTCGTCCGGGCCCGAGCTTCCTGCGGGGACGTCTTCCTCCCTGTGTTCTTTGCCTTCCCCTTCAGCGAACTCCTCGAAAGACGCCGAGCGATTTCCGGCCGTATGAAACGGTTTACGGCCGTGATCGGACTGGCGGGACCGCCTCAAGAGGGATCCTGAGTGGCGCGGCGCTTGAAAAAAGCAAAAAAATCACTCGTATAGCTTGAATTGACGTACCGCTTGAGAGTGTGGTCCTTTTGCTTCGGAGAAAGCTTGGCGGCTTTGATCCGCTCGCCGTTCTCGCCGATGTAATAGATGTTCCCAAGCACGTTATGGGGGTTGGCATCTCCGTGAATAGCCCGAACGCATCCCGCAAGGATGAGGGCTCTGGCAAGATCCTTCGTGCCTATGTGGTGTCCGATGGCGAAGACCACGTTTCCGTCTTCTCGGATGCCGAAAGCGCTTCGCGTGGCTATGAACCAGTTGGGCCCAGAGGTATGAATCAACTGCGATCCACCGAGATAGTTACTCCACTGATTCCCAGGACCATATCCATAATATCCGCCCCACTGAGGCCCCGGTCCTTGCCATCCACCATAGCCCGCTTCATCGAGGAACTCGTCTTCCACGAGAAGATAGCCCAGGCCGATCTCAGAGTCGGTGGGCCGGCCGCCTTTGTTCACGGTGTTGACGACTTTGCCGTCCTTGACGATCAAATGTTTGAGTTGGCGAGCGTCGCGGATCTGATCCACGGGGATGTCGTCATCCCACTCCAGGATATCAACCGAGTCGTCGTTATAGACCACCACCGTCGCCATGCCCGGAACCATATTGTTCAGGACGGTGCCACGGAAAATGGCGCCCGCGTTTTCAGCGTGTTTCTGTTTCCACAGAGCATTGGTGATCGCGAGCAGGTCCGGAACATTCTCCGGTTCGACCTTTGAAGAGGCCAGTGTGGCCTTGGGCTCCGAAGACCCGATATAAAGCCTCATAGAGATCCGCTTCATGTCGAACAAGAGCATATGGGCGATGGCAGTGGGAAACTGAGGACTGGGCCGATAAGTCGTGCGGAATACGGCGGGCGCGCCGTCCCCCGCCCGAGGCATCTCCTCCGCGCTCCAAACCCCTTCGCCCGGAAGTTGAGGTTGAACGTAGAGGGGGGGAATTCTCGCAAGGGACAACTCACGCTGACCCTCCCCAGAGAGAGGGGTATGAGACTTCAGTGAAGCCACCAAAGTTGAGGAATGCAGGTCGGATGCGACATCATGTCTAGATGGCGCCATACTGCGAGTTAGCGCGCCCTTCGTTGGCGAGCCCTCATCAGAAGGCTCGGCGCCGTCCCGGGGGTCTTCACTGCGCGTTGCGTTTGTTTTGGCTTGCCCCTGCACGCTTCCTCCCCACAAGAGCGGCTCCCAGACCGATATCGCATATTCGTCTATCGCGGCCCGGGCCGCGGTAAGGAACCAGCCGGACATACATATAATCAGGAAAGACATAATTATTGCTGGGAATGGTGGCGCCGCGGAATTTGGGGAGCGAATTCCCAAGGTGGGACGAACCCTGAAACGTAACCTATGCGCACAGGGGAGTCCGGGAAAGATACCAAACATGATCACCAAAACCTCTCACACTAAACAGGCTGATTGTCCGGCCTGTCCGCTCGTCGAGAACTCGTGTCACTGCGGGAGCGGCCGAGCAATCCTGGCAGTTCTGCGGCCCAATCGGTCTCGTCGTTGGCCGTCGCCATGACTCCGTAAATGGCTTTCAGAAAGGCTTCCACCTTAACAGGTCAGTAGCTGAACCGCTGTTGACAAGGCTTCCGGCTTGGGCTATGCATACCCGAATTCCGGTGAAGATGCCCGGTCTTCACGTCCTTCTCCCGGATACCGGGGCCTTGCAGGCGCAGGCGCGGGGAAACGGCGCAGCCCCGGCTTCCCCTGTGGTTTTTCCTTCTATCAATTCTGCCCCTTAACGTCAAGACCGCCCCTCGTTCCACCGTGCATTTCTCGTCCGAGAAGGGAGCCTTTCTTGTGATCTACTTCGCCGATCTCCATATCCACTCGAAGTATTCCAGGGCGACATCGCGGGACTGCAACTTGGTGGAGCTGGCCCGATGGGCCGCGCTCAAAGGCATCCTGGCGCTCGCTACCGGAGACTTCACCCATCCGCAATGGCGCTCTGAGATCAAGGACCTACTGGAGGAGGTTGATAACGGCCTACTTCGCTTAAAAAAAACCCGTGTTCCGCGGGTAGAACTGCTCCCCAACGGATTCGGCCCGGCTGATGTGCGCTTCGTGCTTAACGTGGAGATCAGTTCTATCTACAAGAAGGACGGGGCCACCAGAAAAGTTCACAACCTGATATTCATGCCGGATTTGGCTTCAATGGACCGCTTTTCGGAGAAGCTTGACCGAATCGGCAATATCAAGTCCGACGGCCGACCTATTCTCGGGTTGGACAGCCGCGACCTTCTTGAGATAGCTTTGGAGACGTCGTCTGATGCCTTCCTAGTTCCCGCGCACGTGTGGACTCCCTGGTTTTCCGTATTGGGGTCGAAATCAGGCTTTGATTCTATTGAAGAGTGCTTCGGAGATCTCACTCCCCACATATTTGCGTTGGAAACGGGCCTATCATCGGATCCGGAGATGAATCATCGGGTCACTTCCCTGGATCGGTATACGCTCATTTCAAATTCCGACACTCATTCCCCGCAAAATATGGCCCGAGAAGCCAATATCTTCGCGGGCGCTCCGGGGTACTTCGCGATTCGAGATGCGCTCAAAGACGGCCCGTGCTCGATAACCCTCAAAGAGAACGCCGAGCCTCCGTTTGAGTCAATAGATGGACGTCAGCTCGCGGGTTGCGGGTCAGAGAACGGCGTCGGGAAAGACCATCGAGGGTTTCTCGGAACGATCGAATTCTTTCCCGAAGAGGGCAAGTACCACCTTGATGGACACCGCAAATGCGCTACGCGACTTGAACCGGAACAAACCGCGGAGCATAGAGGGCTCTGTCCGGTCTGCGGGCAGCCGGTAACCGTTGGGGTGATGAACCGAGTCATGGAACTCGCTGACCGCGCTCCGGGCCAAAAGCCGCCAAGGGCGGCCCCCTTCTGGCGCCTACTGCCGCTTCGGGAAATCCTTGCCCAATCATTGGGGGTGGGACCGCAGTCATTAAAGGTGCGTACCCTGTACGACAACCTGCTCGCTCGGCTCGGACCCGAACTCAACATCCTGTGGACGACTCCGCTGGATGACATATCTCGCCAAGCGCCGGAGATCGTGGCGGAAGGCATTTCCCGCGCTCGGCAGGGGAGGGTGTCCATCCTGGCCGGATACGACGGCGAGTACGGAACGGCGCAGCTCTTTACCCAAAGCGAACGACACATGTTCCTCGGTCAACAGAGCCTTGTGCCGGTCCAAATCACGCGTGCAAGGCAGACACGCGGTTCGGGTGGCTCGTCGCCCGGTGGAAAGAAGCGCGAAAAACTCCACGCAGGCGTCAAACCAGTAGAACCACCGAGCGCACTGAACCAAGAACAGATAGAGGCTGTGAGCGTTTGCGATCGGCCCGCACTGGTACAGGCTGGGCCTGGGACCGGCAAGACGAGGACGCTCACGGAACGCATCGCGAACTTGCTCCGTCATGGGAAGGATCAGGGAGGAGCGATCACTGCGGTGACCTTTACGCGCAAAGCCGCGGGAGAGATGAGCGAGCGACTGGCAGGACTGATTCCTGAAAAGTCCGAGCAAGGCTTTTGGGTAGGCACATTTCATCAGCTCGGTTCGCGCATTTTGGGCATGTTCCAAACAATGGGCAATGCGGCGGCGAGAGATCGAATACTGGAAGAAGACGAAGCGATCGCGCTCTTCAGAAAGGCGATCAAAGAAGCGCGTGTCGATTACCCGCTTGCGAGGTCGGCTTCTCTTTACCAGGAAGTCAGCTTGCTCAAACAGCAACTCGTTACTCCTGAAGCGTACATCGAGCGAGATGACCTTGCTCGC
>Ga0194126_10003582_pt1 | contig 24355 bp, 26 predicted proteins | sample TA2KigC150mmetaG_FD_148641 | JGI IMG/M metagenome (GOLD analysis project Ga0194126, IMG submission 148641) | Freshwater microbial communities from Lake Tanganyika, Tanzania - TA2015035 Kigoma Deep Cast 150m | ecosystem: Environmental > Aquatic > Freshwater > Lake | place: Tanzania: Lake... | reverse complement strand
GCCCTACCGTGCAGGGTTCTCGAAGGGAGCGCGGGCGTCTCGCCCGCGGCAGCGCCCGATCGGCTCGGCGGGAGCCTCGCCCTACCGTGCAGGGTTCTCGAACGGAGCGCGGGCGTCTCGCCCGCGGCAGGCGCCCGATCGGCTCGGCGGAAGCCTCGCCCTACCGTGCAGGGTTCTCGAACGGAGCGCGGGATTCCCTGAGCCAGAACCGGACGCGTTCGGGCGTCGGCTCTTGCCCGAACTGGCGATAGTGGCCCTCGACCAGAGCACTGATGACCGGCCAATCCTTTTCCCGCTGGGTCTTCTTGGCTTGCACGAGATCTTCCACCGCGAGCAGTTCGAAGACGTTGCTTTCATCTTCGGCAAGGGTCGTTCGTCGCTCCCACAGGGTCTGAAAATCCGGCAGGTCTCGAAGCCGCGTCATGACATGCACACGCAGTCCCTCGATGCCAGCGGCCTGGCAGCGAAAATGAACCGCATGGCCCCGGGCCAGCAGTTGCGGGTCAAAGCGGGGCACAGCAATCCGCCGCGCATTCAAGTCGGCCAGCGCGGCGTGCAGACGGGTGTAGTTCTCGGGGTCCGCGAGAATCGCGAGGTCCACGTCCTTGCTAAACTGAGCCGCGCCGTAGAACACGCAGGCCTGGCCGCCCATAAGCAATGCCTGCACCTGATGTTTGCGAATCGTCGAAAGGACTTGTCGGATCGGGGTCGGGATCAAGGCTGCCTCCCATCGCCAGGTACTGCGCGAAGAGCTCCTCGCTGCGCCGGAAGCGCTCCAGCGGAGTGAGGTCCACCCACTCCTGCCATTCTTCCGGCATCTGTTCGTAGGTCATCGCGAGGGCAGCGTAACCCCGCTGTACCAAGGCGGCAACCGCGTTTCCTGGGGCGATCCTTCACAGGCTTCAGCGCGAGGTTTTGGACCAGGCCTTCCGCCGCATGGGTGTCGCGCGTGACCATCCAGGCGGCCAACGCCATGTGGAGCTGGCGCATGTTGCTGCTCACGGAGGATGCCCAGTATGCCGACCTGATGGAGCGCGTCTTCTACAACAGCATGCTCTCCGCCATCGGCCTGGACGGGAACGACTACTTCTACACGAATCCACTGCGGCGCGGCCCGAAGGACGTGCCGCTTCTGAGCAACGATTCGAAGGTCCGTTGGACCGACACCACGCCTGCCTCAGAGGTCCACTGCTCTTGCTGTCCGCCCAACCTTGCGCGTACGCTCGCCCAACTCCACACCTACGCCTACGGGCTCTGCGCCAATGCGGTGTGGATTCACCTCTATGGCAGCAGCCGACTTGACACCCAACTGCCCGGTGAGGAGTCCATCAAACTGTCGCAACACACCGATTACCCTTGGGACGGCAAGATCACCCTCCGCCTCGACGTCCCCGCCTTCGGCCACCGTCTGGCCGATCGCGACGTTGGAGAGTTCCATTCGTGTTCATTTTCGAAAGTCCGGCCTTGCAGGGTCAGCTTCACGGTGTGCCAGGCTCCGACTTCCGGATCAATGTGCCGGACCCGCGGCTTTTCCTCGTCCTTGAGGCCCATCTTCGTCGCCGTGTCCTTCGGCAGGAAGTAATAGCTCTCCAGGTGGCCCATGCCGCCGCGGGACCGGAGGTTGAACTGCTCCATGTCGCCGAAGCCGGGAATCGCCGGAATCAGTTTGCGGAAGTTGATGCCGCTGTCGGAAATCGTCGGCATGCGAAAATCGAGCATCAGCACGAAGTCTCGATACGCCTTCTCGGTCGCCAGGTCCGCGCCCCATTCCTTGAGCAGGCCGTGGGCTTGGCGACGCCGTAACTGTCGAGAATCTGGACCTCGTGGTTGCCGTGAAAGATGACGCCTGAGTTGGCGCCTCTGGCCACCATGAATTCCAGATGCACCTCGACGTCTCCCAGTCTGCTGTATCGCGGGTTTTCCAATCCGCACACGCGTCCGCCGGCTGGGCAGCGCGCCGACAAGAATGTCGGCGCTACGAGGGGACGCCGATCGGGCCACATTCTATTCAGGGTGCCGATGGTGTTCATTGGAGCGCCAATCTTCTTTACAGACCTCCTGCAATGCTCTTCACAGTTCCCAACCCTGGCGGTATTCGCGGCGGAGGAACCGCTCCGCTTCTGGACAGTTGGTGGCTTTTAACTTCGCAGCGTCCCATTCGAGCTTGCGGCCAGCGCGATGGGCGGCCGTTCCCAGCAACACGGTCTCGGTCAGGGGACCGGTGTCATCGACATTGCACAAGGCCGGGCGGGCGCCCTTGCAAGCCGCCAGCCATTCGGGCTTGTGGCCGGGCGAATCGGGAATCGTCCGCGGGGGCGGCTGGACATTGGTGAACTTCTCCTTGGGATACAACTCGTGCCGCCCGTAGTCGGCGACCAACATCCCGTTGGCACCGACAACGAGCACGCCCGCAGGCCAGTCGGGGAGGTTCGCCTCCGCTTGCAGCGGAGGGCGTTTGTCGCACAGACGTGGACTCCGCGGATCGGGCCGATGGTTCCCGCGCGAATCCACTCGACTATCCGCCGGTAGTTCTGGCCGGCGTGGTTCATGGTGCCGAGCTGGATGGCCGCGCCGGTCGCCCGGGCCACTTCGGTCAGCAGACGCACCTCGCGGATGTTGTGCGCGAGCGGCTTCTCGCAGTAGGCGTGCTTTCCCATTTTGAGCGCCGCCATCGTGGCAGCCGCGTGAATGTGGTCGGGCGTGGAAACCAAGACGGCATCGAAGTCATTGGCCTGTCGCTCGAACATCCTGCGGTAGTCAAGGTGCTCGGCGCATTTCAGGTGTGGCCGGCCACGTTTCGCGTTGATCTCGTTCACGTAGGCAGCCACGGGTTCCCGTCCCGCCACTCCGCCGTAGTAAAAGCGGGCGTAGTCCGTTTCAGCAGCCGGGTCGGCGATGGCCACGACTTGGGCACACGAAGCCGCGGCGCGCAAAGGACTGCGCGCCCTGCCGCCGAGTTGTAGGCCATCTTGGTGACTCATCAGTAAGTGCGTTTACCGTGGTCCTTCGGAGCGCAAGGCCCGGCGCAGCCTCTGGCGCATGGCCTGCAACGCTTCGACGTGCTCCGGAACACCCGCCAAGTTGTGCCACTCGTGCGGATCTCTTTCGTGATCGGCATCCACCACTATGCCGATGCAATCGTCCACCGCCGCGACGCACGCCAGGTAAGCCTGGAGGAACGCCTTAAGGCCAGCCTCCATGGCCGGATAGGACTGACCCAACGTGCGGTAGTAGCGGAGGCCCTTGACCTCGTCGGTGAACACCTCGCGATAATGCGTGTCGGCGGCGTCGCCCGGTTCGATCGCTGGGAGTTGAAGGGCGTTGAGGGGGAACAGATCGAAATACCTCTTCGGCGCATACAGGGGCGTGTGAGGACGGATGAAACCGACAGCGAGGAAGAAAGGCTGGCCGTCCTTCTCGCGGGCGAACTGGCCAATGCGCTGTGCAGCCCATTGCGCGTTGCGTTCGTCGGGCGTGGGATCGCGGTCGTCCTCGCTGGCATAGCGCAGCGGTTTCGCCTTGCCCCAGGTGCCGTAGATCCAGCCTTTGCCCTCCTTGCCGCCGAAGGGGACATCCGAGAGCGGGGCGAAAGAGCCGTCCACAGCGCCAATCGAACGGAAGGGCTCCGGCACGGATGGATGGCCCACTTGCTCCTGGCCGTTGTAGGCGAACGGGCCGTAGTCGGGCTTGAACGGGAACTCATCCCAGTCGTTCGTGCGCAAGTGGTGCATCAGTTTGCCCGAGCCAACGACCCGATATCCGTTGGCGCGGAAGTGCTCCATAAGCGTGCGCGAATTCTGAAGCACGGGATTCTCGAACCACGGCTGAAAAAAGAAGTTGCCAGAGCTGTGCGGATAGATCCCGGTGAGAAAACTGGCGCGCGACGGGGCGCAGATTGGATTGTTGCAGTCGGCGCGTCGGAACGAAACCCCGCTTCGGGCCAACCGGTCCATGTTCGGTGTGTGCGCCTGCGGATGCCCGCCCAAATGCCCGACGTAGTCGTTGAGGTCGTCGCAGACGATGAGGACGACATTGGGACGTTCCGCGGCCGGAAGCGTTGGCGCGCAAGCCGCCAGCGCCAGCGCGCCGCCCACGAGGAGATGCAGGGTGTCGGTTTTCACGCTGTTCATGGTTCTTGGTTGCCCGCTGTCCACTCGATCAGATTGAACAGGATCTTGTCTGCGACCGGATCTTTGCCGAGGTATTCGACGAGGCGCAGTTGCGAGGCGATGCATCGCCCCCGACCGACGGGCACGCTGGCCAGGTCGGCACCCCACCACGTGTCGCCCGGTCCGTAGTAGCCGCGTTTGCGCAGATCGTAATCGGGATACCAGTCATAGCCGATGGCGGCGACAATGGTCTCGCCGCCGGCGTCGAGCAGGGTGCTCTGCGCCCACACATTTTCGTAAACGGAACCCATCATGGTGTCGACCGGGAGACCGGCAAACGCCGGGTGCTCCTTCACCAGGTGTGGAATGCAGGTCCAGTTGCCTAAGGCCCGCTTCACTCGTGCTGCGATCGGCAGCAGGGGCGAAGCGTTCCCGGCCTTCCCCCAGGGAACGTTCGGGCCGCCGCCTTGCAGGTAAACGCCAGTCCCTCCGGACCTGATGAATTGCGCCAGTTCCCCGAAGAGCTTCCGCTGCGCTGGTGTGCTGGCCTGCGTGCGCGAGACCAACACGGGCAAGGCACGATCGGTCTGCGCGCCGAATTCTGCGAACGCGATCCCAGCGCGCTCGAGGAATGACTTGAGCGAGTTGCTCGGATCGAGCACGGCAATGCGTTGGCGGGGCGCCGCCAGTTGGCCGCTAGCGAACACATCGAAGGCGCAGGTGTCGCCGGCAATCCACGCGCCGTCTTCCGCGGTGACCTCCGCCTTGACCGTCAGCGTTCCCTGCAGCGCCCGCGTATCGAGCCGCTCGGTGCCAAGCTGCGCGATGCCGGACCGCCAATCGGCCTGGGTGGTCTTGGCGAACACGGTTCCACCGTCCGCGTCGGCGACCTCGACGCGCAGGGTGCCTCGGACGACGTCCAACTCGTTGACGCCTGCGATCTCGATCCGCGTGCCACGCTCGGCATACACGTTGCGCGGTCGAATGCGGATCGAGAGGATGCGCGGCCGACTGGCCGCTTTTGTGGCCTCGTACGCGTAGGTCTTCGGCTGGCGAAACAGGTCCAGCAGGCCCGCGCCGAGGATCCAATCGCCGTCCGTCAGGGCGTGGATGCAATAGCCGGCCACTTCGGGATTGCAGCGCACGGCCTCGATCATGCGTTTGTTGGCTGCGCCATGGAGACGCTGCTGGTCGAGGCAGAATTTCTGCAGGTCAGGGTAGAGCGCGCTGAATCCGCTTTCGTGCAAGGCGCGCTGATGCTGCTCGGCGAGCCGACGATGGTAAACGGTGGGCGGGGCCAGCGGATGGCCGGTTTCGGCAAAACGCCGGTTATTGTCCACCAGGTCAGGCAGGCTGCCGTAGCCCAATTCGGAGAAGAAGGTCATCAAACCCGGCACCACGTTGCGTCCGGGCATGCGGCCCCCGAGGCCCATCGCCCGCATTTCTTCATGCGTCTTGCTGCCGGTGAGCAGCAGCTTGTCGTAGACCTCCTCGTTGATGTGTTGATCCGGGTAGTCGTGAACGTCATTGAACTGGGTCGGTTCGGACTCGTAAGGTCGATACATGTTTGCGCCATAGGCCCAACCACCCGATTCGTCCAGAATCAGCCGCGTCGGATCCAATTCGCGAGCGAGCATGGACATCGGGTGCAGTAATCGCTTGAGCACCGGACGTTTCAACTCGTTGAACAGCTCCCACTGCACCACACAGGCGCGATTGCGGTCGCGTACGATGCTCTCGCGCACTTCGTTTTCGACCCAGCCAGGCAGGCGTGCCGATTCCACCGGAAGATCCATGCACTCGATGGCCAAGCTGCCCACGGTGAGCACGCCCAGTTCGTCGGCCAAGTCCAGCCACATCGGCGGAGGCGGCTTGCGCCACGGCCGGATCATGTTGAAGCCAGCGTCCTTGGCCAACTGAATCTCCCGGATGGCCATTTCCCGACTGTCGGGATAGGCCAGCTTGACCGGATACAGCCCCTCGAAGAACGTGGCTTTGAGGTACATGGGCCGGCCATTCAGGTGAAACCGCTGGTCGCGAATGGTGAACTCGCGCATCCCGAATCGTGTGGTCCATAAATCCGAAACGGCACCGCCGCACGTCACGCCGACCTCGGCGCGGTAAAGGTGGGGATGGTCCGGAGACCAATGCACGACGTTGGTCAGCGGGAGTGTCCATCGGTGCCGATGGGTGCCGGGCTGGAGATCCCAAGTCCTAGTTGCAGTGGCCGCAATGGCCCCGGGCTGGGTGGCGGAGCGAACCGTGAGTTCGACCCGAGTGCCGGTGGCCTTCATCCCTCCGTGCGCCAGTACCAGGTGAAACGTAGCGGTGTGGTCAGAGATTCGCGGTTCGATGAACACATCCTGCACGAACACCTCGCCGGTGGCGACGAGGCGCACCGGTTGCCAGATGCCGCCTGCGATCGCGCCGCGCCATTGCGGCGTCTCCATCGGGCCCACGCCGTCCACCCGTGTATCCTGAAGGAGAATCGGGCCAACCACGCGCAGGATCAACGTATTCTCCTCGCCGTATCTCAAGAGGTCGTCCACCCGGAACTCGAACGGCGTAAATCCGCCCTCGTGGGTCCCGACCGCCGTGTCGTTCACCCAGACCTCGGACCGGAAGTTCACCGCGTCAAACTGCAAACGGACCATTCCGCCTTTCCAGCCTGCCGACACGGTGAACGCTCGGCGGTAGAAGGCCACACCTTCATAGTCTTTCTCCGTCAATTCCCAGCATCCAGGCACACCGATCTCGCGCGCCAGGTGGTGCGGGAACTGCCCCTCCCGTTCCCACTGCTGCTCCCGGCCTTGGTTTTGCCGGTCAAAGACGATCTGCCACGAGCCATCCAACGACGCGGTTTCCCGCGCCATCACCCCCGTCGCCACCAGCAGCGCAAGGACCGGGCCGGATAAGGTCCGCCAACGAGCCAAGCCGCGTTGCTCAGAGGCCGGTGGGAAGAGTTTGGCGGTCGGGGTGCTGGAGAGACTGAGCGGCTTCAGGGGCATTGGCGGCCCGCAGGTTGGTGCGGTGCCACAGGATCTGCTGGCCGGCCTGGATCGTCAAGTGGCTCCGCGGTCCCGTTTCGGCCAGCGGGTCGGACTGCGGGAGGTTGGACAAGGCCCCGGGTCGTCTTGGTGGGTCGGCCGATCTGTCATTCAGCCGTGCGGTTGGAGGGCAGTCCAACGGAACCGGAGTTGACAGGTTGTCCCCTTGCTGGATGCTCATGCCATGGAACTCTACAGTGAACCCCGCGTTGCGGCGTGCAGAGGACAGCGCGCCATCTACCGCCGACCTGTAGTCTGTTTCGGTGACTCATGAGTATACTCCATGAACCCAACCCAGATCCAGCGCGCCCTCGCCGACATCACCGCCGAAACCGACCCGACGCTTAAGCATCTCAAGCTCGCGAGCCTCGTCTCCGCCGTCTTCCGCGAACGCGGCGCGGAACTGGTCGTTGTGGGAGGTTCCGCGATCGAGTTCTACACCGAGGGCGCCTACGTATCCGGCGACCTGGACTTTTGCGTGGAATCAGCGGCCACCGCGCTGACCGCCCGCTTGCGGCAGGACATCATGGCCCAGCTCCAAGCCACCGGCGGCCCGCGCAGTTGGCAAGTGGGAGGCTTGTTTGTGGATGTGCTCGCGTCGTTCGAGAACCTGGCCCGGACCCCTATTCGCCGACTGGACGGCCCCTACGGCGAGGTGCGCATTGCGCCGGTGGAAGAACTCATCGTCGAGCGGGTGTTGATTTCCAAGTATCCAGTGGACTACCCACCGGCCCTCGAGTGTGCTAAGAAACTGCTGGCCGCCGCCCTGCTGGGTGAAAGCGAAACCGACTGGGCCGAGGTCGAACGATTGGCTAATGACCGAGCCTATAAGAATTGGATCGACGTTAGAAAGCTCGTCAATGAACAAGCCCAAACTCTCCAAATCGGGAGCCCCTACCATCCCGATGAATGAGCCGATGCGCTGGGCGGACTGGCTCGCCGGCCGCCGCGCTCGCCGCGAGACGGGCCAGCGCGTCGCCCCCGGAATCATCCGCCGCGCCAGCAGCTCGAGCGACCAACGCCTGCGCAGACTGTTCGATGGCGAGCGCGGCCTGCCGTTCAAGGCGACGGACGAACTGTGAGCAGACCGGCGGGCCTGAGCCGTTTCCACGATGTTGGTAGAAACCGGGATGACCCTTCAGCTTGCCGCCGGGACCGAGACGCACGACCTCGAGGTCCAGGCTGGGCACGACGAAGCGCACCTGCTTGCCCCAGCCGTTATTCCGCCAGTTCCGCCAGCACGCCCATGAAATGGGGCGTGACGCGGATGAATTGGCTGAAGCTCTTGCCCAGGCCGCTCATCGCCTGGATGGCCGGCGCGGTGCCTTTGCGCAGATGCGCGGCGATCCGGGCAGGGCGCGCGCTTTCCGTGGTGACAGTTGCTGACGCACTTGGCACGCTTGGTTGATGCGATTGATGTGCGGTCGGTCATCATTGAGGTCTTTGCTGTCGGGACTCTGCGGTTGGCTGGGCGGGTTGGCTCTGGCCCAGCCTTGGTACGGCCCGCCCCCGAGCCTCTCGATCCACATCGAGAACCATCCGAGCGACCAGCGCTCGACGGTCCTTGCCTGGTCAAGCCGCGTGGACACGATCTATACAGTCCTCGAATCCGGTAGCCTAGCTTCGCCCACCCCCTCGGTCGCCACGCTCGTGCAAGGGGAAGCCGGTCTGGCCCAGTTTTGGACTGGCTTCGAAGCTGGGACGCGCTTCTTTCGGCTCAAGGCGGCGCGCCTGGTCCCGGTCGTCGTGGACGACTTCGCCCGTATGGGCAGTGGCCTGCAACCGTTCGGCCGTCCGCCTCTGGGAGCACCCTGGATCGCAATCGGCTGGGGAGGATTGGGGGAGGCGACTCACGGTTTTCTATCCAACGGCGATTTTGTCACCGACCTAGCAGCTCACTCGGCGGTGACCTACTTGTGTCAGGTACTACCGACAACACCTTGCCTGATCGAGGCGGATTGTCGGTGGGAACTCGACACCGGAACGGGTGGGGGAGGGGGTGATGGCACTTGCCTGCTCGTCCAGCAATCGGCCCTCCTGGATCCACAACCTCGTTCACCTCCGCCTCACGCGTGTGGGCGCCTTTTTGGACCTCATGGACAATGGGGAGTTCACGAACCATGCCAAGGCCGAGTTCCCAATGTTGCCCCTAGGAGTGAGCCACAACTGCAAACTCTACCTGGATGCGGAAGCGGGCTGCATCCTTGCGGTGCTAAACGGTCAGCCCATCCTGAGGTTCCAGCACCCGGCGATTTCGCGATTGGCTGGGCCGTTCGCGTTTTGGGAGCTCTACTACGACGATCCGGACTCGCAAGCGCGGTTGTTGGTCGAACGTGTGCTGGCTGCTGTGCCGTAGCAGCGGCCCAAGACCGGTCCCGCTTCTATCGGGTTCGCGACCTCGAGCTTTGACCCTGAGCGGGCCGTTACCCTGCCGCGGCGCGCAGAGGACTGCGCGCCCTACCCTGGTACTATTCCTCGCCTAGTGTTCGTGGGCGTAGCGGCGAACTGGCGTTCGCCGCTGTTCTGGGCGCACCGATTCGTGAATGCAAACGTGTTGGCACCTTGCTAGGCCCGGTTCTGCCGGTCGGTCACGGCTGAACCGACACGCGGTAGATCGCCAGCGGCGGCGCCTCCGCGTCCACAAAGCTCGACACGGCGTTCGTGGCGCGGAAATGCTCGGCGATAACCGTCCAGTCCGCAGCGGTGACCGAGGGCTTGCGGTGGATCTGGTAGTCGTAGCCGGCCACGCTGGGCCAAGTGATGACGGGCGCGAGGCGAATGGCGGTTTTGACGCCGGACAAAGCGTTGCCTGGGTCGGTTTGGTTACGGAATTCCTCGCCATTGGTGGCGCTGTCCAGGTCGGGGTCGGCATCGACTTGAGCCCTCGGGAGAGTGGCGAAGTCCGGTCCGAAATGAAGGCTCGCCCAGGCACGCCAAGCGGCGTCCTCTTCGAGATGGAAGAACTGGTTCGGCACCAGAGCCGTGTCTGAGATGCGGACGCGATCGAGAGTGCCACGCAGCCAGAAGCCACCGATGGTGTTGGCGCCGATGGCGACGCCAGCCATGGGACCACTGGCAGGGGCTTCGCCAGCAACGACGGAGGCGACCAAGTAGCCTTCGAGGTAGAGTCGCATAACCTGGTTGCTGAACACGCCCGCCACATGATGACTCCGGCCGTCCATCGGAAACGGGGCCCGTACCGAGTAGGACCCGAGCGTGGCGGATGTCACCCCAAAACCCACCGCCTGCGTGGCGTCGTCGAAGGTTAAGGCGTAGGGGACCATGCCGGGCCGCCCGGCTCCGCCGTCGCGATGGAGGATCGACCGCCAATAGCCGCCGCCGTCAACCTCCGGTTTCAACTGCGCCTCGAGGGTGAAGGATTTGAGGACTAGGGCTCGCAGAGCTCGCCCCTCCATGATCCTTATCCCTCCATGGACAACCGCCTGGAGGGCGGAGCTCCGCGACGCCTGCCGTCGGTATCGAGTTGGGTCCTCGGGTGAAGGACTCGAGGTCTAGGGCTCGCAGAGCTCGCCCCTCCATGATCCTTATCCCTCCATGGACAACCGCCTGGAGGGCGGAGCTCCGCGACGCTGCGGCTTGGGGCCGTGTTGGCCGACATGGCCGGCAAGCTATGACGTCCTGATCCGCAACGCCGTCGGGTGCGTGATCCAACCGCCGGTGGTGCTGTATGTGTACGAGGCGGTCGCTTAGGTGAGCAACTCCGCGAGCTTGAGGCGAATGCCCGGCAGGCAGCCGCACTCGAGGGAGTCATCCAGGGCCAGCAGTTGCACCGCTCGGTAGTGCCCCCCTTGGGGCTGGCGGTAGACTTCGATTTGGCGAGTCGTGCCGAGCACAATCCAATACTCCTTCACCCCAGCCTCGGCGTAGAGCGCGGCGTTCTCGCGGTCCAGCTCCGGGCTGGAAACGGCCACTTCGACGACCAACTCGGCCGTGCTGGGGTGAGCGCGGAAGAACTCCGCTTCCGTGCCACGGACCACGGCGATGTCGGGCTCGGGCTCGGAGTCTTTCAGCGTGAGGGGATCCTCACGCCGGACGATCCAGCCGGGCGGCAATCTGGCGAGCAGGAAGTCGTAAAGGCGTTTGGCGATGGCTGCGTGCAAAGGCGATTTGGACATCTTCTCGATCACGATGCCGCGGATGAGCTCCGTGCGCCGACCTCGCTCGTTGAACTCGTCGAGCCGATGATACTCCTCGACGGTCAACGCCGAAACGCGGTGTCGGACTTCCGGCAATTCCAGAATCGCTGGCATGTTGGCCGGAACTTACGGCTGAAACCGCGCACCGTCGAGCCCGGAATCGGCGCTTGCACACGCGGACGCTGGGCGGCTGTCGGGTGAAGGACTTGAGGTCTAGGGCTCGCAGAGCTCGCCCCTCCATGATCCTTATCCCTCCATGGGCAACGGCCTGGAGGGCGGAGAGACTCATGCCAATCCCAACTCGATCTTCGTCTGGAGTTTGGGCTTGCGGTTCCGGTGATGCGGGGTATAGGGTGCGAAGCGTTGTTGGCCGATGGCGATGGCGCATGAGGTTGGCCCGGCACGGCCGGGGCGAGGGCGGTGATCGGTCGACAGCAAATTGCCATTGCCGGTGAAACGCTTGTTTCCAGCGGTGAGCGCGCAGCTCGGGTGGGGTGTCCTGGGGATGGCGTTGTGGCTGCCGGCGGCGGCGAGGTTGGCCGCGGCGGAATCGGGCGCAGGAGGCGAAGCTCAGACGGACCCGGCCCAAGCCCAGGTTGTAACCCTCGAGTATCAAGCGGTCCCCTTCAGCGTGGTGAGTTGGTCGCTGACGGTGGACACTCGGCCGATCGAGTTCCAGCGCGAGCCGGAGTGGGGGGGCGGGCAAGTGCTGCGGGGCCGACTCCAATTTGCGGGTGACACGACCAACGCCGTGCCGTTTGCGTGGGAGCGCTCGGGGGAGAAGCTGCACCTGGACCTTAACCGCAACCTGGACCTCACCGATGACGCCGCGGGTGTTTTCGTGTCGGGGACCAGGGGGTTCTACCAGACGTTCACGAACGTGCATTGGCCGTGGCAGACCGCCTCGGGCGCGCTCGATGTCGTGTTGGACTTAAGCCTCTACAACTTCAGCTCGCGGCAGTGGGCCAACGCGGCGGTGCGTTCGTTCTGGCAGGGCAAGGTGACGTTGGGCGGGCGAGAGTGGCAGGCGGGAGTGATCGAGGATCGCGCGGGGCTGCGGTTGGATGGTGGGCATTTGTTGTTGCGGCCATGGGAAAGGCGGGCGGAGGCGTTCAACGTGCAGGGCGGTTCGAGCGAGGCGTTCGCGCTGCCTAAGCGCTTGTTTTTGGGTGGGCAGACTTATGCGGTAACAACCCGGTGGGGTTCGGCAGCGGGCGCCCAACCGCTCGAACTCGAGTTTCAGGAGCAGCCGACGCCCGTCGGCGACCTCGAATTGACGGGTGAGCATTTGAAGCGGGTCCTGTTGGTGGGGACCGAGTGCACGGTGGTCTTGGACCAACCGGAGCCGGTTGTGCGGGTTCCGGTGGGGACCTACGGGCGGCAGGTGGGGGTATGGCTCGAGCAGGGGGGTAAGGCGGCCTATCGCGAGCGGCCGCACGGAGCGGCGTCGAGCACGATTGCCGTCACCGCCACCAACGCCGCGCGGTTGACCGTGGGCGGGCCGTTGACCAATCGGGTGAGCGTGACGCAGCGGCACCAGACGCTGGTGCTGAGCTATCGGTTGGTGGGGGCGGATGGGGCCGACTATGAATTGGCGGAGCTGGATCGAAGCAAGCCGCCCAGCTTCGCGATCTACCAGGGGGAGAAGCAAGTGGCCGCGGGCAACTTCGAGTATGGCTGAGGCAGCACCTGCTCGTACTCATGGCGAGTACCCCCCGGTGCTGGTGGCGAGTTCAAAGTGGTGGCGTCGGCCGACCTGGGCGGATTGGGCAGCCAGGACGGTCCCATGACGGCCGCGATCTTCACGCCGCCGAGCCTGTTTCCACGGTTGTTGCCTTGGTTGGCGGTGTTGCTGTTGTTGCTGCTGAAGCCGAACCGGTCGCCGCAGGCGTGGTGGGTGTGGTTGCCGTTGCTGGGGGTGTACGCGCTCAACTGGGTGGCGCAGGGCCTGCTCGAGTTTCTACCGTCGCAAGCCTTCGAGGTGTTCAGTCAGATCTTCAGCGCCTTGGCCTTTGGGGTGACCGGACTTTGGCTGGGCGCGCCGTACCTGGGCCGTTCGTCGCGCGTGGCGGCTTTCTTCCTGGTGCTCGGCGGTCTGGGGATTCTGAGCGGCGTGGTGTTTGCCTTGCAGGGCGACTGGAGCGGGGACGGGGCGCTCGAGACGAGCGGCATGCTGCTGTTCATGGGGGTGTGCGTGCTGTTGCTGAGTCTGGCGCTGACCTTGGCGGCGTTGACCTGCCGCCGCCGGTATGGGCCCTTGCGGTTTTCGTTGTGGTTGCTGGGGTACCTGGTGGGCGGTTGGCTGGTGGTGGGGACACCGTTCTTTTTGGTCGCGTTGTTGAGTGGCGGGGCGCCGGTCGGGGAGTTTTTAGCGGCGGTTCTGTCGTTTGCAACGGTGACCTTCTTGGTGGTGTTGCCGTTCCTGATTCTGTGGTTCGTCAATCCGTTTTACCGGACGCGGCTGCAGGCGCTCTGGCAACTGGCGGCGGGCGCGCCGCCCGCGGGTGCGCCAGCCTGAAAACAGGGCTTGCCAACGGCCGGACCGACGTCTACTTTCCCCACTCTTTTGGCGTTTCGCCCTGGGCCGGCTGTGTGGCTGGTGGACCGAACGCCGCGTGAGCACTGGATACTTTATGGCAGTAAGGATTCGCTTGAAGCGGATTGGCACCACCAACGCCCCGGCTTACCGGATCGTGGTGGCCGACAGTCGGAGTCCGCGCGACGGCCGGTTCATCGAGGAAATCGGCAGCTACCAACCGTTGCGGAAGGGCGACAACTTCAGTCTGAAACTGGAGCGGGCCCAGTATTGGCTGCAGCGCGGGGCGCAACCGACCCAGACGGTGGCCAGCTTCATTCGTCGGGCAGGCCAGTTAGCCGCGGCGGCACCGGCGGCGGCTTGAGCGCCCGCAAGGGAGCAGCACCATGCAAGCCTGGCTCGAATACGTGGTCAAAGGGTTGGTCGACTATCCCGAGGCGGTGACGGTGACGCCGGTGGACCAGAACGGCGTCACGCTGTACGAGTTGCGGCTGCACCCGCGCGACGTGGGCAAGGTGATCGGGCGGCAGGGCGCCACGATCCATGCGCTCCGCTCGCTGCTGCTGGTCGGCAGCGCCAAGCAAGGCCTGCGCTGTACGGTGGATATCGTCGAAGACCGGGCCAGCCCGGGCCCGGCGGAAGGGAGCTGAACCGGCGCTGTACCGAGGCGGGCGCAGGCGCGCCTGACCGCGGCGGGCCGCAGCCGCCTGGGCGGGGGAGGCCATGACGATCGATGTGCTCACGCTCTTCCCCGGGATGTTTGTCGGACCGCTCGATGAGAGCATCGTCCGGCGCGCTCGCGACGCCGGGCATCTGGATCTGCGGATCCATAACCTGCGCGACTACGCGCATGATCGGCACCGGACGGTGGATGACCGGCCCTTCGGCGGCGGGCCCGGCATGTTGCTGAAACCGGAGCCGCTCTTCGAGGCGGTCGAGAAGCTGGGCGGGGCCGAGGCGCGGGTGATCTTACTCGATCCCGCCGGACGACCGTTCGATCAGGCGCTGGCGCGCGAGTTGGCCGGCGAGCGGCGTTTGTTGTTGATCTGTGGCAGTTACGAAGGCGTGGATGAACGGGCGCGGTCGGCCTTGGTGGACGACGAGGTGTCGATCGGCGACTACGTGCTCACCAACGGGGCGCTGCCGGCCATGGTGGTGATCGACGCCGTGACGCGGCTCTTGCCGGGGGTCCTGGGCGACGACGAGAGCGCGCACGACGAATCGTTCAGCCGCGGCTGGCTCGAGTACCCGCAGTACACGCGGCCGGCCGAGTTCCGGGGGATGAAAGTCCCGGAAATCTTGCTCTCGGGACATCACGCAGAGATCGCCAAGTGGCGCCGTGAACAAGCGCAACAGCGGACGGCGCAGCGCCGGCCGGATTTGGCGGGAGCGAACGCCGCGCCCCCGGACGCAGCGGTGGGGCGGCCTCAGCGAGCGACGGACGAAGACGAACGAAGGGAAAGCAGCATATGAATCAGGCACTATTGGACAAGATTGAGCAGGCGCACCTGCGGCGGGACGCGTTCGCCTTCAACGTGGGCGACACCGTGCGCGTGCACACGAAGGTCGTCGAAGGCGACAAGGAACGTATCCAGATCTTTACCGGGCTGGTGATCGGCCGCCGCGGGCACGGCCTCAACGCCACCTTCACCGTGCGCCGCATCAGCTACGGCGAAGGCGTCGAGCGCGTTTTCCCGCTCCACTCGAACCGCATCGAGAAAGTCGAAGTCGAACGGCGCGGCACCGTGCGCCGAGCCAAACTCACCTACCTCCGCAAGCGCGTGGGCAAGAGCGCCGTCGCCGTCAAAGAAAAGGAGCTTCGTACCAGCGCAGCCGAAAGCCCGGCCGCGCCGGTCCCTGAACCCGCCCCCACCGCGCCCGCCGCCGCCGAGCCGGCGAACGCAGCCGCGGCGGCTAGCTAGGCGCGGCATCGCCCCGCCGCAGCGGCCCGCGCGGCGGGGCGGCTGGGACTCAGGCGACCGCGTCGGACTCGGTGGGTTTCCCTGGCCTGTGAAACCGCGTGCGTTGCCAGATCGCTTCGCTTGCGAGCGCGAGACGCTCGCGGCCGGCGCCGCCCGTGTCGCTGGCGTGGACGAGGCCGGGCGCGGTCCGTTGGCCGGGCCGGTCGTCGCGGCGGCGGTCGTGTTCCCGATCGACTTCATCCGGGTCGGCCTGCCGGCCCGCCTGCGGGGACTGAACGATTCCAAGCAACTGACCCCGGCGCAACGCGACGAGTTCTTTCGCCAGCTCGAGGCCGAACCGACCATCGGGCGAGGCATTGCGCAGGTCGAGGCGGTGTGGATCGACCGGGTGAACATCCTGCAGGCCACCCACCGGGCTATGTGCGAGGCCCTGGCCCGACTTCCTTCCTCGCCGGACCATGTGTTGGTGGACGGCTTGCCGGTCCGGTCGCTGCCCTATCCCCAGACCGCCCTGGTTCGGGGCGACGCGCGCAGCTACTCGATCGCCGCGGCGAGTGTGTTGGCCAAGGTCACCCGCGACCGGCTGATGCTCGAATACGAGTCCCTCTACCCCGGCTACGGCTTTGGCCAACACAAAGGCTACGGCACGCCCGAGCACCTGGCTGCGCTCGCCCGGCTAGGTCCCTGCCCGGTTCACCGCCGCAGCTTCGCCCCGTTGCGCCTGCGCCAGGCGGAGTTGTTTTGATCGCGCGCCATGGGACTGTGGGGCCGCATGCGAGCCTTGGTCTGGCCGAAGCGCACGGCGGCGCATCTCGAGCGGGGTCGACAAGGCGAACGGGCCGCGCGGGACTATTTGGTGACCAACGGCCTCGAGTTGCTGACGCGCAACTACCGATCGCCGCGTGGCGAGATCGATTTGGTGTGTTGGGACGGCGATTGCCTGGCCTTCGTCGAGGTCAAGACGCGTTCGTCCGAGGAGTGGAACCGGCCGGCGGCCGCGGTGAATGCGCGGCGGCGCCGGCGGCTGTCGCATGCGGCCTTGGATTATCTCAAGCGCATCAAACGCCCGCCTATCCGCATCCGGTTCGACATTATCGAAGTGCTCATCGAGAAAGGAGAGGTGACTGAGATCCGGCACTTGCCGAACGCCTTCCCGCTCGCGTCCCCTTATCGGTATTACTGAGTCCAGGCCCTCCCGCAAGCACCTTCCTCGGCTCGCAGGGGACGGCGAGCCCTACCGCAGCCCACGTTCGGTAGCGGTAGGGCGAAGCTCCCGCCGAACCGCCCCCTCTGCGGTAGGACGCGCACTCCGCTGCGCGCCGCGACCTCCACGGCCCGCCGCCGCACTTGGGCTTCGGAACCCGAAACCTGTCGGCAACAGGTCTAAGCTCCAAAACTCCAACGGAGCGCGGGCATCTTGCCCGCGTGGCCAATGCATCGTGTCAACAATATCAACCCTGTCTGAATGTTATCGCAATTCGGCAGTCGGTTGCCGAGTCGGACCCCTCACGGGTGGTCGGGCGCGTCAGTCCGTGCGCGCCGGTTGGGGCCGCACTGCCGCCTTGATTCTCACCCCGCACCATCCCTAGGCTGGCGATGGCAACGGGCATGGGCCCGCTAACCGGCTGTGGAGCGACCGACCGAAAATGTGCAAGACCCGCTGGTGGGGCAGACGCTGCACCAGTACCGGGTCGACCGCGTCCAGGGCCGAGGCGGCATGGGCGTGGTGTACCACGCCTACGACACGAAGCTGCAGCGGCCGGTCGCGCTCAAGCTGCTTTCGGTCGAGTTGGTGGGTAACGCCGATCGGTGCCGGCGCTTCTTGCGCGAGGCGCGCGCGGCGGCCCGCATCAGCCACACGGCGGTGGCGCAGGTCTATGACGTCGATGAGTTGGCGGGGACCACCTGCATCGCGATGGAATGGGTCGAGGGCAAGACGGTGCGGGAGTTGATTCGGAGCCGGGAGTTGGACTTGCTGGGGGCGATTGACATTGCGATCCAGGTGGCGGAGGGCCTGGGAAAGGCGCATGAGTTGGGCATCGTCCATCGCGACATCAAGCCCGCCAACGTCATGGTCACCGGCGAGGGCCAGGCGAAGATCCTCGACTTCGGTCTCGCCAAGTTGGTGACGCCCGACGATTCCACCGTGGCAGACTCGGCCGGCCCAGCCGACCTGACGCGCACCCAGACTCAACTCGGTCAGATCCTAGGGACCGCGGCCTACATGAGTCCTGAGCAAGTCAAGGGGCAACCGATCGACGCGCGCAGCGACCTCTTCTCGCTCGGGGTGATGATCTTCGAAATGGCTACCGCCGAGCTGCCGTTTCAGCGCCCCACCATGATGGAAACCATGCACGCGGTCGCCTTCGACGACACGCCCTCTCTTCAGACCTACCGCCAGAACCTGCCCCTGGACCTGCAACGCATTGTGTCCCGGTGCCTCCAGAAACGCCCCGAAGACCGCTACGGCGATGCCCGGGCGTTGGCGGCCGACCTGCGGGCGCTTTCGCGTGACACCGCATTGGGACCGGGGCTGCTGCCCTGGTGGCGCGAGCGTATGGCGGATGCCTGGGACCGACTGACCCACCTCAGCCGCTCGCAACTGACGTGGGTCGGTATCGCCAGCGCCGCCCTGGCGGTGGTCCTGTACATCTTCATGGCCAACGTCGGGGTGGGCACCCTGCTGTTCTTCGGCCTGGTGGCGTTGCTCCTCATGCGCCACGTTCGTAATCGTCCCCAGCACATGATCGAGCGGTTCGTCCGCCGCGTGGCCAAGTTGCCCGAGGTCCGCTTGATCGCCGCCCAAGACCGCAAGATCGTCGTCGTCGTCGACCGTGCGCCCGGCCAGTTGTATGGCCGCATCAACAGCGAGCTTAATGCCTGCAACCGCAAGCTGTTCTTTGGCGATTTCCTCACCGCGGTGATCCGCCACGACCTCGGCTCGGGGGAAACGAGTCTGCTCCTCACCAGTCCAGGGGTCCAATACGTGCGTGACGACACCGCCCCCTTACCTGCACCGCGCGGGGATACCACCGGCCCCGATCCCACCGCGACCGCCTGAGGCACCACGCCCACTGCAACCGGCGGTTGGCCCCCCCGCGGGAGGACGGGATCGGGCCAGGCAGACGACTTAGCGCACCCGAAAGAACCTCAGGCGTCCGTCGGCGGGCAGAGTGACACGGCGGAAGTTACCGTCCGTTTCGACTTCGCCATCGTACTTGGCCCAGTTGGGCGCGGCCAAATCCTCTGTGACCTCGAGCACGGTAGGCGCGGCCGTGGCCGGCCACGCAACGACCATCGTGCGCGTATCGGCCGGGGGCAGTTCGGTGGTGGGGCGCTCGACAAAGCCGGTCAGACGGCCGAGGGCGGTGGTGGTGAAGGCGTTTTCTTTGATGACCCAGTTGCTGAAGGTTTTGCCATCCGAGGCTCGCACGCGCACGTCATAGACGGTGCTGGGCGCCAGGCCGTCCCAGACGAGGCTCGTCGCGCGCGTGTCCTCAGCGGCGAGCCAGTCCTGAGCCACACCCTCGATGCGCTTGCGCAGGCTGACCAGGTAAGCCACGCGGTCGCCGTCCGGATCGGTCGATGCGCCCCAAGCCAGGCGGGCGCTCTTGGCGGTCACTTCCGCGATCTCGATCGGGCCGGGCAACGACGGCGCACGGTTGGCTTGGCCGGCTTCGAGGGTGCGGAAGGCGTTCTCGCGAACGGTCCAGGCGCCGGCGGTGCCTTTTGCCCATGCTCGCACGCGCACATCGTAGGTGGTCGACGGCGCCAACCCATCGACGCGTTTGAAGGTGGCCGTGGTTTCCCCGGCGGCTTTCCAGCCCTGCGCCACACCCTCGAGTCGGCTGCGGAGTTCGAGGTCGTAGGCGACCGTGGCGCCGGCTGGGGCCGTCGAGGGTTCCCACGCGATGCGGGCTGAGTTGGCGGTGATGTCCGTGACCGTGATACTCGCTGGTTTGCCGGGCCCATTGCCGGCGGGCAGGGAGCGGAAGGCATTCTCCTTGATGAGCCAATCGCTGGGAAGTTTGCCGTCGGTGGCGCGCACGCGGACGTCATAGAGCCCCTCGGCGGCCAACCCTTCCCAAACCAGCGTAGTGGCCCGCGTGTCCTGCGGCGCCGACCACCCTTGCGCCACGCCCTCGATGCGCTTGCGCAGACACAGCAGGTACGCGACGGCGTCGCCGTCCGGGTCGGTGGCGGCACCCCAGGAGACGCGGGCGCTGCGGGCCCCGACCTCGGAGATCTGGATCTCGCCGGGCAACGTGGGGGCTCGGTTGGCGGGCGGTCCGGCTAAGGTGCGGAAGGCCGCCTCGCGGGCCGCATAGGGACCGGCGACGCCCTGTGCCCAGGCCCGCACTCGCACATCGTACACGGTGTTCGCATCCAGGCCGGCGACCGCCGCTGAGGTGCCAGCGGTTTCTTTGGCGGGACGCCAGTCCTGAGCTGCGCCCTCGACGCGTTTACGCAGGTCCACATCATAGACCAGCGTGACCCCGGCCGGGCCGGTCGCGGGCACCCAAGAGATCTGTGCGGCGGTGGCGGTGACTTCCGTCACGGCGATGGCGCCTGGGGAGCTGGGCGGCCGGTTCGCCTCGGCGGCCGTGCCGTCAAAGGGGTGGCAGGCCAACGCAGCGGCGCACAGGCCTAGTGCCTTGGGGAGCCAGTGGCCGCGTAATAGCAGACGAGCACCTCTCCAGTGAGAAACCGCGTTCTTCATACGACAAATAGGCTGCAGACTTGATCGGTTCGGCAAGGCTGCATCGAGCTTATAAATAGGACCGAGTAGGTCGTCAACTGGGCGTTTGTGTGCACAGGGCGAAGGCCCGCCCTTCCAGGGCTGTCGTGTCCTCGGTTCACGATGCCCAGGGTGCCCCTCCCCCCATGTTTCTGCCCCTTTCCATGAACCGACAGGTAGGGCCGGACCGCCGGGCCGGCCGCTCGGGCCCGGTGACCTGACTCGTTCGGCGCGCCCAGCGGTCGCGCCCTACCGGTTCATGGCCCCGATGCGCGCGCCAAAGCGGGTCGAGGCTCCCCATGTTTCTGCCCCTCCCCATGTTTCTGCCAGTCCACGGCCCCACGCTCGCCCGCCACCTTGGCGTGACGTCAACACTCCCTATGATGACGCGGATAGGAAGGAACGACGCTCACCGATCCGGGCGCGCCGCTTCGTTGGCGGCCATCATGCGCGCGAAGGTGTTGACCACCAGTTCGGCCGTCTGGTCAACGGCCGGCAGCGGACTGAACGGCACATAGATTAGATCGCGGGGTTCGAGGCGGATGTCGGGGGCGCGACCGAGTTGGATGGCCTTGAGATTGAGCAAGGCTACGGCCGGCCGGTCCAGCGGACCGCGCAACAGGACCACTTGGTCGAGGTAAGCCTCGGGTTGCGGCCCCCGCGCCTGGGCGAGCGCCGAACCCACGGTGGTCTCAGCATCGTAGGCGACCCGCTGCGGTTGGATCACCGCGCCCAGCACGTAGACCGCTAACGGCTCGGCCGGTGGCACGTAGACGAAGTCGTCCGGTTCCAGGTACACGTTCTGGCTCGAGTCGGCTGCGCCGAGGAGGCGCTGGAAATCCACCGGGACACAACGACCTTGGCGGAGCAGAAAAGCGCGTTCGAGCTCCGCACGGGCGGGAGGGTCTGCCGTGGCGGTTGGCGCGGGCGAGTCAGTGCGTTCGCCGGCTTGAGCGATGGCCTCGAGCAAGGTAAGCGGCGCGGTCAGGGCGTAGCGTCCGGGCCGCTGCATGGCGCCGAGCAGCCAGACCCGACGGCTCTCCGCGGCGCGCAGGGTGAGGACGACTTTGGGTTCGCGCAGGTAGCGGCTCAGCTCGCGTTCGATCTGGGATTGGACTTCCGCGAGGGTCAACCCCCACACGTCGAGGCCCGCCAACAAGTGGTAATAGATCTTGCCGTCGGGCCCCACCGTCACGGTGCGGCGGCTGCCGCTTTCACCCGCGATCTCGAGCTCGATCCGATCCGCGGGGCCCAGGCGCACAGGTGTTGTGGGCACATCGAGCCGCACCGCAGCCATCGCATCCCCGGCCCGGGTAACCGGGGCGAGATCGGTGAGGCGAATGGGGCTGGCGCTGGAACCCGGCACGCGACAACCGCTGGGCAGAGTCAGCGCCAGCAGCAGGGCACCCGCCAACCGCAGCGCCTTGGCCCCGTGCGGCCTCATGGTCGAGTGGGCTGGACCAGCCCGCTCAGAGCCGATGAGGACGGGGTCTCCTGCCTGTGGGTGAGGGCCAACTGAATGAGGCCAGCCGCGGCTTGATCGAGCAACTCCTCCGCCCGCCGCCAGGGCCGGTCCGCTACATAGACGATGTCCTTCGCTTGGAGCTGGAAGTCGTTGCGCCGGGCGCTGGGGTTAGGCGGCAGGTTAACCACGAACGTCTCCGGTCGGCTCAACGCGCCGCGCAGCACCAGGACACGTTGGTTGAAGGCTTTCGGGGTCAGACCGCCACAGGAGGCAAGAACCGCCGGGAGCGTGGCGGTGGGATCGGCGCCCACCCGGCCGGGCGCGACCACTTCGCCCAGCACGGAGATCTCGTTGGACGATGCCGGTGAAACGTAGATGGCGTCGCCTGGTTCGAGTTCGAGGTCTTGACTCAGATCGCCTTGGTCGAAAAGGCGCCTCAGATCCACCGGCAACCGTGCGCCGCGACGAAGCACCAGGCTGCGCGCCAAGTCGGCCCGGTCGAGGTCGTCTGGCGCCTGCCAGCCGGTCACCAGGCCCTGGGCACGGCGCAGCGCTTCGAGCAGGGTGACCGGCCGCTCGAGGGTGTAAGTCCCGGGGTTGTGGACATCCCCCAGCACCTGGCAACGCTGGCTGTGGTAGGCCACCGGCAAAATGATGACCCGCGGAAAGCGAAAGTGCCGGCGCAGCTCGTCGTCGAGCCGCTCCCGCAGTTCATCCACGCTCAACCCCTCCGCCGGCACCTCGCGCGCCTCGAGGTAGCTGATCCGGCCCTCGGCGGTGATGACCACTCCGGGCCGTGCCAGTTCGGGAAAGCCGTACAACTCGAGGTCCAACACATCGCCTGGCCCTAGCTTCAGATTCCGTTGCCAATCGGCTCGGCCCGCCCCGGGCACCTTGGACAGGCCGGCCTGGGCAGTGGGCGGTGTCACAACCAGGGGCGTCTCTCCGGCACGCGCCGGCGCCAGCGGCACGAGCCCCCAACCGCTCAGCCCCCAAACGACCAACGCCCCACTCGCAACGCGGTTTAGGGATGCGGCTCGGTGCGACCCGCGGCGCGAGCGGCCACCGAACCACAGCACCGCCCAAGCCAGACTGGCCGCGAGCCCAGCACCCGCCAGAGCGCTCAGGGCGATCCGTGTCCAGTGGCGAGTGACAGCGACCTCGCTGGGCGGCGTGAGACTGAACACGCGGTAGTCCCCGGGAGGCGCTTCGACGAAGGACTGGACCATGCGTTGTTGGCTGGCCAGGAAGGCGTGCTGGGCGCCCAACGACTGCTGGCGGGCTTGGAGCAGGGCCATCTCGTGGGCGCGCCCGGCCAGTAACACGTACTTTTGGCGCAGCGCATCTCGGGCGACGGCGTACTGTTCGAGGCGCCGGCTCAGGGCCGCCTGCTGCGCCTTGAGGTCGGCCAGTGACACGTCCTCGGTGGGGCGCACGACTGGGGCGGCGGGCGGCGGATCGGGGGCGATGGCGAGGGTCGACACCTGTTCCTCCCAGAGCCGGACGCGTTCTCGGGCCTCCATCACGAGTGGGTTGGCGTCGGTGTAACGACTGAGCAACTGGACCAGCTCGGTTTGGGCGGTTTGCAGTTGTTGGCGGGTTGAATCGGCGCGTGAGAATACGGTCGGCGGCGGACTCGAGTCGGCGGCGGCAGCACGCTCGATCGTGGCGATCCGGGCCGCGAGGGCGTCCAGCTCGATGCGAGTCGCCGTGTGGCGAAAGGCAAAGTCGCCGAGGTCCCGCAGACAAGCCGCCGTTTCCCGCGCCGGGTCCACGAGCTGGGCCTGGCGAGCGAAGGTTTCCAACTGCTGGTTGGCCGCCGCCAGTTCGCGGTCGGCCCCCACCAGTTGTTCCTGCAGGATTTCATTCAGCTCGACGGCGGCTTGGGCTTGGAGTTCCTTGGACCGCCGCACGACCTCCTCGCCATAGACCTCGAGCCAGCCGGTCGCGGTCCGCGCCTGGTGCGTGGTCGTCAGCCGAACGGTCACGAGGTCCGCGTCCGCCTCCGCCTCAACCGACAGGTTGCGCTGGAGTTGCTCGGCTGACACGGGTGGATCGGCGCGTTGCGCTACCTGCGCCAGGAACGTCCGTGCTTGAATCGCACTGGCCAGCGCCGGCGCAGGAAGCCGGCGCCGATCCGCAGCAGGCGCGCCAACGTCGCCCGCCTGGTAGATGCTCGGCAACTCGCGCCCCAGCAGCGTCAGCGTGGCCGTGTAAGTCGTCGGGAACTGCCAACTGCCCGCAAGGGCTGCCAGCACGAGACCGGCCGCGCCAGCGGCGGCCACGCCCCGCCAACGCTGAGTCGGGGCCGCCTGCACCCGGAGCGGCGCAGCCGGGCGTGTCCCCGCAGGCTCGAGAAGGCCCGCCCCACGCTCGCGTTG
>Ga0194126_10003575_pt1 | contig 24382 bp, 20 predicted proteins | sample TA2KigC150mmetaG_FD_148641 | JGI IMG/M metagenome (GOLD analysis project Ga0194126, IMG submission 148641) | Freshwater microbial communities from Lake Tanganyika, Tanzania - TA2015035 Kigoma Deep Cast 150m | ecosystem: Environmental > Aquatic > Freshwater > Lake | place: Tanzania: Lake... | reverse complement strand
GGCAGCTTATAAGGTTTCGAGAGGACATATTCGTTGCGGGAATCTTGAACTGCGTAGGGTGTCGAGAAAGCCGTTAGAAGCATGATCAACATCATGCTGCATGAACCTCCTGCTTCGGAAACTCCGCTCCCCTCATTCCGCGAGCGGGCGCCGTGGTTTGGCGGCGATCTGCAGACGTTGCGCAATATCATCATCGGCGGACCGCCGGAGCTTTTAGGCGGCGAGCGGCTGCTGCTCGCCATGCCCGACGGCGACCGGCTGGCGGCGCGGCTCGATCGGCCGGCCACAGATACGAACGCGCCACTCATCGTTCTGGCGCATGGGCTCGCGGGGTCCGAGGCGAGCCGGCATGGGATCGCGACGGCGCGCTATCTCGTCGGCCAGGGCTGGCCGGTGTTGCGCCTCAATCTTCGAGGCTCTCAACCCTCGCGTCCGACCTCCGGCGGCCGCTACCACGCCGGCAAGACCGAGGATCTCGCCGCGGCGCTGCGCGCTTTGCCTGCCGAACTCTTGCGCCACGGAATCGTGCTCATCGGCAATTCGCTCGGCGGCAATCTCGTGCTGAAATTTATCGGCGAGGGTGGCTGCGGCTTACCCGTGCGCGCCGCCGTCGCCGTCTCGACTCCGATCGATCTCGCCGCCACCTGCGCGCGCATGATGGCGCCGCGCAACTTCGCCTATCATCGCTACATGCTCGATCAAATGAAACGCGAGGCGCTTGCGCCGGGCGCAGAGCTCACCACCGCTGAGCGCGCCGCGATCGCCGGCGCCCGCAACGTCTATGAATTCGACGATCTTTTCGTCGCGCCGCATTTCGGCTATCGGGACGCTGAGGACTATTATGAAGCGAACGCCGCCAAGAATTTCCTCGCCGGCGCCAAGCTGCCGACGTTGATCCTGCACGCTTTGGACGATCCCTGGATTCCCGCGGAATGCTATGCGGCGATCGATTGGTCGCGCCTGCCAGCGATCGAGACGGTTTTTACCCCTGGCGGCGGGCACATGGGCTTCCATGCGGCGGACAGCCTCACGCCATGGCATGATCGCGTCACCGCGCAGTGGCTCCAACGAAAAGGTCTTGGGCCGCGAGACATGTTGGACACGGAGTAGGGCCGCAGCAATGGACGCACGCCAGACAATGGTGTTCGGCGACAACGCCGACGACTATCGCGCCTTTCGCCCGCATTATCCCGACGCGCTGTTCGCCTGGCTAGCGCGCGCCGCGAAAGAGAATCGTCTCGCCTGGGATTGCGGATCGGGGAGCGGGCAGGCGGCGACTGGCCTTTCGCGCCACTTCGCGAAGGTCCTCGCGACTGATCCTGATGAGCGGCAGCTCGCGCTCGCGCCGAAGGAGGCGAACGTCGACTATCGTCTTGCGCGGGCGGAAGATGATCTCGGCCTGCGCCAAGAGGTCGATCTTATCGCCTGCGCCTGTTCGATCCATTGGTTCGACCTTCCGAAATTTTACGAAAACGCCCGTCGCGCATTGCGGCCCGAGGGGGTAATCGCCGCATGGACCTATGACTGGCCGCTGACGCATGTCGCGCCGATCGATGCGATCCTGCGTAGGCTCAAGGAGGATATTCTCGGCCCCTTTTGGGGCCAGAACTCTTCGCTCTATTTCAATCGCTACGAGACGCTGCCGTTTCCCTTCAAGGAGATCAAAAGCCCGCCGTTTCATACGCCGATCGCGCAATCGAAGAGCGATCTCATGAGCTTTCTCAAGACCTGGTCCGCGGTCGAGAAATACAGGCTGCGTTACGACAGCGATCCGCTGGCGCTTATCGATCAGGCGCTCGAGGACGCGTGGCGCGCCGATCCGCCGAATCTGCCATTATCGGTTCCCCTTTACATGCGCTGCGGCGTTAACGCGCCGTAAACTTAAGTATTGGCGCAAGCCTGCTCTCGCTGTTCTATGTGTCGCCAGCAGTTTTCCCTAATTTTGCCCGTTTTGCGGCGACGATGAGAAATCGTCGCGTTGAGCCGATGCCATGTGTCTCCCAAGGGGATCGTTCAGCAAAGGACTGCAACATGCTTGAGGCTGGCAAAGTGGACGCTTCTATCAACAAGACGGTTTGTTGGCTTGAGCCGGCGGCGAACTGATTTTGATGGCGCGATAGCGCGCTTTCATGGGGGAAGGATTGTGAGCGACCAGGCCCATTCTTTGGCGTCACGCGGCGGCCATTCGTTGCAGGAAGATTAGGCGCTTGAAGTTATAGACGAGGTTGGCCATGCCGATTTTCACTTTGGCTCTGGCGATCCCGATGGTGCGGATGAATAGCCGCATTCGATCCTTCTGTTCGGCAAAGACATGCTCGACGCGCGAGCGGACCTTGGACTTTTCCGCATTGGCGCGGCGCACGGCGTCAGGCATCGGTTTGCCCTTCGGCTTTTTGCGGTGAACGCGGCTGACAAAGCCATTCTTTTCCATGAACGCCTCGTTGGCTGCCGAGCTATAGGCTGTGTCGGCCCAAACGCTCGACGCTGTATTGGTCTTGTCGAGCAACCCTTCGCGCAATCGTGCGCCCTCATAGGCGGCAGCATCGGTGGCTGACCATTTGCGGATGAAGCCGAAGCCGCGGTCAATCGCGATATGGTTTTGGTAGCCAAAGACCGGGATGGCGATGTCACAAGGCGGCTTTGAGCCAGCCTCTTTCGCCTTCGCCTTGGTGAACTTCACCGTCCAGCGCGCGTCGCGGTCCTTCTGCCGCAACTTGGCGGGCCGCGTTTTCCAAGCCTCGGGAATACGCCCCTCTTTGATCGCCTTCTTCTCGTCTTCCATATTGCGCTGCCGCGGCGCGGCGACAAGCGTCGCGTCGACGATCTGTCCGGACATGGCGATGAAGCCCGAGGCGCGCAGCGCCGCGTCGAAGCGCGCGAACAAAGACTCAATCGCGCCTGCCTTGCTCAGCTTTTCCCGAAACAGCCAGATCGTGCGCGCGTCCGGAACGCGGTCGGCGAGCGAAAGCCCAAGAAACCGCATGAACGACATGCGGTCGTTGATCAGGAACTCGGCGCGCTCGTCAGAGAGATTGTCCATCGCCGCGATGACCAGGATTTTGAACATCACGACGGGATCGAACGGCGGTCGTCCGCCTTGCACGCCGTTGGAATAGTTCAGCGCAGCCATAAGGTCGGAGCGAAACATCTCGAAATCTACAGCGGCCGCGAAACCCTCCAGATGATCGCCCAAATCGCTCAGCCGTTTCAGCCGATCGTCGACATCAAAAAAGCCAGGCTCTCCGCGCATCGACTCAGCTCCCGTCCCTTTGCGCAGATGAAATCAGAAACCTCGCTCATTGGCGAGTTCTTAGAACCGTCCAAGTTTATAAAGTCACGACGCTTGTGAATGATGAAGGCGCCTGGGACGAAGAGAGCGATTTTTGGACCGTTATGGCGGTCGAAGGCACCTGCGCGAAGCTGACCAACGACGACTGCGAAAGCAGGATCGTCGATACGGCGTCCTGGAATTTCGTTAAAGCCGAAGCGGTAGAGTAACGACCAGGGCGGAGCCTGCATTCGCGGATGCGGCGCTTGCCGTCGCCATTTGTCGAGCATTAAGCTCGACGCCCGCGAGCGAACGCGGCTCGAAGCCAATGCATTGCACCGTCTCGTCGGCTCTACATGTCCAGTCGTATTAAGGGCTGGGTCCGAAAGGTCTTGCTCTATCACGACCTTATTGATAGGAAAATAGCAATTGGCCAAATTGCCAGTTGCTCGTTCTGTCTCGTGTCTCCAGGCCTCTTCAATAATGAATTCGGTGGAGCTCTTTCGATATCGGATCCGTATCCTCGCTGAGGAGCTTGGTGAGCTCGAAACGACCATTGAGTCGCGAAGGGGTTTCTGGCCGCTGTGGCTTAAGGAGCTTTATTGGACAGTGACCAAGCTCGTTGGCTTAGGTCACTGGCATGACGGCAGTCGGCCGCAGAGACGTCATCGCGCCGTCGTTGCAGCCGATGCGACGAGCGCCCGACGCCTTGTTGGCAACTGCCCACGGCCACGGGTGCTAATCGACGCTACGCACACAGTTCAATCCGGCCGCAAGGATGGCGTACAGCGCGTCGTTCGCAACATCGCCTTTCATGCGGCTCGGGGCGAAAAGGCGATACCATTCGTCTTAGAAGACGGCTTGCCAATGGTTTTGTCGAACGGAGAAATGAGCTCTGTTCCTCTTGAGATCGAGAAAGGCGATATCCTCGTCCTATTGGACGTGACTCCCCTTTCAACGATCTCTCCGCTGCTCGACAATATTCATGAAAGAGGTGGGAAAATCGTCTCTGTGGCGTACGATCTCGTCCCGCTCAAGTACCCGGGAACTTGTCCAGCTTCCTACACTTTTGAATTCAAAAACAGACTCGAAACAGTTCTAGCAAAGTGCGATTCGGTCATTGCGATTTCGAACAGCGTTGTAGACGATTTGGAACAGTTTATACGCAGCTCAACTGACGTTTGCCGAGATGAGCTTCGATTGGGCTGGTTCCATCTTGGCTGCGATTTGGACGAGATTGACGGCAAGCCTTCGTCGGACATTGCGACCATGGTCACGGAACATCCTTTTTTCGTGACAGTTGGGACCATAGAACCTCGCAAAGGGCATCCCATTGCGCTTGACGCTTTTGAACGACTTTGGGCGGCAGGGTCGCAAGCGCGATATGTCATCGCCGGACGATATGGCTGGAGCGCTCGCGCCGTCGTTACGCGGATTAGAAACCACCCGGAATTCGGCAAACGGCTCCTATGGGTCGAAGGTCCGGACGACGCGACTCTGCAATTTCTCTATCGAAATGCGGCGGCGCTCGTTTCGCCTTCGATCGCGGAAGGGTTTGGATTGCCATTGATCGAAGCCGCTCATTATGGAACGAGCATCATCGTTTCGGATATTCCAGTGTTTCGGGAAATCTGCGGCCAACACGCGCTTTATTTCAATGTTGCGGACGATGCGGCGCTTGCGCAGCAAATCGACGCGTGTCTATCGGGGCGTGCGCCGAGACCGGATTTTGAGGTCCTCACTTGGAAAGAGGCGACAGATCTGTTTCTTTCCCTGGTGCGAGAAGATAAATGCATGGAGCAACGGTGGCGTAGTTTCGAGCGCAACAAAGGTGCGGTTCAATATCTCGAAGCGGCTTCGAAAGCGAAGAAGACCGTCGAAGAGGCAATTCCAAACGGCCTCAAACAATTTCCAAAGAATGAGTGGGCTCCAAGACGCCCTGAGACGCTGGACCCGCATTCGCCCGGGGCCACGTCTGCCGTCACGCCGCGGGGCTGAGCGTTTCTCCGCCCACTGGCCGGTTACAGGCGCAGAGGGCGCCGGTCTGCAAAGCGTCGAGCACGCGCAGCGTATCTTCCGGCGCACGGCCGACGTCGAGATTCGTCGCATACACATGCTGAATGATATTATCTGGGTCGACGACGAAGGTGGCGCGATAGGCGACGCCTGACGGCGCCCTAACTCCCAAGCCATCGACGAGATCGCCTTTCGAATCGGCGAACTGCCAGATCGGTAAATTCCTCAGGTCGCTGTGATCGCGCCGCCAGGCAAGCTTGACGAATTCATTATCCGTCGACCCGCCGAGAACGACGGCGTCGCGCTTGGCGAAATCATCCGACAAGTGCGCGAAGCCGGCGATTTCCGTCGGGCAAACGAAGGTGAAATCCTTCGGGTAGAAAAAGATCACTTTCCATTTGCCGGGAAAGCTCATCTCACTCACCGTTTCGAACGCTGACTCGCCGTTCTCCTCGATCTCGTTAAATCCCGGCTTCACGCCGATCGCTGTGAAATTTGGCAGGCGGTCGCCAATTCCTAACATGTGCTTCTCCCAGGAAATACGCCGGCGCGTTATTGCGGATTGCTTCTTGAGACGGTCGCGTCGAACTCCTCAAGCCGCGAGGCGCGGCGCGGTCCGAGGCTTCCGCGAGGGGCGCCATAGAGTTCGGCGCGCCGCCAGTCGATGAAGCGCTCTTCCGTCTCCCACATCGTGACTGAGAAATAGAGCACATGCGGACCGACCTCTCCTCCCTTATGGAAGCGAAATCCGATCAGACCTGCGGCCTCGCGCAGCCGGACGCTCGTCTCTTTCCAAGCCGTTTCAAATGTTTCTTCGCAGCCCTTGACGACCTTGAACTGATTCGACGCCATGAACATCGCGCGGTCCTTTTTCTCTGTCCGGAATCTTTCAGGCGGTCTGCCGCAGGCGCTGCTGCGCGCGACGCGACAGCGCGACGACCGCGGCGAATTCGTCGCATCGCTTGCGCATGCACTCGTCCGGACAGGAAAGCGCGTAGTGGCTGCGCAGCGCCGCAAGTCCGTAACCGGCGAGCTCTGTTTCATCGATCGACGTTCGCGCCGAGTTTTGGTTCATCGCTTCGGCGAGAATCGAATCAATGCGGTTTTTTTCGAGCGCCAAATCGCACATTGTTCTCTCCTTCAGGATTGCGGGCCGGGGCGTCGCAAACCCGAATTTTTTGCTTGAGGGCGAGCGTTCAGCTCAAAGGCGTGGGTTTGCGAATATCGAAAATTTCATCAACGCCCATGCATGGCGGAAAGATTTAACAAGCAAACCGTAGGGTCAATACCATGCATCCTTCATCGGAAATCTTTCAGAAATCGTCCTTCTAAATATTCTTATTTGAAAGAACAGCGAGACAAAGTTCTGCGGGTTTGGACCCCTCTTTCTGCGCACATCAAGCTGCCTGCGATGGGCCATCGTTCTGGCGCAAATCTGGGTTCATTCGGCGAAGGCTCGGCCTTAGCGCCGCCGCCGCACGACGATGAACAAGGGAACGAAAATGAACAGCATCGCCATTGCCCCCCGGGTCAAGAAAGCCCTCGTCCTCGCGACGCTTCTGACGGCCTCCGTCCCGCTTTACGGCTGCTATACGCCGGGCGAACGCGCTGTCGGCGGCGGCATCATCGGCGGTCTGGGCGGCGCCGGCATCGGCGCGCTTGCATCAGGCGGCCTCGCGGGCCCGACGCTCGCCGCGGGGGCGGTCGGCGCTGCCGGCGGTGCAATTATTGGCGCCGCGACGGCGCCGCGCCCATATTACCGTCGGCGCTATTACTACTGACACGGGGCGTTTCGGCCCAATGTGTGGGCGCTTTACGCAGCATCTCTCCTGGGAGGAGCTTCAGCGGCTTGCCGATTTGATTGGCCAGCCGCTTGACCGCATAGGCGCTGGCGTGAACTAGCCGAGTTCAAAGGTCGTGACGCCGTAGCAATGGTCGGTCCGACCCTGCGGCGTTCCTCGCGTATACATGCGCGCCGTGTCGAATACCGGCGTCATTTTTCGCCGTTGCGCAAGTTCGATCGCAGCAGGGTTCGCCTCTGGCGTATCGAGAAAGACTGGCGCGCCGGCCGCCCGCGCGCACAGGCCCTGAAACAGCATGTCGGCGATCTGCGGATCGTCTGCGAAGAGCGGACCGATCTTGTATCCCTCGCGGCAGGCGCGCAGCACGCCATAGCCGGCGAGTCGCCCATGCGTCATAAATGCCAGCGTTGTGCTGCGCGGCTGAGCGATCCAACGCGAAAGAAATGTCGCGCGCGAAGTCGGAAAGACAGTTGCGTCGTAACGCACGATTTCGTCAAAAGGCACAGAGGCCAGTTCCGTTACGTCGAAGGGCGACTCGCCGCCGCCAATGCATTGGTGGCGAATAACTCGATGGGCGAATTTGAAGCCGTATCGCCCATAAGTCTCTTGCATGGCGATCGCGGCGTCGAGCCCGACATTGCGTCCCTCTACATGCCGCAGCGCAACTTCTAAGAGCTGAAGGCCGACGCCCTGTCCGCGATAAGGCGGGCGAACGATGAAAAGTCCGACGTAGCCAAAAGTCTCGTCATAGGCGACGCCGCAAATGCAGCCCAAAGGCTCGCCCGCACGCTCCGCAATAAAGAATCCTTCAGGATCGACAGCGTAGAAACTCTCAGCGTCATGGAGGCCAGGATTCCAGCCTTCGGTCGCAGCCCAATCGAAAGCCAGACAGAGCTCGGCTTTGGACATTCGGCGAATGAGTACGTCTTCCAAGTTCATCTGAAGCTGGCGGCGTGAGCGGTGGGATACGCAACGAGAATGCCCAGCGCCTAAGGTCCTTCGTCGAGAAGCTGCGTAATCGAACCGTTTGCGTGCAGCCGCCGGATCGCCTCAGCGACGAGACCGCCGACGCTAATCATTGTCAGTCGATCGCCTAGCGCGGTCGCGATTGTGGATTGCAGCGGCACGGTATCGGTGATGATCAGTTTGTCGAGCGGCGTGTTCGTCAGCACTGACGCCGCCTTTTCGGAAAAAACGCCGTGAGTCGCTGCCGCCCAAACGCGCTTTGCGCCATTCGCGCGGCATGCCGCTGCGGTGCGCGCTACAGTGCCGCCGCCGGCGATAAGGTCGTCGATGATGATGGCGGTGCGGTCCTTGACGTCGCCGGCGAAAATATCGCCGACGACGCGGCCCTCGCTGCGATATTTGTCCATGAAAGCCTTGGCGACGGGGCGGCTCAGCATGCGTTCGAGCCGCAGCCGGAAGAGTTCCGCGCGCTTCTCGCCCCCAAGATCGGGAGAGACGACGGCGACAGGCGAGTCTCCGATCTCAGCAACGACATGCCGCGCAAAGAGCGCTTGTGCGTCGAGGTGAACCGTCTCGCAGCGAAAAGCGTTCTGGAATGCGGCGATGTTATGCACATCGATGCAGACCAGACGGTCGGTTCCGAGCGCCTCAAAGAGCTGTGCGACATAACGCGTGGTGACGGGATCGCGCGGCTTGGTGCGTCGATCTTTGCGCGAGAAGCACAGATAAGGCGTGACAGCCGTGACGCGCCTCGCGCCGGCGTCCTTCAGCGCGCCGATGAAGAACAGCAGTTTGCATAGCTTGTCGGCGCTGCTCGCGACGTGATCGCCATGCAGGGTAAAGACGGCGTAGCAATCGCGGCCGCGGACGTTTTCGAGCGGCCGGATCTTATATTCGCCGTCTTCGAACTCACGGTCTTCGAGCGGCGTAAGCTCCGCGCCGAGCAATTGCGCGACATCCTCGCCGAATGAGACGCTTGCGCCGAGCGCGAAGAGCGCGAGGCTGCTATCCGCTTCTCGGGGCGCATGCGCGGGCGCGCCATCTAAAACATGCGCCCAAACTGCGATGAGCGCCGAATCGATGGTGCGTCCATCTTCGGAAAGCGGCGCCGCCAGAATTTCGATAATAGCGCGATCGCGACCATGTTCGACGCTGGTGTATTGCGCGAGCACCGGTTGGCCCGTTCCCCGTACCTCCTTCAATAGACGGCGCAGTCGCACCGCGCCCCGCCGCTGCGCCGCTTCGCTCAGTTTTTCTCCAATCCGACAAGAACCAAGCAATATTGCTGCGGCCGACGCGCCCTCGGTCAGCACGGCGTCGTCGTCCGGTCCTTCGAATCGATGGACGAAGATGGTTTCGGCGGCGCCCCGATCTTGCGGCGAGAAGCTAATGGCGTTCCTTCTCGGCGCCACTGCGCCGCCGCGCGCCGCCTCCCAGCGCTCCTGCACGACTTGGAGCTCCATCCGTTTCGGCTGCGGCGCGAAATCCAGTCGGTCGAAGAGCCGCTTCAGCGGCGGCTCGGTCGTCGCCATCGTGGTCATCTTTGAGAACCTTCCGCCGTCACGCAAATTTCGAAAGTAGAACTAGTCGTCCGTCGCGTCGCGAGTCGCGCCAAGATATTCGATAAACCACTTTGTCGCACGCTCGACGACGCTCTCCAATGTGCCGGGCTCCTCGAAAAGATGAGTGGCGCCCGGCACGATATCGAGACGGTTGCGGCATCTCAGCAGCTGCTGAGCGCTGCGATTGAGTTCGATGACGCCATAATCCAAACCGCCGACGATCAGCAATGTCGGCGCTTGGACGCGCCGCAGCGCGTCGCCCGCAAGATCTGGCCGGCCGCCGCGCGAAACGACGGCCGCGACGCGCGGCTCGTCGGCTGCGGCGACGAGCGCCGCTGCGGCGCCCGTGCTTGCGCCGAAAAGGCCTATCGGCAGCAGGGAAATTTCATTCTCGCCGCCAGCCCAGGCGATCGCTTCGATGACGCGCGCGCCGAGCAGCTCGATGTCGAAGACATTGCGGCGGAACTCGCCTTCCTCGGCGGTCAGCAGATCGAACAGCAAACAGGCGAATCCCTGCGCAGCAAGTCGTTCGGCGACATATCTGTTGCGCGGACTTAAGCGCGAGGAGCCGCTGCCATGCGCAAAAATGATGAGGCCGTGCGACGTTTGAGGCAGAAAGAGCGACCCCTCGAGCCGTTTAGACCCTATCACGACGTCGATCGTCCTAAAGCTCGCCATCTTTGAACCTCGGTCCTTAGAACATTTCAGCCTGGCTGATCCCTACTTGGCGTCCTACATGGCGTCGTTCTATGAATCTTCTATCTGGAGAAGCTGCTCAGTCCTCGCCATATTCCATTGAGGACGCTCGCTGTCCGTCTCGCCTTGGGAGGATTTGCACATGCAAACTCAGCCGAAGATCGATTTTCAAGGGGTGGAGCCTTCGTCAGACCGACAAGAAAAAATAATGCGTCTGATAGAAAAGCTCGAGGATCGCTACGGCCGTGCGACAGCCTGTCGCGTCGTCGTGAAAGGCCCGGGCGCGCATCATCGCACCGGAGGGCTTTACGAGATCAATCTGCATCTCGTCCTCCCTGACAAACGCGAGGTCGCGATCGAGCGCACGCCCCATCAGGATGAGAGGTTTCAGGATTTCGATTTTGCGTTGAATGACGCGTTCAAAAGGGCGCGGCGCCGGCTGCAGGACCAGGTCCGGCGCATGCGCGGCAAGGTCAAACATCACGAGGCCGCGCCAACAGGCGTTGTGAAGAAAATGGTGACCGAGGACGGCTACGGCTTTATCGAAGCGCCCGACGGTCGCGAGATCTACTTCCACCGCAACAGCGTCGAAGGGTCCGGATTTGACGCGTTGAAGCCCGGCGCGCGCGTCCGCTACAGCGAGGAGGAAGGCCGGGAGGGTCCGCAAGCGAGTCGCGTGACGCTACTCGACCGCGACGCCGTCTGATTTTGCGATGGCCGCAACGGGCGCCCATGTCGCGACCGGACGCTGGGAGCATTTTCCACATGACGCCGACATCGGCGTGCGCGGCTATGGCGCAAGTCCAGGCGAGGCCTGCGAGCAGGCGGCTCTGGCCATGATGGCCGCGATTGTCGATCCGGCGACTGTTCGGCTCGAGCAAGCGGTGGACATCGACCTCGAAGCGCCACGTCTCGATCTGCTGCTCGTCGATTGGCTTAACGCGCTCATATACGAGATGGCGGAGCGCCGAATGCTGTTTGGCGCGTTTGAGGTGAAAATCGACGACAATCGCCTCAAAGGCCGCGCTTTCGGCGAGGCGGTTTCGCGGGCGCGACATGCGCCTGCCGTGGAAGCGAAAGGCGCGACCTACACCGAGCTGGCCTTCGTCGAGGATCGCCCTGGACAATGGCGAGCGCAATGCGTGATCGACGTTTAGCCGCGGGAGGATGCGATGGACCTTTCCCGTTTTGAAAGGCTTTCGGACACGGCCTGGCGGATTGCGCCCTTCGGCGGAATGCGCGTGCCGGCCATTGTTTACGCAACCGAAGACCTCATGAGGGAAATGGACGACAAGGTCTTCGATCAGGTGACCAATGTCGCGAAACTTCCTGGCATCGTGCGCGCCTCCTACGCGATGCCCGACGCACATTGGGGGTATGGCTTTCCGATCGGCGGCGTTGCGGCTTTTGACGCGGACGAAGGCGGCGTCGTGTCCGCCGGCGGCGTCGGCTTCGACGTCTCCTGCGGCGTACGCACGCATCTCACGCATCTCACGCGCGAGCAAATCGTTTCAGTTCAGCCGGAACTTGCCGACGCGCTTTTCGAGCACGTTCCAGCGGGCGTCGGTTCAGAGGGCGAAATCGCCTTAGACGAGCAGGGCATGAACGCCATGCTGCTCGGCGGCGCCCAATGGGCGATCGAGCGCGGCTTCGGCCGCGCGGAGGATCTCGATCGCATCGAGGAGAGAGGATGCGCTTCGGGCGCCGACCCCGCCGCCGTCTCGGAACATGCGCGAAAGCGACAGCGCCGTGAAATGGGCACGCTCGGCTCGGGCAATCATTACCTCGAAGTGCAGGAAGTCGCCGAAATCTTCGATGAGAAGACCGCCGCCGCATATGGCCTCGTCAAAGGCGAATGCGTCGTGACGATTCATTGCGGTTCGCGCGGCCTCGGCCATCAGATCGGCACGGAATATTTGCGTGATATGGTGATCTCGGCGCAAGACTACGGGATTGAATTGCCCGATCGTGAGTTGGCCTGCGCGCCGATCAAATCTGAACTCGGGCAGAGATATCTCGGCGCGATGCGATCGGCGATCAATTGCGCGCTCGCCAATCGCGAGATCATCGGCCATCTGACGCGACAGGTCTTCGCCAGATTTTTTGAGCATGGAGAATTGCCGCTCATGTTTGACGTTTCACACAACACTTGCAAGGTGGAGCGCCATGCGATCGATGGCCAAACCCGCCAGCTTTTCGTTCATCGCAAGGGCGCGACGCGCGCATTCGGGCCTGACCATGAGGGTTTGCCTAAGGCGCTACGGCCTTTCGGGCAGCCGGTGATCATCGGCGGGAGCATGGGCGCGGGCTCTTATGTGCTGGCCGGCATGCAGACAAGCGAGCGTCAGGCGTTTTCCTCAGCCTGTCATGGCGCGGGGCGGCGCATGAGCCGTCATGCGGCGACTCGCGCGTGGGGCGGGCGAAAGGTTGTGGACGACCTTCGCGCTCAGGGGATCATCATCAAGAGCCCTTCGTTGCGCGGAGTCGCTGAAGAGGCGCCGGGCGCATATAAGGATGTTCGTGCGGTTGTCGATTCCGCCGAGGCGGCAGGATTGGCGAGAAAGGTCGCTTTCCTGAAGCCGCTCATTTGCGTCAAGGGCTGAGAAGCGACGCGATGATGGAGTCGATCTCCCATAACAAAGCGGGCGCTGCTTGCGGTACCAAGGCGCCGTCAATCGCCGACAAGGTTCGCTTTCTCAGCGCAACCGACGCCTATCCGCACGCTCCTGCGTCGGTGGTCGTCCTCGAAACGCATATGTCCTATGTCTTTCTCGCAGGCGATAAGGTCTACAAGCTCAAGAAGCCGGTTCGCTATCCATTTCTTGACTTCTCTACGATCAAAGCTCGCGAGCGCAATTGCCGCGAGGAAGTGCGCCTGAACCACCGCCTTGCGGCCGATGTATATTTGGGCGTCGTCTCGTTGACCCATAGCGCGCCGCGCGGCTTGGCTCTTGAAGGCGGCGGCGAAGTGGTCGACTGGCTCGTGGCGATGCGTCGTCTACCGCAGGAAGCGATGCTTGACCGGCTCATCGCCGAAGATCGCCTGACGGGCGCGCATATTGACGCGCTCTCCGACACGCTGGCGGATTTCTATCGCCGCGTGGAGCGCTCTTCGATCACCGCCGAAGACTATGTGCAGCGCTTCTTTCGCGAGCAGGAAAAGAATCGGGATATTCTGACGCGGCGTGATTTCGCGCTCGATCATGGCCGCACGCCCATTCTGCTCGATCTTCTCGACGCGCGCGTCGTGGCCAGTCGGTCGCAATTGGAAAAGCGCGTGCTTCAAGGCCATGTCGTCGACGGCCATGGCGATCTGCGCCCCGAGCACATTTGCTTCTGCGACCCCATCGCCATATTCGACTGTTTGGAGTTTAACGCCGAGCTGCGCCAGGTCGATCCCTTCGATGAACTCGCTTATCTCGGCGTCGAATGCGCGCTCATTGGCGCGAAGATCCTCGGTCCCCAACTCGTCGACAAAGTGGCGCAGCGCCTCTCGAGCGAACCGCCGCGCGGACTCGTCTCGCTTTACGCGGCCTGGCGCGCAATGCTGCGCGCGCGACAGTCGGTGGCGCATCTTCTCGATGACGCGCCCCGAGAACCCGCGAAATGGGAGCCGCTGGCGACGCGCTATCTCAATCTTGCGCAAGCGGCGCTCGCCGCCGACGCTTAGCTTAGGAAGGTGAGGCGACGCCATGTCCTTTTATGACCGCACCGACGCTGGACGCCGCCTTGCCGCCGAACTCGATAAATTCAATGGCGAGGATGTTGTCGTCTTCGCTCTGCCGCGCGGCGGCGCCCCCGTCGCCGAGCCGATCGCGACTTCGCTGAACGCGCCGCTCGATCTCGTGCTCGTCAGAAAGATCGGCGTGCCTTTTCAGCCGGAGCTTGCAATGGGCGCCGTGGCGGACGGCGGCAATCCGGTCGTCGTGCGCAATGACGATGTGATCGCCATGGCCGATGTCAGCGAACAGGAATTTGACGACGTGTGCGCGCGCGAGCTTCAAGAGATCGAACGTCGCCGCCGGCTCTATCTCGGGAACCGCCAGCGGCCGGAAGTGAAAGGACATGTCGCCATCGTCGTCGATGACGGCGTCGCCACCGGCGCGACGACGCGCGCCGCCTTGCGCGCCGTTCGCGCGCGAGGACCGAAGAAGCTGGTGCTCGCCGTGCCGGTCGCGCCGCCCGACACGCTGGAATCCTTAGCGCCCGAAGTCGATGAGATCGTCTGCCTCGAGACGCATCGCGCCTTCGGCGCGATCGGTTTTTTTTATCGGGACTTTCGGCAGATCAGCGACGACGAAGTGATCGATATCCTTGATCGCTGCGCCGGGAAAGCTGGCCGCGCATAGAAGGCGGCGAGCGAGTTCCTGACAGCGCGCAAGACGGCGACCCGAAATCGGCCACAATGCCCAAAAATGTTGGGTTTGCGGCATTTCTGGAGATCGGCCATGCGCCACAGAGGCGGATCAATAGTTCTGGCTGCGCTTCTCTTCATGGCGGCGCCAGCGCAAGCGTTCGAAAGCCCGATCAATCGTGGCCCGCTGGCTGACTTCCTGAATGTCTTTCGCGAGCAGGCGATACCGAGTCAGGTCGTCCATTGGCGCCACCCGGAATATAAACGCGGAACGGTCGTCATCTCGACCAAGGATCGTCGGCTCTATTATGTGCTCGGTGATGGACGCGCGATCGAATACGGCGTCGGCGTCGGCCGGATGGGCTTCACCTGGTCCGGCGTGAAAACGGTTTCGCGTAAACGCGAGTGGCCGGATTGGAGCCCGCCGCCGCAGATGCTCAAGCGCAGACCAGACCTTCCGCGTTATATGGCCGGCGGCATGGACAACCCGCTTGGCGCGCGTGCGCTTTATCTTGGCTCAAGCCAATACCGCATTCATGGCTCCAACGAGCCGGACACGATCGGCGCCGCCGTATCCTCAGGCTGCATCCGCATGACCAACAAGGACGTGGTCGATCTTTACAGCCGCGTTCAGGTCGGCGCGAAAGTCGTCGTGCTCAACTAAGGGCAGCCGGAATTCCTCGTGCCCTCCGGTTCGACTGCTTCGCAGACCGGATGCTGGCGCCAGACGCCATAGCGCCAAGGCGTGAGCGGGCTCGCATCGGCGCGCAGTTTCTCGGGGACTGGATCAAATCCTGCCCCGCCGCCCGGACGGCAACGGCAGATGCGCGCGAAGCCCATCCAGCCGCCGGCCCATAGGCCGTATCTGGCGATCGCTTCGTCGGCATATTCTGAGCAGGTGGGCGCGTAGCGGCAAAAGCGCCCCGCGATCATCGAGAAGGTGACGCGGTAGAGAAGGATCAGCGCGCGCGCCGCGCGGGCGGGGAGGGACTGGGACATTACAACACGCCGGCAGCTTTTCCCTCTCCCGCTTGCGGGAGAGGGTGGCCCTGCGAAGCAGGGTCGGGTGAGGGAGCAAGTTTAACCCTCATCCGTCGCCACTTCGTGGCGACACCTTCTCCCGCAAGCGGGAGAAGGGAGTCCCCAACATAAGGCTCGTTACTCCGCGGGCGGCAGCGCCGGCGCGGGCTCGGCCGCTTCCGCGCGCTGCTCGATGATGAGCTCGTCGCGTCCGCCGGCGATGGAGCGGAACTTCGACATCGCCGCGCCAGTGCCGGCCGGGATGAGACGGCCGACGATGACGTTCTCTTTGAGACCGACGAGCGGGTCGATCTTGCCGTTGACGGCGGCCTCGGTGAGGACGCGCGTCGTCTCCTGGAAGGAGGCGGCAGAGAAGAAGGAGCGCGTCTGCAGCGAGGCCTTGGTGATGCCGAGCAGCACCGGCGTGCCTGTCGCAGGCTTGCCGCCATTCTCGATCGCCTTGGCGTTCGCTTCTTCGAGCTCCAGCTTGTCGACCTGCTCGCCTTCGAGGAAGCCGGTGTCGCCCGGATCGACGATGTCGATCTTCTGCAGCATCTGACGCACGATCACTTCGATGTGCTTGTCGTTGATGTTGACGCCCTGCAGCCGGTAGACCTCCTGGATCTCATTGACGAGGTAAGCGGCAAGCTCCTCCACGCCCTTGATCGCCAGAATGTCGTGCGGCGCTGGATTGCCGTCGACGATGTAATCGCCCTTCTCGACGACGTCGCCGTCCTGAAGGTGAATGTGCTTGCCCTTCGGGATCAGATACTCGACGGGTTCGGCGCCTTCCTCCTGCGGGACGATCGAGAGCCGCTGCTTGTTCTTATAGTCCTTGCCGAACTGCACGACGCCGGAGATTTCCGCGATGATCGCGTGATCTTTCGGACGCCGGGCTTCGAACAGCTCAGCGACGCGCGGCAGACCGCCGGTGATGTCGCGCGTCTTGGCGCTCTCCACCGAGATACGCGCGACAATGTCGCCGGCTTTCACCGTGCCGCCGGGCTCGACTGCGATGATCGAGTCGACCGGCAGCAGATAGCGGGCGTCGCCGCCGCGGGCGAGCTTGGCGATCTTGCCGTCGGCGCCCTTGATGACGATCGAGGGCTTCAAGCTCACCGAGCGCAGGTTGAGGCGATAGTCCATGACCATGCGCTTGGCGATGCCTGTCGACTCGTCGACCGTCTCCGACATGGACTGGCCTTCGACGAGATCCTCGAAGCCAATCGCGCCATCGACCTCGCTGATGATGGGACGCGTGTAGGGATCCCACTCGGCGAGGCGCTGGCCGCGCTTCACCTTGTCGCCCTCGTCGACCTTCATCTTGGCGCCATATTGGATGCGGTTCACCGCGCGCTCCTCGCCGTTCGGGCCGAGGATCACGATGGCGACGTTACGCGCCATAACGATGAGGTCGCCGTCCGAGTTGCGGGCGAGATGGCGGTTGCGCACATGCACCTTGCCTTCGAAATTCGACTCGATGAAGGACTGGTCCGCAAGCTGCGCCGCGCCGCCGATGTGGAAAGTGCGCATGGTGAGCTGCGTGCCCGGCTCGCCGATCGACTGCGCCGCGATGACGCCGACGGCTTCGCCCATATTGACGGGCGTGCCGCGGGCGAGATCGCGTCCATAGCATTTGGCGCAGACGCCGTTCTTGGCCTCGCAGGTCAGGACCGAGCGGATCTTCACCTCCTGAATGCCGGCGGCGTTGATCGCATCGACGTGCTGCTCCTGGATCATCTCGCCGGCGCGCACGATAACGGTCTTGCCGTTCTGCGACATCAGATCCTCCGCCGCAGTGCGGCCGAGAATGCGTGAGGTAAGCGAGGCGACGACCTGTCCCGCGTCGATGATCGCACGCATGCGGATGCCGTTCTCGGAGCCGCAGTCGGTCGACGAGATGATTGAATCCTGCGCGACGTCGACGAGGCGGCGCGTGAGATAGCCCGAGTTCGCGGTCTTCAACGCCGTGTCGGCAAGTCCCTTGCGGGCGCCGTGCGTGGAGTTGAAGTATTCAAGGACGGTGAGGCCTTCCTTGAAGTTCGAGATGATGGGGCTCTCGATGATCTCGCCCGAGGGCTTGGCCATCAGTCCACGCATCGCCGCGAGCTGCTTCATCTGCTGCGGCGAACCGCGCGCGCCGGAGTGCGACATCATATAGATCGAGTTGATCGGCAGATCGCGGCCGTGCTCGTCTTTGCGCACCGCGGAAATGCGTTGCATCATCTCCTCGGCGAGCTTGTCGGTGCACTTCATCCAGGCGTCGACGACCTTGTTGTATTTCTCGCCCTGGGTGATGAGGCCGTCGTTATATTGCTGTTCATACTCCTTGGCAGCGGCGCGCGTTTCGGAGACGATCTTCTCCTTGTTTTCCGGCACGACCATGTCGTCCTTGCCGAAGGAGATGCCGGCCTTGAAGGCCTCTCGGAAGCCCAGCGCCATGATGCGGTCGCAGAAGATGACCGTCTCCTTCTGACCGCAGTTGCGGTAGACGGTGTCGATCATGTTCGAGATTTCCTTCTTGGTCATCAGCTTGTTGACGACGTCGAAGGGAATCTTGTTGTGCTTGGGCAGAAGCTGACCAAGCATCATCCGGCCCGGAGTCGTGTCGAAAATCTTCGACACGCGCTTGCCTTTCTCGTCATAGGTCCAGGCGCGGCCCTTGATCTTGCTGTGCAGCGTGATCGCTTTGGCGGCGAGCGCGTGCTCGATCTCGCCCTGGCTCGCGAAAGCCATGCCCTGTCCGGGCTCGCCGTCGCGGTCGAGCGTCAGATAATAGAGGCCGAGAACGATATCCTGCGACGGCACGATGATCGGCTGACCATTGGCCGGATGCAGAATGTTGTTCGTCGACATCATGAGCACGCGCGCTTCAAGCTGCGCTTCGAGCGACAGCGGCACGTGCACGGCCATTTGGTCGCCGTCGAAGTCGGCGTTGAAGGCGGCGCAGACGAGCGGATGGAGCTGAATGGCCTTGCCCTCGATCAGCACCGGCTCGAACGCCTGAATGCCCAACCGGTGCAGAGTCGGCGCGCGGTTTAAGAGCACCGGATGTTCGCGAATGACTTCGTCGAGGATATCCCAAACTTCGGGCTTCTCCTTTTCGACGAGCTTTTTCGCTTGCTTCACCGTCGCCGAATAGCCTTTGGCGTCGAGGCGCGAATAGATGAACGGCTTGAACAGCTCCAGCGCCATCTTCTTCGGCAGGCCGCACTGATGCAGCTTCAGCTCGGGACCGACGACGATCACCGAGCGGCCGGAATAGTCGACGCGCTTGCCGAGCAGGTTCTGGCGGAAGCGGCCCTGCTTGCCCTTCAGCATGTCGGCGAGCGACTTCAACGGACGCTTGTTGGCGCCCGTGATCACGCGGCCGCGGCGGCCATTGTCGAACAGCGCGTCGACGGCCTCCTGCAACATGCGCTTCTCGTTACGGATGATGATGTCGGGCGCGCGCAATTCGATCAGCCGCTTCAGACGATTGTTGCGGTTGATGACGCGGCGGTAGAGATCGTTCAAATCCGAGGTCGCGAAGCGGCCGCCGTCGAGCGGCACGAGCGGCCTCAGATCCGGCGGAATGACCGGAACTTCCTTGAGGATCATCCATTCGGGGCGGTTGCCCGACTGAATGAAGGCCTCGATGATCTTCAGGCGCTTGGCGAGCTTTTTGGGCTTGAGCTCCGTCTTCGCCTCGGCGATCTCGATGCGCAAGCTTGCGGCAATCGCTTCGAGGTCCATCGATTCGAGGAGTTTGCGGATCGCCTCAGCGCCGATCATGGCCGTGAACGTGTCCTGGCCATATTCGTCCTGCGCGCGCAGATATTCCTCTTCCGACAGCAGCTGACGCTCCTTAAGCGGCGTCAGGCCCGGATCGATGACGATATAGGACTCGAAGTAGAGGATGCGCTCAAGATCCTTGAGCGTCATGTCGAGCAACAGGCCGATGCGCGAAGGCAGCGACTTCAAGAACCAGATGTGCGCAACAGGCGCGGCAAGCGAGATGTGGCCCATGCGGTCGCGCCGCACGCGCGCAAGCGTCACCTCGACGCCGCACTTCTCGCAGATGACGCCCTTGTATTTCATCCGCTTATATTTGCCGCACAGGCACTCATAGTCCTTGATCGGACCAAAAATGCGCGCGCAGAACAGGCCGTCGCGCTCGGGCTTGAACGTGCGGTAATTGATCGTCTCGGGCTTTTTGATTTCGCCGAATGACCAGGAGAGAATCTTCTCCGGGCTCGCGATCGAAATCTGAATCTGGTCAAAGGCCTGCGTCGCCACGACCGGATTGAAGAGATTCATGACCTCTTGCTGATTCATGGTCTTCTCCTGGACCGGCGCGGAGCGGTCGAACGCCGCTCCACCGGTCTAAATCCATTTTGCGTCCCTCTCCCGTTCGCGGGAGAGGGTGGCCCCGCGAAGCGGGGTCGGGTGAGGGCGCTTCGGTCTTCAAAAAGCGGCGCCGGCCCTCATCCGTCAGGCTTCGCCTGGCGCCTTCTCCCGCGAGCGGGAGAAGGGGCGCGCTTCGTCATTCGGTTATTCCGCCGCCTCTGCAGGCGCCGTCGGCGGCGCTTCCTCTTCCGGTTCCGCGTTGGTCAATTCGACGTTGAGCGCGAGCGAACGCATTTCCTTGATGAGCACGTTGAAGCTTTCCGGAATGCCCGACTCGAAGGTGTCGTCGCCACGCACGATCGACTCATAGACCTTGGTGCGGCCGGCGACGTCGTCCGACTTCACGGTCAGCATCTCCTGCAGCGTGTAGGCGGCGCCATAGGCTTCGAGCGCCCAGACCTCCATTTCGCCGAAGCGCTGCCCGCCGAACTGCGCCTTGCCGCCCAACGGCTGCTGGGTGACGAGCGAGTAGGGGCCGATCGAGCGCGCATGAATCTTGTCGTCGACGAGGTGATGCAGCTTCAGCATATAGATGTAGCCGACGGTCACCTTGCGGTCGAAGGTCTCGCCGGTGCGCCCGTCGAAGAGCGTCACCTGGCCGGACGAAGACAGTCCGGCCTTCGCCAGCATGTCGACGATGTCCTTCTCGCGCGCGCCGTCGAAGACCGGAGTCGCGATCGGCACGCCGCGCTTTAAGTCCTTGCCGACTTCGACGAGGCTCGTCTCGTCGAGCGAGGCGAGTTCCCGGTCGTCGCCGTAAATCTCAGTCAACGTCTTGCGCAAAGGCTTGACGTCCTTGCTGCGATAATAGGCGTCGACCGCCTGCGCGACCTGCTTGCCGAGACCGGCGCAGGCCCAGCCGAGATGCGTCTCGAGAATCTGTCCGACGTTCATGCGGCTCGGCACGCCGAGCGGGTTGAGCACGATGTCGACTGGCGTGCCGTCCTCGAGGAAGGGCATGTCCTCCTGCGGCACGATGCGCGAGACGACGCCCTTATTGCCGTGACGGCCGGCCATCTTGTCGCCGGGCTGAATCTTGCGCTTCACGGCGACGAAGACTTTGACCATCTTCATCACGCCGGGCGGCAGTTCGTCGCCGCGCTGCAATTTCTCGACCTTGTCGAGGAAGCGGTTTTCAAGCCCCTTCTTCGACTCGTCATATTGCTTACGCACGGCTTCGATCGAGGCCATCAGCGCGTCGTCTTCGACAACGAAGGTCCACCACTGCGAGCGGGGATATTCGTCGAGAGTCGCCTGCGTCAGCTTTTCGCCCTTCTTGAAGGACTTCGGACCGGCGACGGCGACCTTGCCGATGAGCGTCTCGGAGAGACGCGCATAGACGTTGCGGTCGAGGATCGCGAGCTCGTCGTCGCGGTCCTTGGCGAGACGCTCAATTTCCTCGCGCTCGATCGCCTGGGCGCGCTCGTCCTTCTCAACGCCGTGGCGGTTGAAGACGCGCACTTCGACGATCGTTCCTTGAACGCCCGGCGGCACGCGTAGCGACGTATCGCGCACGTCGGAAGCCTTTTCGCCGAAGATGGCGCGCAGAAGCTTCTCTTCCGGCGTCATCGGGCTTTCGCCCTTAGGCGTGATCTTGCCGACGAGAATGTCGCCCGCCTGCACCTCGGCGCCGATATAGACAATGCCCGCCTCGTCGAGATTCTTTAAGGTCTCTTCGGAGACGTTGGGAATGTCGCGGGTGATCTCTTCCGGACCGAGCTTCGTGTCGCGCGCCATCACCTCGAATTCGTCGATGTGAATCGAAGTGAATACGTCGTCCTTGACGATGCGTTCGTTGAGGAGGATCGAATCCTCGAAGTTGTAGCCGTTCCACGGCATGAAGGCGACGAGCACATTGCGTCCGAGCGCCAGGTCGCCAAGGTCCGTCGACGGGCCGTCGGCGATGATGTCGCCCTTCTGCACGAGGTCGCCGACGCGAACGAGCGGCTTCTGGTTGATGCAGGTCGACTGGTTCGAGCGCTGGAACTTCATCAGCCGATAGATGTCGACGCCGGGCTTCGCCGGGTCGAGTTCTTCGGTTGCGCGAATGACGATACGGGTCGCGTCGATCTGATCGACGACGCCAGTGCGGCGCGCCGAGATCGCGGCGCCCGAGTCGCGCGCGACGATCGGCTCCATGCCGGTGCCGACGAGCGGCGCATCGGCCTTCACCAGCGGCACCGCCTGGCGCTGCATGTTCGACCCCATCAGCGCGCGGTTGGCGTCGTCGTTCTCAAGGAACGGAATCAGCGCCGCGGCCACCGAGACGAGCTGCTTGGGCGACACGTCCATCGCGTCGACCTTCTCGCGCGGCACGAGCATCACATCGCCGGCATGACGGCAGAGCACGAGGTCTTCCGTCAGATTGCCGTTCTTGTCGACAGGCGCATTCGCCTGCGCGACGTGATATTTCGCCTCTTCCATCGCCGAGAGATAGGCGACCTCGCCCGTCACCTTGCCATCGCGCACGCGACGGTAAGGCGCTTCGATGAAGCCGTATTTGTTGACGCGCGCGAAGGTCGCAAGCGAATTGATCAGGCCGATGTTCGGACCTTCTGGCGTCTCGATCGGGCAGATGCGGCCGTAATGCGTCGGGTGCACGTCGCGCACCTCGAAGCCGGCGCGTTCGCGCGTCAGGCCGCCCGGACCAAGCGCAGAGAGACGACGCTTATGCGTGATCTCGGACAGCGGATTGGTCTGGTCCATGAACTGCGACAGCTGCGACGAGCCGAAGAACTCGCGCACGGCGGCCGCCGCCGGCTTGGCGTTGATCAGGTCCTGCGGCATGACCGTGTCGATATCGACCGACGACATACGCTCCTTGATGGCGCGCTCCATGCGCAGCAGGCCGAGGCGATACTGATTCTCCATCAGCTCGCCGACCGAGCGCACGCGGCGGTTGCCGAGATGGTCGATGTCGTCGATTTCGCCGCGGCCATCGCGCAGATCGACGAGCGCCTTGACCACCGCGAGGATGTCTTCGCGACGAAGCGTCCGCGTCGTGTCCGGCGCATCGAGATCGAGGCGCATGTTCATCTTCACGCGGCCGACGGCCGAGAGATCGTAGCGCTCCGGATCGAAGAACAGCGAATGGAACATGTTCTCCGCCGTGTCCATCGTCGGCGGCTCGCCCGGGCGCATGACGCGATAGATGTCGAACAGCGCTTCCTCGCGGCTCGAATTCTTGTCGACAGCGAGCGTGTTTCGGATGTAGGGGCCGACGTTGATATGATCGATGTCGAGCACAGGCAGTTCGTCGAAGCCTTTTTCGATCAGCGACGGCAGCGTCTTGGCGGTGATCTCATCGCCGGCTTCCGCGAAGATCTCGCCAGTGCTCGGATCGAAGAGATCCTGCGCGAGATATTGTCCGTAGAGGTCCTCGGGCGCGACGCGGATCGCCTTCACGCCCTTTTCGGCGAGCTGACGCGCGGCGCGCACGGCAAGCTTCTTGCCAGCTTCGAGAATGACCTGGCCGGTGTCGGCGTCGATCATGTCGGCGACGGCCTTCACGCCTTTGAGACGTTCGGCGTCGAAGGGCATGCGCCAGTTCTCGCCGTCCTGCGTATAGACAATCGTCTTATAGAAGGTCGAGAGAATCTCTTCGCCGTCGAGGCCGAGGGCGAAGAGAAGCGACGTCACCGGAATCTTACGGCGGCGGTCGATGCGCGCATAGACGATATCCTTGGCGTCGAACTCGATGTCGAGCCACGAGCCACGATAGGGAATGATGCGGGCGGCGAACAGAAGCTTGCCCGAAGAATGGCTCTTGCCCTTGTCGTGGTCGAAGAACACGCCCGGCGAGCGATGCATCTGCGAGACGATGACGCGCTCGGTGCCGTTGACGACGAAGGTGCCGTTCGACGTCATGAAGGGCATGTCGCCCATGTAGACGTCCTGCTCCTTGATGTCCTTGACCGACTTCGCCTGCGTGTCGGGATCGACGTCGAAGACGATAAGGCGGAGAGTCACTTTGAGCGGCGCAGCGTAGGTCATGCCGCGTTGGCGGCATTCGTCGACGTCATATTTGGGCGCTTCGAATTCGTAGCGCACGAATTCGAGCAGGGAGACCTGCGAGAAGTCGGAGATCGGAAAGACGGACTTGAAGACGGCCTGCAGCCCCTCGTCAGCACGGCCGCCTTTCGGCTCGTCGACAAGGAGGAACTGATCGTAGGAGGCCTTCTGGACCTCGATCAGATTGGGCATTTCCGCCGCTTCGCGGATATGTCCGAAGAATTTGCGGATGCGCTTGCGACCGGTGAACTTTCTCGCCGACGTCTGAGCCATGTCGCCTTTCGAGCCTCTTTCTTCA
>Ga0194126_10003572_pt1 | contig 24389 bp, 22 predicted proteins | sample TA2KigC150mmetaG_FD_148641 | JGI IMG/M metagenome (GOLD analysis project Ga0194126, IMG submission 148641) | Freshwater microbial communities from Lake Tanganyika, Tanzania - TA2015035 Kigoma Deep Cast 150m | ecosystem: Environmental > Aquatic > Freshwater > Lake | place: Tanzania: Lake... | reverse complement strand
GCAGAAACCCACCGGTGCCACATCCGGCGTCCAAAATCCTCGTAGGACGATCCGCCGGCGCATACTGCGCCAGGGTTTTCAAAACGAGTCTGTGCAAACCCACGTACCACCAATAGCGACCTTCCACGTGGTACATGGTTTCATATTCATGTTGCTCCATGCTCGTCCCGTTTCTTGTCGTCCCGCTGGAGCACGCTCCGAACCACAAATTGAGGCTGTCGGTTGGCATTCAGCAGCGTCCGGCCGATGTACTCGCCCATCAACCCCAGGATGCACAACTGGAGACCGGAGAACAACAGGATGAGAAGGGCAAGGGAAGCCCACCCTGCGCTCAGGTCCGGTTGGAGGAGCTTCTCCACCACAACCAGAACCGCCATGATCGCCCCAGCCAGGCTCACCGCCACGCCCAGGAGAAAGCTGACCCGCAAGGGCATCACCGAGAAGTTCACGAACATGCTTAACGAAAGCCGAATCAGCTTTCGCGCCGTGTATCCCGATCTGCCTTCCTGTCTTTCTTCATGCCGGACCAGCGCCTTCCCGATCTTGTCCGTGCATCGGAGTATAAGCCCGTCGATGTATGGGGAGGGCCCCTGGTACTTGGTGATTTCATCAATCAGAAACCGATTCAGGCACTTGAAGCTCGAGAGATAGAGGTCTCGCGGTTTGTCGAGCATGAAATTGGCCATCCAGCCGTTCAGATCGCTGCCCAAATTCCTAAGCCAATGATGTCTTTTTTCCTGGTAATAGCTGTAAACCACGTCGAATCCGCCCCTTTCGGCCTCCTGCACGAGGCGCATGACTTCCTCGGGCGGATTCTGAAAGTCGTCGTCCATGATCACCGCGTAATCACCGTCGCAATGGGTCAGCCCCGCCATCACCGCGTTGTGCTCGCCGAAATTGCGGGCCAGGTTCACGTATCGCACCTTCTCCGGGTGTTTATGGAAGATGTCGCTGCAGACTTCATGGCTGTTGTCCGGGCTGCCGTCGTTGACCAGCACAACCTGAAGATCGGTGCCAGTCAATTCGTCGATAAGTCTGTCCACAAGAGGGCCGATGCTTTTCGCGCCGTTGTAAACCGGAATCACAACACTAACGAGCATGGAAAACTCCTGCCGGGTTTTCGACTCCGAAGAAAATGCATCTCATGCTGTGGATCATAAAAAGCAAGCGTAATTCCCGCGCAGAGCGCTGTCAAGAGCCGGGCTCTTCAGCTACGCATTGGGAACGGCCGAGAAGATCTTAACGGGTAAGGAAATCGACGATCGCTTTGTTGACTTCTTCAGGCTTTTCGTACACCACACCGTGGCCCGCGTCCTGAACCACTTTGAGGGTCGCAGCCGGCATTGCCGCCAGCGCTCGATCCGCGTTCTCTATCGGGATGACCTTGTCCGCGCTGCCCCAGATGAGCAGAGTCGGAATGCCGTGCCGTCCAACGCTCTGATACTCTGCCGCCAGATCGTGGAGAGGGTAATTTCGGAGCATTGACAAGAGCGCGGGAAGGTACCCGGCATAACTGAGTTGATCGAGGAGCTTTTGTTCCATCTCTTTGAGTATCGCCGAATCTTTGTTGGCTTGCCGTGACTGGGATATGAGCACTCTCTTTCCGAACACCGTCATAATCCAATCACCGATCAGGGGCGCAGGCGCCAGCTTCGCGGTAAAGGGGAGATTCACCGGGAAGCCCGCCGGCGCCACCAGGACGAGCTTGCGCACCCGTTCAGGGCGTCGAGCCGCGAAGACCACTGAGATCGCCCCGCCCTGAGAAAGCCCCACCAGATCGATCGGCTTGTCTATCTTGAGAGCATCGAGAAGCTCAAGGAGCTGACGGTCATAGAGATCTACCCCGTACGTCAATGGGGGACGATCCGAATACCCTCGGCCAAAGTTGTCATACCGAATTGATCGCAAACCCGCGGCTGCGAGGGCGTCAACGTTCCTGTCCCAGACATATTTCGAGATGGTGGCGCCATGCGCCAGAACCACCACTCGGCCGTCCGTGGGGCCCCGCGATTCGCAGCACGTGTAACCGTCTTTCAGCTTTACGAATGAGCCGGGAAGGCTCGCACGAGTTTCCGGAGTGAGCTCTTTCAGGGCTCGCTGAGCCAACCAGTACGGCGTTACCAGAAGCACTACGATTCCTGCCACGGCGATCGCGAACCAGAGCGTTTTAGCCACGGGTTTCACCTCCCATTATTTGCAGTGAACGGGTATACCCTTTGTTATTCATGGGAAAATTCCCCCTGCCCCCATCGGCGTCAGAATAAGATTCCGACCTAGTTTCCGAAGTCCCCCTCACCTACCCTCTCCCACCACGGGAATGGGTTTTCGGACCTCCCTCCCGCGACGAAAGGACGACGCGGGAGGATGATTCCAACTTGATTCAAAGGCCCAAGTCTCACCGCCACTTGTTATAGTAATGCTGGCCCTTTCGGCTCCAAGCGCAGGGTCGCCTCTGTGGCAAGAGTTACCGCGTCAGGCGACCACGCGATCGGCGCGCCTTCTCCCCCCCGCCAGTATGCTAGAAGGTCAGCATAGTGCGGGGACAAGGGATTCCCCGATTGACCTCCAGGCAGAGAGAACGAGTTCTCGTCCCAATTTCCCACGTCGAGCGCCATGTGCAGCGAAGCTATCACGAGCGGATTGCCGGTAGGACGCGAGACCGGGACTGCCGCGTTGTTCACGGTGTTGGCATCCCCACCCCACGGGAAGGGCCCCAGGTTGAAGATCTTGTCGAGGAGGCGTCGGTCACCGAATGCGTGCTTGAGCGTCAGCCTCCTCACCTGCCCCCACGCCCAACCGGAGGTAGTGTTCCCATAGCGCTCACGCACACGCCTCGTAGCTGTGACAAGGGCGTCCTCAATCTCCTCGATCCACGATCGGGAGAACCAACCGTCAGGCTGTTCCCTGACCAGCCGCGACAGATGGCCCACGCGACGGAAGGCAATCATAGAAGAGCCGGCGAGTGCGGCGAAACTCTTCCCCATAGCCCATTCCGCGGCCCGAGGGGCCTTGGCGCGAACAACTCGTTCAATCATCTCCGACAGAAAGAACTGAAAGACCGTGGCGGGAACAGAATCCGCAGACAAGACACCGTCCCAGCTCTCCAGAAGATCGCGGGCTTGTCGAGCCTCGGCGCTCTTCGCAGGAATACTCAGCACAGTCTCTCGCAGCTCGGCCCAGGGGACTGATTCCGCGTCCATTTGTAGGTTTCGCGTGCTCTTCAGGTCCCAGTCACTGCGACCGGAGAGGACTGCGTCAATCCGGGACAACCTGTAGCCATCCAGCCAGTCGATGCCCAGGAATGGCCCTTGTCCGGACGGTATCGGTTGGGTGTTGGCGGTCGCCACAAAGCCGATCTCCGGATTCAGGCAGTAAGGCATATTCTCAAACGGAACCGGATCGTCGTGCCAGCCGCAGTCCGGGTCCCACCCGGGCAGAGGTATCACGCCGGACCCTTTCTTGCGCCGAGGGGAAATTCCGACCAACTGCCATCCCACATCTCCGTTGGCGTCAGCGAAGACCATGTTTTGCGATAGACTGAACCACTCTTTGAATGCGCTCCGAAATCCCTCGAAATTCCTGGCTCTGTATAGCCCCAGGAAGTCGCTATTAGGCCACGTGTCGAGCCAGGTGGCGCGAAGAGAAATGGCGCCCAACTCTCCTTCCAGGGCAGGGCTGATGATCGGACCTCTGGCAGTCTCAATGACCCGCTCCTCCACATCGGGCTTTCCCTTTACTCTTATCTTCTCCCCTCTAACCGCGCAGGGGACGAATCGATCTCCCTCTCGGACGCTTGCGCCATCGGGGCCCAGTTCCTCGATAAAGAGGTCGGTATTGTCAACGAATCCCGCGGTCACCCCCCATGCGATGGCGCCATTGTGTCCGGCGCCGAATGCGGGCGTCCCAACCAGTGAAGCGCCCGCCACTCCCCATTCCGGAGTTCGCACATGAGCCAGGTGCCACTGTGGAGGCGCGAATGGCGGTAAGTGCGGATCGTTGGCAAGAATGGGCCGCCCCGTTCGCGTGCGAGACCCTGCGAGAGCCCAATTATTCGAGCCGCCACCAAGCGGGGCAAACCTGCTCAGGCTCTGTAGGTCTGCGGCCAACCTCTCCAGGGGTTGGCCCGCGGAGACCCCCGGAGGAGCTGAAACAGGATGCCATTCAGGATAGGTCGGCTCCAGAACGCGCACGGCTTCGGCGCCGTCCTCCAGCAATATCTTGAGACGAATAAGCTCCATGTCCCAGTTTGAGGGCAGAGTAAAAGCCATTAACTTGAGCATGGCGATCACATCCACTGCGGCGTAGGTTCCAGGATAAGCCCGGAGGATCGAAAATTCATGCGCATGGCGCTTGCACCCGAGACTTCGCCCCGCGTTTACTCCTTTCGCAAATGCTTCCAGGAGAGCCCGCGTTTCCTGATTCAGGGCCGCGAGTTGCAGTTCCGCGGAACGATGGAATCCGATCCGACGAGAAAGGCGATCCACCGGAAGAGCATCGTGACCCACCAGTTCCGCGAGAGTACCTCTCACCACCCGCTGAATCATTTCCAACTGGAATGAGCGATCTTGCCCCTGGCAGAATCCCAGGCCGAAGAGAGCGTCTTCGTCGTTGGTCGCCTCTATGTAAGGTATTCCGTGGTTATCGCGTCGTATGGTCACGGGATGGTTGAGTCCGGGCACGGACAACGTACCTGAGACGATCGGCCCTCGTTTGCCTAGTAACACCCGGAACAATAGTCTCAACGCGGACATGGCTGCCCTCCCCTTTGCGGATGATATTTGAAAAGAAGCAATCGACCGCTCCACGAGCGTGGGCCCTGGTGGAATTTAACTTCAGACTTTATGCGAACGCCTCCGCGCGATGCCGATGCTGAGGAAAGAAACCGGTTCGGGGGACGCTGCGCCCTCGCCACGGATCTCGCTTGAGAAGATATCTCCGCGCTGTGGGGCATGTCAACGAGCTTTGCCGGCAAGGTGATTTGTCGGGTTAGGCGCGCAGTGACGGCAGACAAACGGTCCGGGAAGGGCATGGCCTTGGTGGCGCCGGCATCTTCCCGGTAATTCATTGACAGGGGATTTCCGCAGCCCCCAGGAGAGCCGATCAGTCTGCGAACCGCTAATCGGCCACCTCCTCAGCCTAAGTCTGCGACAAGGGGTAGTGTTCTCTTCAATATGGCCACCTCAGAACTTCATGGCCCGCCGGATCTTGTCAGCCATAAACGGTGGGCCATGCCCGGGATAGATTCTCTTCACGCCACGTTCCAAAAGGACTTTCCAGCTCTCTTTCACCTTGACCATATCTTCCGCGAACGCGGGAAAACCCGGGCCCAACCGAAGAGGGAACCTGTTCATGGCCAGGTCGCCCACAAATGCGTCGCCCGTGTCCAGCAGCACGCTCACCGACCCCGAAGAATGCCCCGGCGTGTGGATTATCCTCCCCTTGACTCCGAAATCATCCAGCGCCATACCTTCCGGCCCGATCTCAAGGTCAACCGTGGCCGCGTGCACCCGAATCAGGGGAACGGCAACCGTCATGACTCTTCCCACGGCTCGGGCCCAGCGAGTAACTCCTGGAGGCAGCGGCTTCAGGGCCTCTTCCACGCACCGTTTTTCCGCCTGATGCGCTGCCAACGGCGCAGCCGTGAAATCCCTGATCTCCTTTGCGGACCCTATGTGGTCCCAGTGCGCGTGTGTGATGACAATGAGTCGGATGCGGCTCGGTTCTATGGGAATGTCGCTCAACGCCCGTGCAAAGCGTCTCAGCTTTTTGGGCGGCCCCGCGTCCACGAGGATAGCGCCCCGATCCTGAATGAGATAGCACTGGCTGGAACCCAGAGGAATCGCATAAATCCTCACGCTCATAAAACACCCGCGCCGCTCATGCTCGTTATCCGAACCTTGGACCTCTCTCTTGGCCGATCACACAGTGTGGCGTCTTATCGCACGATAGCCGCGTTCTTCATCACAGCTTCGGGAAATCTCAACCCCAGGCTCTGCATCATAGGCTCGTTAATGGTGAGTTGGGGGGTTGTATCCGTTTTTACAGGGACCTGGGAGACAGGTTTTCCTTTCAGCAACACGTCCACCACCGATTCCGCGAGCATTGCGCCGAGCTTCCGATCATCCGCTGCGATACCGGCTACCGCCCCGGCTTTGACCGGTCTGTCCGCGTACGAGAAGATCGGTATCCCCATGGGAGTCGCTATGGGTAGAAGGCTGACCACATTATCCATCACGAGGCGAGTGTTGGTAAGGATGATGAGGTCAACCTTACCGAGCGCTCTCGTTTCCCGCACCAGTTCATCGAGGCTGGTGGCAACCACTTCGCGGTAGGCGATCCCGCGAGCCTTGCACTCCGCCTGCGTTCCAGCCTGTTCGATGGGCCCGCTAGGGTGGCCCTTTTCCACCAGCAATGCAATGCTTTTCGTTGCAGGAAACAGGCTCAGAATGATGTCGAGGCGCTGCGCATACGGTATGTAATACGTGACACCGGTGACCATGCCTTCCGGGGCGTTGAGGTTGTTGATCGTCCCCAATTCCACGGGGTTGTTGCAGGCACCTATGAAGCAGGGGACCTTCGGATTGATCTTGCCCAGGTATTCGGCTCCGGATGACCGGAGGAATACGATTCCGTCCATTTTTGATTCACACTCATGGAAGACCCGCTTGGCTTCCTCAAAGTCCTTGAGTTCACGAAAGAGGTTGACCTTAAGATCAGGCGCTAATTCTCGTAGCTTCGGCAGAAAGCCCATAGTTACATTTTGCGGCATCGCAGTTTTGGTGTCCCAGATGACGGCGATCTCCTTTGCCTGCGCGGCGCCGTCCACTCCTGCTGCCACGAAACTCCAGCAAACCAGTCCGACCAAAAAGATATAGCTCAACTTTTTCATCGATCTCTCCTCTCACGATTAGCGATGGATCTATGTGACCGGCCTCATTTGGGATTGTGGATACGTCTCTTGGTGTGTGCTCAGTATGAATCCATCTAAGCTCAAATGCAAGCGGTTTTGAAGCCGCGTGTCAGCGCACGCTGGCTTCTTGGCCTACCTGGTCGGGGATTAGGGCGCTCGGCCGGGTTTCCTGTTCGACGAGCTGACCCGACGTGAGTATCTCTTTTCCATTTACAACCACTAATTGACCTTCTTCAAGTCCTCCCAGAACCTGCGCGGACTGGCGATTGGTGGTTCCGAGCTTGATCCGAGTCAGCACGGCCTTCTGGTCCGGACCGACAACAAACACGCTATTCTGCTCGTTATTTCGAATTTGGTCGAGGAGAGCGGCTAAGGGTATGCGCAGCACATCCTTCAATGTGTCATATGTTATGCGACCGCGGGCGAACATCCCCTGCAAGAGCGTCATCTCAGGGTTATCCATGTAGATCCGCACTTGAAAGAGTTTCTGTTCATTGGCCACAGGTTCAATGTAGGTGAGTCGGCCGTTGAAGACCTTCCCCGGATAGGAATCCACATACACTTCCGCGTCCTGGCCGCTCCTAAAAACCTCTCTGAGGTCAAGCTTGGCCAGATCCACATCAGACAAATGCGCTTCCAGGTAGATCTTGCTGTAATCGCTCACCTGAAAGAGTTTGCCCCCGACGGTGACCCAGTCACCCTTCTCGACGAAGCGTTTGGAAATTCGACCTTTGACCGGGGACTTCACCCTGGTTCGTTTCATGTCCTCCATGGCTTTCGCGAGCACCGCCCGGTCCATTTCGACCTGGGCTGAAGATGCCTTGAGTTCCGAAAGCTTCTGATCGTGCATCGTGTGACTAACCGATCCCTTCTCGAACAATTTGAGGTTCTTTTCGTACTCCCCTTTGAGAAAAGCCAGGGTGGCTTCGTCCTTCTGAAGTGTCGAAGCCGCATGGATTGCATTCTCATTGATTGTGACATCATCGAAGACCAGGAGGAGCTGTCCTTGTTCAACCGCCTGGCCGTCCTGCACGACAATTGACTTCACTTGCGCAGCGACCTCGGCGGAAACAGTCGTATTCGCGGTAAAGCGTAACGGTCCGGAAATATGAAGACTTCTTTCTATAGGGGCTCTCTCCACAGTGGCGACCCCCACTTTTGTGGGTGGCGCCGGCGGTTTGCTCTCCTTTTTTCCGGAGCATCCCCCCACGAGCAGCAGGGCTGCCATTACTCCAAAGGAGAGATGAAATGGTGTCATGTTGGTTTCCTCGTTTGCGCTCCTCGCCCGAAGCTACTCGGGAGATCGGCGGTTGCGCCCGGGGCGACCTGTCTGTCGGAAGCTCGCCGGTTTCACACCCGCTTCTCCGGAGCTGAGGCCGGAGCGTCATCGAATGTGACTGGCTGGACCTTCCAGAACCGCGCCTTAAGGTCGTCCAGAATTGTGTATACAACCGGAATAAAGATCAAGGTAAAGAACGTTGCGATGGAGAGGCCGCCCACCACCGCTGTGGCGAGCCCGTTGTAGATCTCCGAACCTGCGCCGCTCTTTACCGCAAGCGGAAGCATCCCCAGCACCATGGCGATGGAAGTCATGAAGATAGGCCGCATCCGCCGAGCGCTCGCGAGCACTAAGGCCTTGTTACGTTCGACACCCTGTTCTTCGATCAGTTGCACTGCATATGTGATGAGCAGAATCGCATTCTTGACCACCAGTCCCACCATCATAACATAGCCGAGCATGGTGAAGGAATCAAAGCTGACACCGGTGATCCCGACGAGCGCATTGGCGCCGATTATGGAGAGCGGAACACTGAGGAGGATTGAGAGGGGTCGGACAAAAGACTGGAACTGCATCACCAGCAGCAGGTACACCACTACCACGGAGAGAGGAAAGACAAAACGTATGGCCTCCACGAGCGCTTTCAGCTCGTTCACCGCTCCATAGGGCACAAAGGTGTATCGAGGCGGAAAGGGCACCATTGAGTTTATCTTTGAGTTCACTTCTTGGAATACGTCCGCCAAAGGGCGCCCTTGGATGGTAAACTGGACCCGTGCGCTCCGTTTGGCGTTGTAATGGCTTATCCGAAGCGGCCCAAAGCTCGTCTCGACACTTGCGACCGTCGTGAGCGGAACCTGGACATGAGGATTCCTCATCGAGGTGAGATTGATCCGACGAACATCTTCCACCGTTTGGACATGGCTTTCTTCTCCCATCACGCGAATGTAGAAATACCTGCCGTCCACATCGTACTGGGTTTTGGTTTTCTGACCGCCCACGGCGGCTTCCACCGCGTCCGCGACCTCTTTTACCTCAAACCCAAGGTGAGCGGCTCGCTCATGATCCACTCGGACCTCCACCTGGGGCTTCTTCAGCGCGAGATCCGTGTACCTGAAGATGACCCCTTGCACCCCCTTGCCCAGTTCCATGATCTGGTCAACAATTTTCTCCATCACAGCGTAGCTGGTCCCCATGACCCGTATGTCCACTAGGTTCGACCTTGTGTGAACACTTCCGAAAAGGGGGAACTGAACGGGATTCACGCCGCGAAAGGGCATGTCTCCTGACTTGCCATGCGCCTCCTTAGCTATCTGCACGATCGGGATCCCGCTATCTTCCTCACGGTCGCACACCAGGTATATGACATTGCGGTGGCTCTGCCTGTTCGGGATAGCCACGATGTGCCTCACTCCCTTGATGGCCCGAAAGCGCTCTTCCAGCACGCCCATCAGACGGCTCTTCTCCTCGAGACTGGTTCCCTCGAATGCTTCTATCTGGACCTGGATAAGATTTGTGCCGCCGGTGGGAAGATAGCCCATCCCGGGCAGCATGAGATGCGACAGAAAGAACAACGCGACGACGACCAGGATCAGCATCGCCTTTCTGCCGGCGCCCTGCAGGAAGTATTCAAGGGACTCGAGCAGAAAGGTGGCCACGGATCTTCCCATGACATCGACCCACTGGAGCGGCGCCAAAATCTTTTTGAGCATGCCTGATGGTTCTCGTTCTTCCCTCATCCACCTGGAAGCGAGCATGGGCACAACGGTGAACGCATCAAAGAGAGAGACAAAAATGGCGACGGAGATCACAAACGCCACAGGGCCAAAGAGTTTGCCGATTTCTCCCTTCAGCAGTAGAACGGGCATAAAGACGGCTGCGGTGGTGAGTGTGCACATAAACGCGGCAACTCCGACTTCACGGGTTCCTTCCACACATGCCGCGAAGATCCCTTTGCCCTCCTCATACCGGTGCCGGTAGATGTTTTCCAGAACCACAATCGCGTCGTCCACGATCATGCCGATGGAAAGAGCGAGTCCGGCGAGTGAGAGCACATTCATGGAGTACCCGAAGAGATACATGCCGATGAAAGTTCCGATGATGGAAACAGGGATCGAGGTCCCTACAATCACTATGCTGCGCCATCGCCTGAGGAACAGGAATAGGACCAGAAGAACGAGGATTACGGCCTCGATCAGGCATTCGCGCACAATGCTGACAGCATCTCGAATGTACGTGCTCTGATCGTAGATCTTGTGGAAAGTTCCTCCCAGAGGGCCAAATTCCTTCTGTATGAGTGTCAGTTGGCGATCGGCCCGGTCGATCGTGTCGATGATGTTGGCTCCAACCTGGCCGTAAACGTTAAAGATTATGCCCGAGGTCTTATTGATTCGGCAGTATGAGTCAGGTCGTTCGTACTTGTCTTCGAGAGTCGCTACATCCGACAGGCGCACAACAGGCTCACCCGGTTTGGAGATGATCACCCCGCGGAACTGCTCCACATTGAGGAGCTCGCCCACGGTGCGAACCGTCCATTCGCGGTCCCCTTCGATAAAGTATCCCCCGCTCTGATTGAGATTGGTGCGATCTATGTATTCCTTCACCTGGTTGACGGTCAGATTTCTCGCCTTGAGCCGTAGCGGGTCAAAGGTCACCCTCATTTCCCGCTTCCTGTGCCCATCGTACTGACAGTCGCCGACTCCCGGGATTCTTTTGAATGCAGGCGCTATTTCTTTCTCCGCCCAGATCGACATGGTCACCAGGTCCACATCCCCGGTGAGAGCGAACTGATATATCGGCAAGTTGACCCGTTCACTGGCTTTGAAAATCTGAGGCTTCTCCACGTCTTTGGGCAGGTCGGTGACTCGATCGATATTCCGTTGAAGCTCGGACGCGGCCAAGTCCAGGTTGGTTCCGGGTTCCAGGAAAGCCACGAGAAACGATTGGCCGTAATTAGCATAACCGAAGGTGTACTTCACATTGGAGACACCGCTTATGGCCTCTTCAAAACGGGTGGTGACCTCTCCTTCCACTTCTTCCGGCGCAGCGCCTGGAAACGCTGTGGCGACCACAAGTACAGGGGGATCGGTCTCCGGCTTCAACTCCACTGTCAAGAAGGTTAGGCTCACGTACCCGAACACGATCACCAGGAGCACGCGTACAATCACCGTGATCGGGAACCTGACCGACGATTCCGCAACGTTCATGTGCGGGGGACCTCGTTGACCTGAAATTTCATGAGCAAGGCGGAACCTCTCTTATCGACGAGAGATCACACGGGAAATATCTCCGAAGCGGAAGGCTTGGAGCCTCCTTCACTTCGGGTGAGCTAAGGCCGTCCGACTTCGGCGCACGAAATCCGTACACCGAGGCAGCGACTATTTTACCCGTTTTCAAGACCCATTGGTATAGCTCAAGTTTCTATTCTGGGGCGAATCGGCATGTGACGGCAAAGAGGCGACTCGCTCGACGAAAGAAGCTCGAACGTCCATAGGGCGGGGCGCGCTAAGTTCTCGTGGAGATGGCTCGTCCCGTTGCTTTTCGGTAAGCCTATTCGGCCGCCACTCCCGGGATTGAGAAGATCCTCGAGCCGATCATCCCGCGTATGCCGATGGACATAGCGGCGAATAGGCCGATTCGACCCGCTGAGGGCCGCGAAGAAGCGCCGGTTATGTTCGAGTCCTGATCTGCGACGCATGAACCTTCAGAGGGACTTAACGGAACGTATATTTTCTTATCTCGTCTTCCTACAACGGCAGCCGAATCCAAGTAATTCAAAACGCGGGGAGTCACGCTTCTGAAGCAATTGGAGTTCGCGCAGGCTTCCATCCTTATCTATGCACTGAATGCAGACAATCAGCCCTTCAGTTGTGTCGCACGAAATGAGGATGTCCAAGCCGAAGATTTCCTTGATCTTTGCGGCCTCGTTCACATCGGGTCTCTCAACCAGGTCGGCCAGTCGCTCCCGTGCTTTGTCGCACTTCGCGGCAACTATGAACGTCCCCGGCGGCGGCACGGGCCGTAGGACCGTGTTCGACGCCACCATAGAGCACATCAGAGCGGCAACCAAGAGAGATATCTTCATCCGGCCCGCACTCAGCAAAGAAAGGCTCGCGGAACCATGTCACGGACGGATCAGCGAGAAGATCGGGTCCTACTGTCGATCAACTTGCTCCGGAGTGGCGGTGTGCAGTTGGATAACACGCTTCCCGCCATGCTCGGTCTTGAAGGCCTCAGCCTTTTCCTTGGATGAGAAGGGGATGAGATCATACCCCATGAAACCACGAATGGGTGTGCCGAGGACAAGATAGGCCTGGTTCACGTCGAGAAATTGTCTCGTTTCAAAATCCGTCACGAACCGATGCGCAATCTTTGAGACGTCGATTCCAAAACGTTTGGGGACAGTGTTGTAGATGAACAGACACCGCGCTCCATCGAAACCGACGACGCGGCTATCCTGGAATACAGCCGCCCCTACTCCGGCAAAGCTCTCCAATCGGCCGAGCTTGTACCCATAAATCGCCGCGGACTCGAGTTCTCCCCCTACCTTCATGCCGCAGACGGGACAGATCCCGCCGAGTTCGAGTTTGTGTCCACTGGGTAAGGCCAAGTGTTCACCCGCGTGCGCTAGCCCTCCGAAGGACGCGCAAGCGAGCATGAAGGCCGCCACGACTGATGTAAGAAGATGTGTCAAGGGTATGCGCATTTCCGGTTCCTCCCTGCCTCCGGATTGAGTGCCTTCCACCCACTATACCAGATCCGGGGGCGGTCTTCATCCCGCGAGGCGCAAGGGTGTCCGACCTTTGTTCAGGGGATTCCCGGCCCGGCGCAGCGAAGTAATGACAGAAAGCGGCAACCGGGCTCCACGTGACGGAACGGTCGCGCATCGCAGCCAGATTGACTTTGGGAGCAAACCGCCTTATGGTGTGATCAGGACAGCCGCACAGGTTTGGAGGCCCGAAGAGATGCTCTCTTTGCGCTCATGCCCATCGTTACTTCTGTGCGCACTGATGATGTGCGTGGCTTTGGTCGGCGCCCCCTTGTTGTGCGCTGGGTGGCTTTGCGCATTTCAGAGTTGCGTCTCGGGCCAAGATCCGGTTGCAGACAACTCCGATCGCTCTCATGAGTCCATTGCGGGTCACAGCCACCACTCCGAGCAACCCTCTGAATGCTCGTGCGCGGACGCGGTTTGCACGTGCCATATTTCCCTAAACCGCGCATATTCCTACCTCGTGAGGGGTCAGGACGTCAGTCACCAAGATATTTCCGACACTTTGACCGCGTCCTTGGAGACGGTCTCGACTCATTTCAAACCTAGCGCCGATTTGGCGCCGAAAAGACCCGGATCGCTGATTGCAGAATCCCTCCTGAAGCTTCGCAGCGTTATCCTGATCCTTTGACCGGACCTGACCGCCGGGCTGTCGTGATCGCCAGGCTGACCTTTCGGGGCAACCGGTTGGAGTTTAGGCGAAACATTACCGTGCCGTGCTCAGGAGGAAGTGAAGAGCATGACGCAACAGGTTCAAAAGGAGTTCAATCACGGAAAGGCCATCAAGACTCACCAGAAGGTCACGGCGCCGCGTCTTATCGAAAACGCCTGAGTGGGCCGGCGTGTTCCGTTTGATCGGAGGAAGACCTTATGATTGCGATGAACTCATCCCGTTCCGGAAGTCGGCAACCGAGCAAAATGCTTCTCAATAGTGGGACCGTTCTCAACGGGAAATGGGAAATCGTCAGACACATAGCCACCGGAGGCAAGGGTGAAGTGTATCTTGCTCGCCAACACAATCTGGAGCGACTGGTGGTGGTCAAGACCATTTCGACGGACTATCTGCGGGAGTTTGGAGATGACGAAGAAGAAGTTCAGACCGAAATCGAGCGGTTCCACCGGGAAGCAATCGCAATGGCTCAGGTTCGCCACCCGCACGTTGTCCAAGTCTACGATCAAGACATAGCCCAGGTCACCACAAACGGCGAAACAATCGACGTCTACTACGTAGTCATGGAGTACGTGCCGGGCAGGACACTTCGCAAAACCATTCCCTATGACGGACTGAAAGAGAGCGAGATCAAGATCAGGTCCTGGATCAAACAGTATTTTCTCCCCATTCTGGAAGGCCTGGGGACGGTTCACGCTCTCGGCATTGTCCATAGAGACATCAAGCCCGAAAACGTCCTCTTGGATGGGGACATTCCCAAGCTCACGGACTTCGGCATCGCAGGAGCGGCGTATTGGCCAAATCTTACCAAGAGCCACCATGTCGAGGGCACCATCGCGTATATGGCTCCTGAGCAATTCATGGATCTCGGACTCACCGATGTGCGGGGCGACGTTTATGCGCTCGGCAAAATCCTTTACGAAGCGGTGCAAGGGACCATGGTCGACTCCAAGAAGGCCTGTCCTCTTAAGGGAGTGTGCCTGCTCGATCCCACTACTCCGTTCATGAAGGCGTTAGATCTTATCATACAAAAGGCCACTGCCGAGGATCGAGACCAGAGACTTCCGTCGGTTACGGTTTTTCGAGAAGAGTTGCAAAAGGTTCTCGACGAGGCGGACGCGGCTGAACGCCCACTACTAAAAAGCCTGCATCGCAAGCAGATTTATCTGATTCTCGGGGCGATTCTTGTTATTGTTGCGGGCTCCAACTTGTACCATCATTTTCTCATGCTGCATGGTTCGGGGACGACAAGCGACATGACGAGCGTGGAGCACGGGGTGAAGCCGGAGGCTGCGACTCCGGAATCACAAAGTGAGCTTTCCAACCAGCCTGCGCCGCCGGCGCCCTGGATTTCCGGAAGGGATGGATCCAGGATGCGCCTCTTGTCCGGAGGTGAGGTCAAGCTTCCCGATCACGTCGGTTCAGACAAACTCGTCGCATTCGATGTGAACCCATTCTATATGGACGAGGCGGAAGTAACGAACTTCCAGTTCGTTGAGTTCCTCAATCAGGTCCTCTCCAAGCTCGAGGTAAAAGACAACATAGTCCGAAGTGAGGGGCAGTCGTGGTATGTGCTCGGCCCTGTCTTCACGGGGTTCGAGCCCATCGTGTACCGCAACGGCCGCTTTATGCTGAACAACCCCGCGCTCGCGGCCTATCCGGTAGTCAAGGTAACTGCCTACGGGGCCGCGGCTTATGCGCGGTACTATGGTAAACGCCTTCCAACCGAAGCAGAGTGGCTCTTCGCAGCAACACGAAAAGGAGATGGAAGCAGGGGTCTCAGGGATTCAACCTCCTTCGACACGGGAGGTGTCGATTACGCGCGCAGAGACGTGGATTTGGGGTTCCAAGCTCTGGGAGGAGTTGAATTCGCTATGCATGGTGATGGTCATCATTTGACTGCGCCCTCTCCTGCTCCTCCTGCTCGACGGAGAGAAAAGGCGCCGCCTCCCCGTGATACCAGTACCTCAGTTCCAAGCAGCGCGGCTCCAAGTATCCAGCTCCCAAGCGCTGAAATTCCCGGCATTGAGTCTTCAGGCGCCGCAGCTCGGGTTCCCCACCCGATTTCTCGCTTTGAGCCGAATCCGGACGGCATCCGGGGCCTGGAGCAAAACGTCAGCGAATGGGGCGTGCGCGCCGCGCCTGACCGGAACTCCCCGTCCTCGTTTGTGATTCTCGGCGGGTTTGCAGGCAGCGTCCTACATATGGCAGGATTTATGCCGGGTGTGGCGCAGGACCCTTCCATGGGCTTTGAAGATGTGGGATTTCGGTGCGTGCAGACTATTCAACCCGACAAACGCTAGAAGCGGCCGTTGGCGATTTTCCGGAGTCACTGCTCAAGCGGCTCGGTCACGACTCTCTTCGCACGAACACGTGTTGTATCCGAGAATAGAAGGCCCTCGTCATCTGGACCGATTCGGAGGGTCTACTCTCTTTTGTCCGCAATATACCACCCGAAACTGTTCCATATTTGATTGTCGCAAAGAACCGTGAACCCGCTCTGGGCAAGCGCAGCCTTGAATTCTTCGTGGTCATAGCGATCCTGCTGTGGATGCTTTAGCAGCGCTCGCCAAAGCGGATGCAAAATGAAACCCCGAAGCACTTCCTCTGCATAGAAACGGCCTCCAGGCTTAAGGACGCGAAAAATCTCTCCGACCGCCGCACGCCAGTCAGGAATATGATGGATAATGCCGAAATCGAAGACGCCGTCATAGGTTGCGTCTGACGCCTCGATCTTGGTCGCATCGCCCACCCAGAGATTCACTCTGTCCTTGAGGTTTCTCAATCGGCTGAAAGCGCGCTCGACCATCCTTGGATCGAGGTCAAACGCGTCCACAGTCTGAGCGCGGAATTGATGAAGAATGATTTCCACCCCCACTCCGCGACCGCAGCCGATCTCTAGGGCCCGTCCTCCGTTCATTGCGCCTCCCATTCTCATGAGGCGACGAGCCTCGAATCGCCGTTGGATGGCGGCGCGGAGAGGGTTATTCATTGCAACAAACTCGAAGGCGTTCAGCTTCATATGGCGCCCTTCAATTCCGCAGGACACAAAGGACTTGGAAACGTGTTTGCCTCACTTCGGCTGCCGGTTGACGTAAATATTGTGCGCGTTCACGATGAGCACGTTGTTGTCGGCTTTGGCGACAATGCCCCGTATGACTACTTCACTCATGGGCTGTAAGCCGTTCATGCCTTGCATGGGCGCCCTGAGCGGCGAGCCGTTTGCGTCCACCACCTGAACGGTCGCGAGATTCGCCAAGAGCCGCTCCCTGGGAATGGAACAGTAATCGCCGGGATTTCCGCATGTTGGGCCGCAAGAGGCTACTTGCATATCCGACAACACGAACATCGCATGTTTTTCCGCAAAGGGCTTGGCAAGCCCGCCGATGCGTCCTCGGAGCACGATGGGTTTGCCCTCTTGAGCGACCTTCCGAGCCGGGCCCACGTCGAGCGCATCAGGCGGCGCGGAAGCCACAAATAATCCCGGCGGCAGCACAGCCGCGGGGCTTCGAGTAGGCCCCGGAGTTTTGGCGCTCGCGTAAGTCGCGACGAGCCCGAGGCCAACCACTACAACCGCAGCGATCAGCGACATCCGAAAAGATCGACGATTTCTAGCGCTATCATTCATGATTCAAATCCTTTCGCATTATGCGGCTTTCAAAGCTTCCGTTATCGGCAGACGCAGACACCTCCATGCGGGTGGCGCCACGCCAATGGTTCCTATCGCGAAACCCGCCAAGACACCGACCAGAAGCACCCGGTCGTCCACAATGAGCTGAAACACCCCCATCGAAAATCTGACCGCATGGCCGTTGATGAACACAATGCCTACAACGGACCCAATGAGTGTTCCCGCAGCAGCGGTCAGGAGCGATTCCTGCAAAAGGCTGACAAGGATTGCGACCCGCGAATATCCCACGGCCTGGAGCGTCCCGAATTCGCGCGCACGAGCCGCGAACGCCGCGTACATAGTGTTCAGGCCGCCCAACAGTCCCGCAAGCGCAACCAGCAGCGCCGTGGTCCAGATCAAGGTATGCGCGGGCCGATAGAACCTCATGATTGAGGAGTAATAATCCAACTCTTGAATCACCGTCAGTCCCAAGTCGAGGCGCTGTTTGGTGAAGGCATCCACATCCGCGAAGTCTCCGTCACCCAGGGTAAGGACCACACACGAAAACGTGTCTCTTCTCGTGGCCACCTGGAGATCCGTGACCGGGACCCAAATTTCCCCATCCATCACCGCGCCTTGAGCCTGAAACCGGCCCACGATTCGCCAGGCGCGATTGCTGAACCACAGGCTCTTGCCAACGCTCACGCGCTCTTGAGGGACTCTCATCATATCAGCGGCCATAGCGCCTACCATGACTTCATCCTTACCCGGTTCAGGGACACGCCCCTCGACAATATGGACTCGAGGGTAGACGAGGAACGCAGCCGGCGTGACGCCGCGCAGCATCGCGCGCCATTCTTCACCGCTCTGTCGGTCGGCCCGCACAAAAATCGCAACGTGAACTTCCGGTGAGACAAACGGAACGGTGAACTGTGTCTTGATCCCAGATAAGCCCGCAGCTACCACCCCTGGCACACTGCTCGGAATCTGACTCCGTTCCACGCTTTCTTCGCTCCCCGTGGCTAAGAGGATGACGTTTGACGCGTTTCCGCCAACCGTGAGCGATCTCTCCATGCCCCGGACAAAGGCGGCAGCGGCAAGAACCAAGCTCACAACCAGGGCTCCCGCAGAGATAATCAACACGAGCCGCTTCGGCGATCGGCCCAGATTCCGCACACTGTAGTCAAACGGAAGCAATCGCATCAGATATCCCGTCCCGCCTCCTATAACCCGCCTGCCCTTCTAGCCTCTCGGAAGGCGACAAGTCCCTTGCGAAGACCGTCGGCTGATTCGTCGGCAGCCTACGCTCGCCAGATGGCGTTTCTTGAAGAGTGAGAAGAAGATTTTCTTTGTAATCAAAGAAGTTTCTTCCCGTCACTCCTCAAAATGCAAATCTGTCATGCCGCTCTGAAGCATGCGGCGATATCGCGGCGTGAGGCTTGCCACGCGGGCACGAGTCCCGCGACCGCGCCGGTCAGGAGCGATAGAGCCAAACCCAAGCCTACGGTCCCCACACTCGCGGAGGCGTGGATACTGAGCCCTTCCACTGAGAAGCTGAGATTTGCCCACGAGGTAACGGCCGCAGCGACAACCAGCCCTATGAGCGCTCCGGAAACACTGAGCGTCAGGCTTTCTCCCACGATCAGCTTCACGATCAGCCCTTCGCTGTATCCTAATGTCTGCATGATCGCGTGATCGCGAACTCGATCCTGAACGGACAAGACAATTGCGTTAAACACCAGAGTGAACACACCCGCAACGCAGGCCCAGCCAAGCCAGCGAGCAAATCCCACGATCTCGACGATATCGGACGCGGCCCTGGCCACAAAGGTCTTTTCAGGCCGCGTGGCCGTGGGTTCGGCAGCGTCGCGAAACTCGGCGTCAATCGCCTTGGCCACACGACCCATCTGATCGGGGTCCGCGACCGTCACGTCGAACTGGGTCACAATCCCGACCTTGTTGTCCGAAGCTCGTTGCACAAAATCGAGGCGCCCGTAAGCAGCGGCCTGATCCTGCGCTTCAGGTGAATGAAATATCCCCGCGACGTAAACGGTGAGGCCGGCCAAATCCACTCGATCGCCCACCTTCAACCCGCGACGCGCAGCGAGCCGGTTACCGAGAAGAGCCGCGTCACTGCGGCGTTTCCAGTCCTCCACGGAGCCGCTGACAAAAGTCATATGACTGAAGGCGCCTTTCTCAACAGCATCAACCGGAACCCCTCGAAACGTCACCACGTCAAGACTGGTGCGGCAATTGTTCACCACCACTTTCACCGGAACCACGGTTTTCACGCCCTCAACCGCAGCGATGCGGCTTGCGTAATCTTGCGGGAGATTGCTTGAATAAGGGCAATAACGATCCTGGCGATATACCACCAATCGGGTGTCTCGTGACGTGGCCTGTGTTGCCTCGTTCACACCCTGGCACACGGCCTGAACCGAATAGAAGAGGAACATGGCCGTCGCCACTCCGCCGACGGTTAACAGGCTCCGACCACGATATCGAGCAACGCACTTCACAACCAAAGGCGCGAAGCGAAGAATCTTCACAGCTAAACTCCTCTCGATCGATCAACGATGGACCGCCGAAGACGGCTCCCGCGCCGATTCCACCTCGAGCAATTTACCCTTGTCCAGGTGTAGGGTTCGCTGAGCATACTTGGTGGTTTTGGAATCGTGCGTGACCATGATGAGCGTCCGTCCGAGATCCCGGTTGATTGCGCGCAGCAAGGTCAGGATCTCCGCGGCCGCGGCCCGATCGAGATCGCCTGTAGGCTCATCCGCCACAATGATCTTCGGATCGGATACAATAGCTCGGGCGATTGCCACCCGCTGTTCCTGCCCTCCGCTCAATTGCCGCGGGTAGTGGTCATGACGATCGGCGATGCCGACCAGTTCAAGCGCGGCCGCAACCTTCCCGTGCCGCTCCGCGGCGGTAAGGTCGTGCAGGAGCAGGGGCAACTCAACGTTTTCGTACGCCGTCAGCACCGGAATAAGATTGTAAAGTTGGAAAATGTAGCCGACATTCTCCGCTCGCCAGTGGGCTAGTTGCGCATGTGAGAGCCGATCGAGCCGAATTCCGTTTATCGTGAGCGTCCCGGATGTGGGCGTGTCAATGCCCGCAACAAGGTTGAGCAACGTGGTCTTGCCACTGCCTGACGGCCCCATCAGCGCCGTGAACGAGCCTTCCTCGACATCCAGATCGAGACTGCTCAAAGGCGTGATCGTGGAGGACCCTTTTTGATAGGATCGAGTCAATTTTCGGCATTCAATGAGCGCCATCATGATCTCCGGAAATGTGTAATTCAGTCTGAGACTATTCCCTCACCACTTTGACCTGCTTCCCTTCGGACAATTCGCCCGTCGAGCGAGTAATCACGAGATCGCCCGGGTGCAAGCCGTCAAGAACATCGACCCAGCCATCGGCTCGAATGAAGCCCAACTTGATCGATCGAGCCGCGGCCGTGCCGTGATTTCCATCAAAGCCCCGCACTACCCATGCCATAGGATTTACGCCACCTCCCCGCAACGCGGCCTCGGGCGCAAACAGCCGCTGCCCTGCCTCATCGGAAGCTGATTCAGCCTTGGCCAGGAATCGCACGCGTGCCAACATCTCAGGCCGGAGCTGACGATCAGGCTCCGAGAGAGAGACTTTCACCTCAAGCGTATTCTTTTGAATATTGGCTTCGTGGAGCACTCGGGTAACGGCGCCGATGAACGTCCGATCGGGCGAAACTTCCACGATTACTTGCGCCTGCTGACCAGCTCCGATTTTGGCCGCGTCTGCCAGAGGCACATCCACCCTGACTTGTAGCCGCGCCGGGTCGTACAAACTGAAGACTCGAGCGGAACCGGGATTGTCGGAGAGAACCACCACCTTCGACCCGGGCTCTGTAAGTCTGGCCATGATAACCCCGTCCATCGGCGAGCGGATCGACATCCTTTCCAGCCTGAGTTTGGCTTCCGCAAGGGCTGTCCCGGCTTGATTCACAAGTGCTTCTTCCTGGAGGACCGCGGCATGCGCACGATCCAGCTTGCGCCGTTCTTCGACGCGCAGCTCCATATGCTCTCTCGCAGCTCGGAGATCGGCTTGGCGCTTGGCGATGAGCTCCTTCAAAGCCGCGTGACGCATGCGAGTGGCTTCAAGCTTCGCTTTCTGCGACAGAAACTCCGACCGGAACCGGATCATTTCCGAGTCCGAGATGGCGCCTGAGCCGTGCAGTCCGACCCTTCTCTCGTAGTCGCTCCGGGCGTGCTCCAGTTTGGACTCGTCCAGGGCTATCTCTGCAACGAGCTGCTCTAGGGTCGCCTGAGCTTCCGCGAGCTGAGCCGCGGACACATCAACCGCTCGCCTGCGTTCCACAGGGTTTTCCCAGTCGGTTTTGGCCGCGGCAAGTTCGGCCCGCATAGCGCTGAGCGAGGCCTCTTGTTCTCTGATCTTGGCCTTCGCGCGCTCCACAGCCAGGCGGGCATCATCGTCCACCAAACGCGCCACCACCTGGCCGGCTGTCACGGGTTGGCCTTCCAGCACAAGAAGCTCTTGAACCACGCCGTCAGCCAGGGCAGTCACGTACGATTTGTATGGGTCAGCCTCAATCCATCCCGCGGCTTGAACGGTCACCGCCCCGGTGATGGGCCCCTGGACGCGTTTCAGCACAACCGGAGCCGCGTGTACTACCATGGACGGAACTAACTCGCGGTACAGCGTGGCGCCAAAGAGCGCCAAGAATCCCACAAGAATCGAAGCAGGCACGAACAGCCGCGTCTTCCAGTTGTAACGAGGACGAGGAACCGCCGGCGCCGTCTCAACTGACGGGCTCTTCCTTGCCAGCGCCGTGAGGTCGGGATATGTATTCTGTGCCACGGCGTTATCCGCCTCTTAGTCGAAGCGCCTCGGGATGAACCCGGCATCTTAGCCTGACGAATCTTTTCCGAGGCTATTCCGGGCCATTGCCGTGTCCGGCTCACGAGACCGGTCACGGAAGTAACGGCTCTATCGGATACTACGGTCACGGGATGTCCAACAGCCGTGTTACGCTTGCGGGGGACGGAGAAGAGAAGAGAAGAAATCGGATGATGGAAGGGATAGATTCACCATATGCATAGACGCGCATTCAAGCAATCGGAACGAGTACCCGGCTCCTGCCGCCGCGAAGGTCAGGGTCTGGAAAACCTTGCAGCAGTTGCTCTCACAGCAGCCCCGAGAATTGAGAGGACCGGGAAGATCTCCGGATTCGGAGGCCGCGCTCACAACAAGGGCTTTTTCTTGGTCGGAAACCGCGCCGCAACAGGCCTTACCCGTTTCGCACAAGAGCATACCCTCGGTGGCCTCAGGCTTTGTGGGCGAGCAACACGAAGGTCTGACCACCGCGTGGCTGTGGGCCATGGAAACGCAACCCACAAGCAGCAGACAGAGAAGCCGGAACAAACCGCGATGCTTCATGCATTAATCCTCACACGAAGAAAGGTATGGAACTTTATTGATTTTGTCAAGAAAATCTCGGTCCCTCCCATTGTTACGGCGCGCATACGCCGCAGTCCATATGGAGCGCGTCCACATGAGATGCCCCGGTCGGGTTTACGTAGGGTGAGTCATTGCGCAACGATGCGCTCGTGCCTCCTATCTCCGAGGCGAAGCCGCGGAGCGCCGGCGTAAGCCGACGGCTTTCATGATTCGTTGTAGCTCTCTAGCTATGACAGTTGGTATAAATGTCCTGATGGAGGTTCACTTCTGCAAAGGCTCGATTCTGAAACCTGACGGCCGCAGGCTGGAATGCGAGTGGGCGGTCACGCGGTTCGGCATCTTAGCCCTGTCGGACCGTGGGGCTCATGAACTTGAAATACTCCCTGCGGCATCAGTGGTTTCTTCCGAGATCATTGCCTCAGTGGATTTGGAAGGGCTCGATGAAGGAGCGCTGCGGTTCGTTGTCCGGAGTATTCTCAAGAGAAAGCATCTGAGCAAGCCTGGGGTGAAAGGAAAGGGGGACGCAGTGCTTTTCGTGCTGGTGAACGAGGCCCTGCACGACCTGGCGAAGGCCAATGAGGAGGAAATGGTTTGAGAAGCCTGCCTCTCGTGGCGATCGTGAGCGTTTCGGCCAAACGTGTCCGGTTCCGCCCCGCGCGCCCGCTTTCACGGTTGCGACCACCTCCGTGCCGGGTTTCCCCTTGACAGTGGGGGTTACGGTCATTATCCTGGAGCGGAAAGATGCTGAAGCCGTTTGGCGTGAGGATGCTTTTGATCCGTTTCGGGCGGGTAGCTCAGCGGGAGAGCACCGGCCTTACAAGCCGGGGGTCACAGGTTCAAATCCTGTTCCGCCTACCATTCAGGGGAATCTGGATGGCGTTACGCCGCATCGCGGGGGCGTAGTTCAGTTTGGTTAGAACGCCGGCCTGTCACGCCGGAGGTCGCGAGTTCGAGTCTCGTCGCTCCCGCCACATAACAGCCTGATATCACAGGGAAGCCAAGGGGTTAGGCTTCCCTGTTTTTCGTTGTTGATGGGATCCAGAGCCCTAAAAGGATTTCTTCGCTCACGCAATACGGCTCCACATGCTCCTAAGCGGCAAGAGGAACAGCTCGATGACGTGATAATCTTGGGTGTCGGCCGCAGAGAGCAGTGTTTTTCAGCCATAATCCTGGACTGAGGCAATTCCTCAATGGGACTGAGATGACTGACTTAGCAATAAGTCTTCCCGAAGAGACAGTGGCCACGCTAAGAGAAAAGGCTTTGGCATACGGTGTCCGTGCGGAAGATCTCATGCGAGCGGGCATCGACCGCCTGCTTGCAAGTCCGGAAGAGGATTTCGAGGAAGCTGTAGATTATGTCCTCGAGAGGAATGAGGAGCTTTACCGAAGGCTGGCTTGATGCGTTTCTTGACGCTGGAGGAAGCGCTCCGAATTCACCAGCGCGTCATAGAGCAAACCGGTGGCGCACGTCGCGTGAGCGGACTCAAGCCTTCTTCTCCTTGACAGCAAAACATGCATGGGGCATTTTGAGAAAAGATCGGGTTGCATACTCTGCTTCGGGCTTGTGCTCGACGTCAACTACATTTGTGCAGTGACGACAATTACACTTGTGCATGGTGATGGTTGATATCCAGGTCAGGTATTGTTGACCTGGGGCGGTTACCTAAACCTCCTTGGAGACTTTTTTCTCTT
>Ga0194126_10003570_pt1 | contig 24410 bp, 31 predicted proteins | sample TA2KigC150mmetaG_FD_148641 | JGI IMG/M metagenome (GOLD analysis project Ga0194126, IMG submission 148641) | Freshwater microbial communities from Lake Tanganyika, Tanzania - TA2015035 Kigoma Deep Cast 150m | ecosystem: Environmental > Aquatic > Freshwater > Lake | place: Tanzania: Lake... | reverse complement strand
GCCGTGGCCTACGGCTGGTCGCGCGAAGTGGGGATGAGCGAAGCGCTGCAGCGGGCGGGGCTGCTGCTGGAAGGCACGCATCACCGGGGCGGCGACGATGCCTGGAACATCGCCGGGCTGCTGTGCCAGCTCCTGCGCCCGATACGTGGAAGGTGAGATTATGAGCAACCGAGGCCCGCAGTTGCCCAGGATCCAAACGGTGGGGCGCGCCGCGGCAAATCCGCCGCACCCGCACCGGGACGGCGACCTGGCCTACATCATGGAAAACTGGCCGCAGATCGCCTCGGCTGCCTGGGCCGGCTACCTGGTGCAGGGTCGCGGCCTGACGATCGTGGACACGCGCAAGACCTATCCCGTGCCAACCGGGCTGGGCCACGCCATCAGCTACCTGCCGGCGGGCCTGGTGACCGCGGCCGACGACGCCCGGATGGTGCGCGAGTACGATCCCGAGCGCGAGGTGGTCGTGGGGATGCTGCGCGCCAACGGCGACGAGGACGTCTACCGCCTCGGCACCGCGCGGCTCACGCCGAAGCAGGCGTACGAGCAGGCACCGAGGCAGTGAGGCGAGGCATACTGTTCCTCGCAGGTTCAGCCCGCACCCTTCTGCATCGCTATCCCCATCGCCCCCAGTAGCAGAATCGTAGTGGCCACGGTGACAAGCCACAGCCGCCGATCCATGCGGAACATCGGCAGGCCCATCAGCAGAATCGCACCGAAGAACAGCAGGAGGTAGGGCACAAGAATGCCGAAGCGCGCTGGCGAGCGGAACTCGATCGGCCAGACATACTCCACCACGAGCATCAGCGCAATGAAGGCAATGTACACCGCTGCCCCGATCCACTGCTGCCAGCCGGCTCTCGCGCTCAAGAAAGCCGCAAGTGCTACGATTGCCGGGACTGCGAGCGCGGCCATCACGTAGCCGAGCATATGATTTACTGCCATGCTGCCGGTGCGGACCCGTGAGAGGAACCCGGCCGCTTGCAGGACATTGACGGCGTTCACCACCCCCCAAACCGTGAGTGCTGCCCACCACGGGTCGGCTTTCATCTGAACTGGCACATTGCACCTCCCTCGTGTTCCAACCGAACTGCCTTGCATACCTCCGCGCAATTCTGAGCGGAAGCAAGGCGACCTGAACGTCCCGCAACCCTCGTTGAGGCCACGGACAGATGACGACGCTTGCGTCTTGAAGCCAGGCGCGCTTTTGCCGTCAATTTGAGCTATCGTCAGACGCTGACCGGCTTCCGCCGCGTATACGGCACGTGCAGCAGGCTGACGGCCTTACGTTTCGCCCGCTCCCCGCGGCGGTCGTAGCGCGCCGTGGTGGTCACCTGCGCGTGGCCGGCCAGCTTCTGGATGGTGGCGATGTCCGCGCCTTTGTCGAGCAGATCGCTGATGAACGTGCGCCGCAGATCATGGGGCGAGAAGTCGGCCAGCTTGGCGGCTGCGCCGCGTTTGGCCAGCAGGTCGTAGATCGCCTGACTGGTCAGCCGCCGGTCGAGCACCAGCATGCCGCCCTTGTTGATCGGCACGAACAGCGGGCCAGGCGCGTCTCCGCGCACGATCAGCCAGTCCTGCAGGGCGTCCAGCGCGCCACCCGCGACCGGGAGGTTCCGCTCCTTGTTGCCCTTGCCGTGGCGCACAGTCAGCTTGCCCCAGCTTTCGCCCCCCTCCTTGGTGATGCTCATGTCGGCCAGGTCAAGCCCGACCAGCTCGGCACGGCGCGGCCCGCACGCGTAGAGCAGGGCGATCACCGCCGCGTCGCGGTAGCCGGCCGGCGTGGGGTCGGCCAGGCAAGTATCCAGCAGCGCCAGGATCTCGCCGGCCGCCAGCGCGCGGCCCGTCGGTTCCTCCTGACCGCCCTTGATGGACTTAACCGCGGCCGCCGCGTGGAAATCCTCGGCCGTCATCTGCTCGAGCTGCCAGGCGGCACGCAGCACGCCCCGAACGGCGGAGAGGATTTTGTTGGCGCCGGCCGCCGTGTAGCGCTGGCGCAGTGCGGCCTGGAGCGCGGCCGTATGCTGGAAGCGCAGCGTCCCCCAGGGCAGATCCTCAAGATCGAGCGCCCCCTGGGTCAGAATCTCGGCGCTGACGGCCAGCGCCTGGTGCATGGTGCGTTTGGCCGCCGGGCTGCCCAGGCTGGCCAGGTAGACCCGGGCCGGATTGTGGTCGGCGGGCGTGTCGTGGAGGGTCGCTAAGGCCGGCGCGGCGTCTGTGGTGGTGAGCAAAGTGACTGTCATGGGGCCTCATCTTGGGCGTTGGATTACATGTGCGAATTGTTATTCGCATAAGCGATTATACTCGAAAACCGCCCTACGTCAAGGCCAAAAACGGCCGGTTGTATGCAGAAAGTACAGTACCCTGCGACATTCTGCATACCTGCAGGCCGAGCTTGCCGTGTTACAGTGGTCGGTTGTCCGGAAAATGAGATTTGACAGACATCCCGAATTCGAGTAGGATTCTTCCATCACACAAGGAGCGCTTCGCAAGAGCGAGTATCGTTATGTCGGCACGGAGTTTGCAGCGGATAGCCATGTTTGACCTGTGGCGGGAATTCCCGATCACAGATACGTCCGCGCGCGGCTCCGCCTACGTCAGAGGAGGTGGAGGGTAGTTCTCTATCCTCATGCAATCTGCCGTCAGCGAGCCGCCCAACAGGCGGCTTTTTTTGTTGCCCGTGATCGTGGGAGAATAGTTCAGCGGCCAGAACGACCGACTCCAAATCGGCTGACCCGGGTTCGAGTCCTGGCTCTCCTGCTCTGTGGGGTGTTGGTGTAGCGGTCAACATCACGGTTTGTCAAACCGCAGATCACCGGTTCGAATCCGGTACACCCCGCCTATTGCGTCATCGGTGCGAGGGGATGTGGCGCAACAGGCGAGCGCAGCGTTCTTATAAGGCGCTGGTTGCCAGTTCGAGTCTGGCCATCCCCATCTCGGCGTTTTGGTTCGGCGCTTTCGCTGTCCGACCGGCGCGCCGGCGTTTTCTGTTGCTGCGGGGTAGAGGAGTGGCCGTCCTCGGGGTGCTCATAACACTCAGACCGCGGGTTCGAATCCCGCCCCCGCGATTGGCGATCGTGGTGGCTGTAACCGCCAACTCTCCGGTAATAGGCTGCGCAAAGGCATGGCTAGGCCGAGCGTGTCAGTCCTGCCGCCACCACGATCGCCAAATTGCCGAGGTAGCTCAGTTGGTAGAGCGCGCGTCTGAAGAGCGCGAGGTCCCTGGTTCGATCCCAGGCGTCGGCACTGATCCTCCCGGGAGGAGAGGAGGAAAACACGATGGTGGCTCAATCAATCCTGCTGCTCAACGCGTCGTATGAGCCACTGACCGTGGTGACGCTGGCGCGCGCCGTCAAGCTGCTGTTGCGGGGCCGCGCCGAGGCGGTCAGCGCCGAGCACGTCACGGTCGCCAGCGCCGCCCAGACGCTGGCCGTGCCGCAAGTGCTGCGGCTGAAGATCTATGCGCGCGTGCCGCATCGCCGGACGCCGGCCTGGACGCGCCATGGGGTGTTCGAGCGCGACGATTACACCTGCGCTTACTGCGGTCGGCGTTACGCAGCGCGCGATCTCACGGTGGACCACCTCATCCCGGCGTCGCAGGGTGGGGCCGCCATCTGGGGCAATACCGTCGCGGCCTGTGCGCGCTGCAATCAGCGCAAGGCGGACCGTACGCCGCACGAGGCGGGGATGAAGCTGCTGATCGAGCCGAAGGCCCCGCGCACCAGCTATTTGGTCGCCAGCGGCGACGTGCCCGCGGCGTGGAAGGTGTGGATCGAGCTATGACGCCTTGCGACTGCGGCCCAGGTACAGCCCCACCAACGCGGCAGCACCCAGGCCATAGGCCGCAGCCAGGTCCAGGTCCTTACGGTGCGAGACCAACTCTTGTACCACCAGGCGACCATAGTTCCGCAGCGTCCGTCCCACCGTGGCGAAGTCCAACGTGCTGAAGAACGAGTCAGCCAGGCCGAACGGCAGCATCGCCGGGATGCTGCCACGCGCATATTCGAGCATCCAGGCCTCCTGCTTGATCTGATAATGCTTGACGACGCTGGGGCCTAGATAGGCGATCGTGCCGGGCGTGTGGACTTCCAACGCAAAACGGCCTTCGTACTCGCAGTGCATCTCGCCCTTGAAGACGAAGTCGAAGACCTCGCTGCCGTAGCGTCCTGAATGGCCCTCGACGCCATTGCAGGAGCCGAACAAGATGATGTATTCGCGCAACGAGCCGTGCAGAAGGGTGAGTTGGCCCATCGCGCCGCCGGCTACGTTGAAGATCCAGTCCTGGCGCGTGCAGATGTGGCCGGGATAGGCGCGGTCAAGCGCGGCGATCACCGTGGCGAACGCCGTCTCGGTCGGCAGCCCGACGCCGAGCTGGGCGATCTCGTACAGCTTGCGCGGGTCAAAAAGGCAGCCTGGTTTGGGCAGCATGCGGGGCGACAAGGTGGATCCAGCAGTTTCGGCATTCATGATTACCTCCTCAGATCGGCACGATGATTCGGTCATTTCACGTAATCGAGATACCTGTTCACGATCCTGAAGCCCACCGACTCATACAGTTGCCGCGCGGGCGTGTTCGTCTCCCCGGTCGAGACGCAGGCGCGCGTCATGCCGGCCGCCTGCATCCGGCGCAGGCACTCCAGCAGCCCCGCGCGCATGAAGCCCTGCCGGCGGTAAGCCGGCCGCGCGCTGACCGCATCGAGCTCGCCGATCCGGTTGACCGGGTCCGCCCAGCCGGTCACCAGGGCGGCGACGACCCCCTCCGGTGTAATGGTCACGATCTCGAGTTCGCGATCGTAGCAGGGCAGTCGCATGAAACGGGCGTAGTCCTCGTCGCTGATATTGCCGTCCGTCCACGGCAGCCACACCTCGCGATAGGCGGCCATCCGGTCGGCAATCTCGCCCGCGTCGGCCGCCAGGGACCGGACCTGGCAGCCGGGGGGCAGCGCGGCCGGCGGGATCGGCTCGGATAACGAGCGCAGCATATTGACCTCGGTGAACTCCCCGCGGTACCGGAACCCGTGCTGCTCCAGAAACGCGATGCGTTCGGCATCGTCCTGCCGGGCGCCGGTGACGAGCGGCCCGCCCCATTGGCCGGGATTGCGCCGGCGGAGCGCGGCAAGCCGCGACTCCGCCCAGTCCAACGCCTCAGCCTCCAGCCCGGCCCCGTCAAATTCCGGCGCCACCTCACAGTCGAAGGCGGGATCTTCGCCGAGCAGCGCATAGGCGACCAGTTGACCTCGCCGATCATGCCAGAGCCGAACGTATTCATAGGGGTTCAAGTGGCTGACCACCATGAAGAAGCGAAACGTGGCGACGCCGATGTGCGGATAACGCCAGTCATCGGTGGCGGCGCGTGCGGCCATGAGCAGGTCCTGCATCTGCCGCAGGTCTGGCTCGGATTCGTAGGTGCGGGATGTGAACACAGGCGCTCCTAACCGATCAAGACGATCGCAAGGCAGTTGTCGGCGATGTGCGCCAGGGTCGGCGGCCAGACGGACGCGCTGTCCAGGTAGAACCATCCAGCCAGCAGGCTGAAGAGGAAGACACCCCCCGCATTGGTCAGCAGCGTCGCGCTCAAGCCACCGTGCGACAACCAGAAAGGCAGATGAATCGCAGCAAAGAGCAGCGAGGTCAGCAGCACGGCACCCCAGCGCGACAGCAGCGCTGCCAGCTCATGTAACAGCAGCCCGCGAAACAGCAGCTCTTCAAGGAAGGCCGAGGCAGCGAGCGCAAGCAGGCCGGGCGCCATGAGCGCAGCTTGAACAGTACTCAGGGCAAGCCGCCTGTCGCCCACGAGGGTCTCAAAACCAATCTGCGCGGCCAGGAACAGTGCGATGATGATCAGGTACTTGAGCCATTGCCGGGCAAAGGGCAGGGTCGCAAGACCCAGATAGCGGAACGGTGACTGGCGTCGCACCCAGCGCGCATAGCCGAACGCCGGCACGCCCCACAGGAGCAGCTTGACCACGAGCGAGTAGACGGTGCGCAGCGCATCTGAGGCGATGGCATCGTCGATCGCATAGAGATAGGTGGCGCGCACCGTCCAAACTACGAAGAAACATAGGATGAACGGGAGGATTTCTCTTGCCGGACGCTGTTGGGTCATGCGCCAAAAAACACCTTTCGAATGAAGTCGCGCGCCGGGCAAGGGCCGATGCCGATCAGATCGCCGGCATGGTAAATCCGCTCGCACCCGCGCGCGTGCGCGTCCGCCAGCACGGCCGGGAGGGCCGGCAGGTTCGCGTGGACATCGGCCAGGGTGGCGATGCGGACGCTGCTGGTGCTGCGCATGGTGTTCACTCCCACAAGTGCACTGGCGTCAGGCGAGTTCCATCGGCACAGATGCTGCGTCCGGGCCCGATCGTCGGGCTTCCCATGCATCCGGCAGCCGGTTCGAGAACCATAGCTCGACGTACTTGAGCCGTGGTTCGTGGGGACTCCCTCCGGCGGTGACGGTCGCGTGGCTGGAGTGGATCAGGCGCAGGCCGATGTCGGCGCGCTGCGCCCGGACGCGGTCATAGAGGCGGCGGATGGTGCCCATGTGCGTCGTCTTCGGCCCGATGCAGACCAGCGTGCCGTCATAATGCCGCTCGCCGAGCAGGAGGTCACTGAAGGACGCGAAGCCCGGCTGCACGGCGTCGAACGCCAACGCGTGATGGCCGTCGCACCCGGCCGAGAGCGGCGGGCCGAAGAAGACCACATCGTAGGCCAGAAAGGACTGGAGCACATCCGGGTCCAAAGCGTCGCCCAGGACGCAAGGCACGCCGGCCGCCCGGTTCGCAGCGACGATAGTCGGCGCCACATCCAGGCTGCGGAAGGTCAGCCCCGGCAGCGCGACGCAATAGATCCCCCATTGCGCGGTGCAGTCGCCGCAGCACAACTCGGCGATGCTTCGCGTCTCAGGCAGCAGCTCGCGCAGCAGTGCGGCGCGTTGAGCGATGGTCTGCCGGTTGGTGCGGGCGAAGCCGGAGCGCTGCGGGTCAGGGGTGTTGTGGATCGGCATAGGCTTTGCAGTACACCTACTGGTTGGATTGCTGCGCCAGATACGCCCGGATCGCCCGCTCCGTGTACGCGTCCATCGACAGGCGCAGCGCCTCGTCCACCGGCACCCAGACGTACGCCTCCGCCTCGTCGTTCAACTGCACTTCGGTCCGGTCGGCCCGGCAGGCGAAGTCGAAGAAGATGAAATGCCTGGGCTGCCAAAAGGCCGGGTCGTAGATGAACTCCTGGGTGCAGACGAAGCGGATGTCACGGATGGCGAGGCCGGTCTCCTCGGCGACCTCGCGCCGCAGCGCAGCCTCCAGCGTCTCGCCCAATTCGACGTGGCCGCCGGGCACGACGTATCGGCCGGCCCACTTGTGGGACTGCATCAAGAACAGCCGGCCCGCCGGGTCGAAGATCAGCGCGCCGACGGTCGGTTCGGGGTAGTGTTGGGCTGGTGGCATGAGTGCACAGGCTCCTTCAGAACAGCAAGTACCAGAACAGGGCGATCTCGCGCGTCCCGGGCATGACGCCGCGGTACAGGTAAGCGTCAAAGCCGCCGAGCACGAAGCCGCAGGATGCGTACAGCCGGCACGCGGCGACGTTGATGTGCTGCGTCTCCAGCATCACGCCCGGCAGCCCGCGCGCCTGCGCCCACGCGGTGGCCTGATCCATCAGCCGACGGCCGACGCCCCGGCGGCGGCAGGGCGGGTCCACGGTGATGTCCCAGATGATAGCGAAGCGGTTCCAGTTCTCATGCACGAGGATCTGCCCGGCGAGCTGGCCGTCCATATAGGCCAGCCACGCGGCATGATCGGACTTCTCGAGATAGGCCTGCGCGTCGTAGATCTCAGGCTCGTAGCGTTTGATATAAGGTGTCACCGGCACGGCTGTGTAGCCGATACGCCCGTCTTCCGCAATCAGACGCAGTTCGGCCTCCACCGTGAATGCGTTGTCGCAGCGGTTCAGGTCGGCCTGGCTGGCGGCGGTGAGCGGTTGGATGACGATGTTTGGCATACGGTTTCTATGTTGTATTATATCACCTGGAAAGGACGTTTACATGAACAGCGTAGTGACCCAATGGCTGCTGGACTCGGCGGAACCCTGGACGCGCTGCCGCACGCTGCGCGACCTGCTCCGCCGGCCGGAAGATGATGCCGAGGTGAGCGCCGCGCGCGCCGCGCTGCTGGCCCACGGGCAGGTGCAGAGCCTGATCGCCCTGGCCGCGACGTGGCCGGGCCGCGCCATCCTGCGCCACAACGATGCGGGCCATCCGCTCTACGCACTGAGCACGCTGGCCGATTTCGGCTTGGCTGCGGCCGATCCGGGCATGGCGCGCGTGGCGGAGGCCGTGCTGGCGCATCAATCTCCCGACGGCGCGCTGCAGAGCGTGCTCAACGTCGCACCGGCCTTCGGCGGGACGGGCGCAGATACCTGGAGTTGGGTCTTGTGCGACGCACCGACGCTGCTCTACGCGCTGCTGGCGTTGGGCCTGGGACAGGAGCCTCGTGTGCAGGCGGCCGTGGCGCACCTGGTGAACATCGTTGACGAGACCGGCTGGCGCTGCCGGTGCGGGCCGGAACTGGGCCGGTTCCGCGGGCCGGGGCGCAAGGCCGATCCGTGCCCCATCGCCAACGTTTATGCGCTGAAGGCCCTGTCTCTCGTCCCGGAGTATCTCGATAGCCCGGAGACGCGGCGGGGCGTCGAGATGCTCTTGGGCCACTGGGAACGCCGGGCCGAGGTCAAATACTATCTGTTTGGGGCCGGGAGCGACTTCCGCAAGCTCAAGTACCCCTTCGTCTGGTACGACATCCTGCACGTGGCCGATGTCCTCAGCCGCTACCCTTTTGTTCATGCCGACCCTCGCTTCGGCGAGCTGGTGGCGGCCATCACCGCGCAGGCGGACGCCGATGGTCGCTACACCGCCGGATCGATGTACCAGGCGTGGCGGGGCTGGTCGTTCGCCGACAAGAAGCAGCCGTCCCCCTGGCTGACCTTCCTGGCGCTGCGGATTCAGGCGCGGGTCGGGGCGGCGACGACCAAGAGCACGTAACGTGCAGTCAGGCTGATGCGACTACCATCTGCTCTTTTGCGGCTTCGGGCATCGCTGCCCCTTCACTAACCAACGCCTATCCCACCGGGCCACGGCCCTGACTGTTGCGGCTGTAGAGCAGCGCGCCGATCAAGATGCCCACGACCACGCCGATCGTGGTGCCCAGCCAGCCCGTGGTCCGAAAGATGACATAGCCGACGGCCTGGCCGTGCCGCCGAGCAGCGCCAGGGGCGGGATCCAATAGATCGGTTCCATGATCACACCTTCCCTTCGTGTGATGTGGGTTTCAGACAGATGAACATGGGAATCGGCGGCTCATCCTCCTCATCGAGGTGCGTCTCGAGGACCTCGAACCCGGCCGCCGCCAGCAGACGCCGCCAGGTCGGCAGGTCGAAGAGACCCAACAACTCCCGGTCGGTTTCCACACGCAGCCGGCTCCGCTCGCGGATCAGGCAGACAAAGGTGGCCTCGAAAGTCGTGTCGCTGGCATCGGGGTCGTAGGCGTTCTCCAGGAAGGCGCACTCCGTGTCCCCCTGGCTCCGAGTCCAGCACTTGCTTCTGTTCTGCACGAAGCGCTCCCGGGTGTACTCGGCATAGGTACAGAAGACACCGCCTGGCCGCAGATGCGCATGGGCGGTCGCGAAGGCCGCGGTCAGGTCGGCCTCGGTCAGCATGTAGTCAATGGCGTCGGCGATGATCACCGCGTCGAAGGATGTCCCCAGTCGGACGGTCTGCAGGTCGCCCTGGATGTACGTGGCCTCTGGGTTGAGCCGGCGGGCGTGTTCCAGCATGCCCGCGCTGAGATCCACCCCCGTCACCTGGAAGTCGGCCTTGAGGTGGCTGTCGTTATGGCCACCGCCGCAGCCGAGGTCGAGCAGCGTGCGCGCCGGAATGGTGGCGTGGCTCCGGATGGCATCACGGAAGCACGCCGCCTCCTCGCGGTAGTGGGCCGGGTCGCTCAGGAACGGCCAGAGCCACGCCAGATCATCGTACAGGCGGCTCGCCCTCGGGGACTGTGTCTCGTTCATCAGCCATCCTCCGCGCGCAGCGGCTATCATGCTTCTTCCGTTGGCTGACGGTCAAGCCAGGGCGGCCGGACGCGGTGCCCGACCGTCGAGATGTTGTTTTCCTCGACCTCTTCGCCGTCCTCCCAGGCTTCGCCGCGGCAGATCGCAAGCACCTGGTTCAGCTCCCCCGCATGGTAGAGGTGATGCCCGGCGACTATGACCACGATCTCGCGGAGCGGCGCCTGCTGTCCCCAATGCAGCGGCCGCAGCGCCTCCCACTGGTCCTCCTCTACGCGTCCCAGGTCGGCCAGCCACTGCTGGTGCGCTTCATCGAACCATGCGATGACGCTCTGCAGATACGCTTCGGACTTGATGATCGTGTCGCGCAGGCCGTACGGCCACGCGATCTGCCTCCAGTGCCTGGGCTGGGGGTCGAAGGCGAAGGAGCGATAGACGTGACTCCACCCCGCTGCGTGTTTGAGCGTGCCGAGAATGGAGCGGTAGCCGCCCTGGGGTACGTAGAGCGCCTCGGCCAGGGTGAGGCCGCGCAGATTATCTTTCATGGTCTGATAGGCACGGTCGAGCAGATAGAGCGCCATTTCCTGTTGCGTACGCATTGGAGCGCCTCCCACATCAGGTTTAGTAGTGCCAGATTGGCTGCGTCCCGTCAACATCCGTGAACCCGTACTCGCGGGCCAGTCTGCCTGATACCAGCGCCTGGCCGCTTTTCTGCATTACCTTCTTGTCACAAGCCAGCGCCACCACCGCTTTGCCAATGTAGAACGGCGTTTCCGAATAGGCGAAGTACTTGTCCTGCTTGATCCCGTCGCGCCAGTTCTGCTCCGTCACGCCGAAATGCGCCAGCATCTCCTCGGAACGCAGGAAACCGGGCGTCAATGCCACGACGGCGATCTTGTGCGGGCGCAGTTGCTGCGCCAACGACTGCGCCAGGCGGATGTTGATGGCTTTCTCCAGATCGTAGTAGAAGTTGAAGTCGCGCAGCTCGTCACTGATGCCGTCGGTGACCTCGACCACCAGGCCGCCCCGGTTGGCGATCAGGAGCGGAACGCCGTAGTAGCTGGAGATGATGTGCGACAGCGAGCCGTTTTCGAGCACCTTGAGGCCCTTCTCGAGCGAGTGCTCCACGAAAGGCTTAAACTCCATGTGCGCGTCACCGGTCATGTCGTTGACGAGGATATCCAGCCGGCCGTTCTGCTCCTGCTTGACCCGGTCGAATAGCGCCCTGACCTGCTCCCTGTCGGTGTGATCAACCTGGACGAAGATCCCATTGCCCCCGCGCGCCGTCACCATCTCGGCCGTCTCCTCGATGGTCTCCGGCCGGTCCTTCGTGGCTGGTCGTCCACGCACACTGCGGCCCGTGCAATACACGGTGGCGCCGGCTTCGCCGAGCATGCACGCGATGCCGCGTCCAGCCCCGCGCGTCGCGCCGGCAACCACGGCGATCTTACCTTTCAGTCTGTCCTTGAACTCCATCGGGTCAGCTCCTCTTCTCGATCTGCGCAGGAATCAACCTTGGGGCAGCTACAGGTGCTCCAGACAGTCAGGCACTGAGGGAGGCGCCGGGTTGGGCCGATCCTTGTGCTGCTGCGGCTTCCCGGATGAACTGCAGGACATTATCCGGCCGGCGCGTCGAAAAGCAGATGTCGCGCACGGGCCCTGTTTGCCTCTTCAGCACGATCACGATCCTGGGATGCTCCAGGAAATTGAACGAGGCCCGGTATCTGCCGCTGATGCTCATGAAGTGGATTCCTGCGCCGCCATACCGCATCAACGCCGGCAGCGCATCAAGCCGGCATTCCTCGATGTTGGCGAGCGGCACAACCTACGTGAAGATGCCGAATTTCAGCTTCAGGGCCTCCGGCGTGAGGCGGGTGATGATAGAACAGGAAGACAGCGCAGAAGCAGCGGAACACGGTCGAGAGGAGGTCCCGGCGCTTGGCTTTCACGCGCCGGACTGACAGCCAGGCGAAGAGGCCCGTGAGGGCCAGGAAGAGCGCCTCTGTCCTGGTCGAGGAGATGTGCTCAGTGTAGACGAGGTCGTCATCCCGATCGGCTGTCACGCTCATCTTGCGCCTCCCCAAACCCGCGTCACCACACTCCGGGCAACAGGCGGTACGGCACCCGCCGGCTGTACGCTTCATACCCCGGCAACTCTTGCCGGAGCGTTCGGTCCTCCAACGCGGTGCGCAGGATGACGGCTGCGATCATCACGGCTCCCACTGCCAATCCCCACCAGGAGCCGAGCAGCAGCGGCACGCTCACATCATACCAGATCATGCCGGCATACATGGGATGCCGCACATGCCGGTAGGGCCCTGCCGCGACCACGGCGTGGCCCCGCTCCTCCTGAATCCGCACCCGGCTCGACAGGTAGGTGTTGACCCGTGCGGCCCACAGCGGCAGGCCGAAGGCCGGGATGAGCCCCAGCAACCCCAGGCCGCGCACCCCGAGCGAGACCTTCGACCAGCCGTAGCGCCCGGCGTCCAAGCCGATCACGGCGAACAACGCCAGGGTCAACAGCAGGTTGAGCCCCACCAGCAGGTTGTCCCACGACTTGGCGTTGCGGCCCGGCCTGGCCCGTTCCTGGGTCAGCTCCGGGTTCATCCGCAGCATCCAGATGGCGGTCACGAGCGCGATCAGGAAGTAGACGATCAGGAAGGCCCACGCGGCCGGCCAATCGAGACGTCCGGCCGCGAGAAACAGGACGCCGCCGATGACGAGGAACAGCACCAGCGTCTGGCGCAGTTGCGCGGCCACAAGACGGGCGGCCGGCCTGGCTGGGCTTGCAGGCCTGTTTGGCGCGTTCATAGAATCGGGAACGGAGTCTTGTTCATTGGCCATCATCTCACCTCATATGGATGATCTCGCCTCAGGACACCGGCTTGCGCCAGATCAGCGAGTAGCGCCAGAACAGGTGCCGCCGCACCCATGCGCCGGGCAGGATGTCGGCGCAGGCCTGGCGGATCTCCGCCAGGGTCAGGTAGACATCGTGTTGGCCGTGGGCATCCCAGGCCGCGCGCACCTCCGGGGAAGCGCGCCGGCGGCTGTTCTTCAACAGGCTCAGCACAGCGCTCACCGGCAGCGCCAGGGCATCCAGCAGCCGGTCGCGCGGCCCAGCACTCTTGAGCAGATCCAGGATGGCAAGCACCCCGCCCGGCCTGAGGGCCGCGCGCAGGCCGGGCAGGATCTCTGCCAGAGGCAGATGGTGCAAGGTCGCCACGGAGACGATACCAGCGAAGTGCTCTGCCGGCCAGTCCCAGGATCGCGCATCAGCCACCCGGTAGTCAATGTTGGCGTAGCCGGCCGACCGCGCCTGCGCGATCTGGATCATGGCGGGCGACAGGTCGAGGGCGAGCACGTGACCAGCCCGCGCTGCGAGCGCGCGGGCCAAGCCGCCGGTGCCGCAGCCGATCTCCAGGGCGGTCTCACAAGGCACGGGAAGCTGGCGCAGCAGGAAGCCGTGATAGTGGCCGTTGTGGCTCCAGGCGTCCGTGTCGTAGCGGGCCAGACGGTCAAAATCGGCCCGGATGATGGCGGCCGGTGCGAGCGGAAGGCTGGGTTCCCCTGCAGCATGGTCTGGCTTAGCCACCGATCAACTCACGCGCCATTCGTCGGCCCATCTCGGCCGCGCGGCCGGCGAGCTCTGCCGGCGTGGTGCAGTTGGCGACCACATACTTGCCGACCACGACCCCGCGCACGTAGGCGATCTCGCGCTCGAACATGGCCTGGATCAAATCGGCGTTGTCTTCGGCATCCCCACCGCAGGTGACCAGCAGCGCGGCGCGTTTGCCGGCCATCAGCGCCGCGGCGACCTCACCGTCCTGCCATTTCACCAGGCAGTAGTGGCGATCCAGCAGCGCCTTGAGCTGCGCGGGAAAAGCCCAGCAGTACACGGGCGCGGCGTAGACCACCAGGTCGGCCGCCAGGATGCGCTCGAGCAGCACCACCGCGTCGTCCCGCTGCGTGCAGCCGGGTGCGGCCAGCACGCTGAAACAATGGTCGCAGCCGAGGCAGCCCGCGACGTGGTGGTCGGTGATGTTGATCCGATCAATCTCGTGCTGCGGCGCGGCCAGCGCCTCGAAGGCCCGCAGCACGGCGGCCGTGTTGCCCCGCTTGCGCGGGCTGCCCAGGATGGTTACGATCTTCATGTCAGTTTTCACCCTTGCCCGGCGCCTCAACGGCCCAGCTTTGCAGCTCGAGCACATTGCCCTCCGGGTCGGTGACGTAGCACCAAGTGACGCGGCCGCCGCCCGCGACAGCCACGGTGACGACCTCGCCCACGGGTTGGCCGCCGGCAGCCAGCACCGTGGCCGCGGCGGCCGCAACATCGGCCACGCTGAACGCCAGGTGACCGAGGCCAGGCCGGTTGACCGCGATCGGCGGCCTGCCACCGCCGTCGGCCAGGCCGTTGTAGGTGAAGATCTCCAGCGTTGGGCCGGCCTCGCCGTGGCCGGGCAGGCGCAGGTGGACGCCGCGCAGATGCGCCGCAGGGATGCCCGTGCCCGCCGCCATGGCCGGCCCGAACAGGTCGCGCTCTGGCGGCACACGCACGCAGCCGAAGTCCTCCTCGTAGAAGCGGGCGAGCGTCTGCCAGTCGGCTGCGATCAGATTGGTGTGGACATAACGGGCTTGTAGGAGTGAAGATGGCAGATATGTCATTGTCGGCCCTGCCTATTCCGGAGATAGCCCGGCGGCCTCCGCAGCCAGCCGCGCATACACATAGGTATCGCTCCACAGCGGCGCGCCGGCCGCGTCCCGCCGGAAGAAGACATCTTGCCGGTGCAGCGCCTCACGGCGGAAGCCGATCTTCTCCAGCAGCCGCCATGAGGCGGTGTTCTCCGGGTTGCAATGGGCCACGACCCGATGCATCCCGCCGGCTGCGAGTGCCTGGCGCACCAGCGCGGCCGCCGCCTCGGCGCCGTAGCCCTGGCGCTGGTAGACCGGGCTCATGATGTAGCCCAGCTCGCAGGTCAGATGCTCGGGCGGCTCGATCTGCTTGAGATAGATCTGCCCGATGACCTGGTCCGTGCTGCGCAGCGCGACCGCCCAGAAGTGGGGGGAGGCCGCCAGCTCGGCCGCGCGCTGGTCGGCCTGCGCCCGATCCAGCGGCTCGCCCGGCTCAAAGCGGTACGTTCTGGCGTCCGAGAGATACTGGTACAGGTCAGCCGCGTCGTCAGGCCGGAAGCGCCGCAGCGTCAGCCGGGTGGTGTTCAGCGGCGTACTCATGGCCTGCTGTCCCCGATGATTCTCGCTCAAAGGTATTACTCCACATCGCCAGCTAACCTGCTTCGGTGTTGAGATAGCATCTCCGGACCACCCGGCCGACCGCCAGGGCCACCCAAAGGCGCAACGCGTGCGCCTTTGGGTGGCCCCGTAGCCGCGTTCCCACATGTCATCCGGCTTCACCACCAGCTGCCCAATGGAACGGCTTGTGCTGCCTCACAGCAGTGGTCAATCTGGATGCCAATTGTAGACCGGCGCCAAACCGGAGATTTCGGGCAGATAACACCCATCCACCTTGTCTGGCCGCACGTATTTGACCAGGAAATCCACTTGTCTGCGCCTGGCCGAGCCACCACCGGGCTGCGTCAGTTCGTCACGCTCCACGCGCCAGACCGCGCCTTCCACGGGATCGAGCGCGCCGTGGCAGCCATAAGTCCCCAGGGCGGTCATGGCCGCGGCAATGGCGAGCGGCGCGCCGCGGTGAAGCAGCTGGGGCGTCACGAAGCCGCCGGCCGCGCAGCGCGCCATGAACGCGTCATAGGGGAGTCGCCGCGCGTCAACCATCAGATCGAAGGCGACGAAGGGTTCGTGGCGCAGCGCATAGCGGGTGCCGTGCGCTTGCATCAACCATTCGCCGCACAGCCGCTCACCTTCGGTCAGGACGGCCAGGAACCGCGCCTGGTTCTGCCCAACCCAACGGGCGAACGCGTGATGTTGCGGGTAGGGCGAGAGCGTTGCCTTGTAGCCCGCGCGCGTCAGCGCATGAACCCAGTCGCCCAGCCGCGCCACACCGACGTTGGAGCCGTCCAGTTTCTCCTGGACGAAGATCTCGTCGTGCCGATCCCGCGCCTTCTCGGTCGCGATCTGCGCCTGGCCGGCGTGACAGGCGTGATCCCCTGGCCCCAGCCGGCTGCCCGGCAGGTGCGGGATGGAGCCGTAGTTTTTGATGCCCAGGGGTTTGGGGTTGGTGTTCATATCACCCAGCATGAATCTACCGCTGCTCCAATACGACCAGGTCGTCGCTCCAATCTGGGACGAATAGACAGCCGCCGTAGGTGTCCAGGCTGCAGATCGGCGGCAGGTTGAGCTTGCGCGGGTCGGTTTCGGCCGGATCGTTGCGGACGCCCGGCTCGATCTTGTCCTACCGGCGATGATGGTCGTGCGTCCGGTGGCCCGCTCCACCATGCGCACCACATGATTATACGTGTCGCCGATGAAAATGTTGCCCGCCTCGTCCAGCGATAGCGAGAACGGCCCGTCGAAGCGCGCGCTCGGGTCGCTGCCGAAGGTGGCCGCCAGCGCCGGGACGTTTTCGGCCGCGGGGCCTGGCTCGCCGGTTCCGGCGACCAGTGAGACGACGCCCTGGTCAACCTCGATCCGCCGCACGCAGTAGTTCCGGCTGTCCAGGACGTAGAGGTCGCCATCCGGTCCCAGGCGCAGATCGTAGATCCAGTTGAAGCGGGCCGCCTCGAACGGCACGGCCTCACGCTGGAAGCCAGGCTCGCCGCGGCCCAGGACGCGCAGGGGCCGGCCGGCGAGATCGAGCTGCCAGACCCGGTAGCCCTCGATCTCGTGCGCCCACAAACTGCCCCTGCTGTCGTACACGCAGTTGCCGATGTCCCGGAAGCCGAGCTGACCGGTGTCGGCGAACAACTCGACCGCTTGCTCCGCAGGCCGGAGGCGGAAGATCTGGTTCGTGCCGTTACTGGAGACCAGCAGCGAGTTGTCCGGCAGTTCGGTGATGTAGTGTGGGTGCTGGATGCCGAATGGGATATGCACGCGGCTCAGGCCCTTGTCCACCGCGCCGGCCGTCCAGAGCCAGTCGTCCTCGGCAGTCAGGCGGCCCAGCCAGTGCTCGTTGTAGTGGAGGAAATACTGCGCGCCGCTCCGGCCGTGGAAGCCGAAGTTGACGTAACCGTGCTCCCAGGGTTTGTCAGGCGGAAAGTTGAAGATGTGCTTGATGCGCCAGTGCATGCTTATCCTCCCATTTCCTTCGCCACCTGGCGGGCTTGCGCGATCACCCGCTGCACCCGGGTCGCCTGGCTGGCCGACATGTTCGCCAGCCGGTGCTCCAGCACGGCGATGAACGCATCGGCATGCGCGACAGCTATGGCTTGCACGATCGCCTCCGCGTGCTGTGGCACATCCTTGGGCCGGCAGGTCTGGAGGTGGTGGAACAGGTAGGGTAGCAGCTCGGCCCGGTAGGCATCGTCCGCAGCTGCGAGCGCGGCCAGGACCTTGACGCCGTTGTCCACCGTAATCACCGAGCCCTCGGCCAGCGCCTCCTGGATCCGCTGGCGGTGCGGGTACAGCTCGCCGGCGCGCAGCGGCGCGATCGTCGCCAGCGCCAGCATCGCGCCCCAGACCATGCGGTTGTTGCGGTCGCGCAGCAGCCGGACGAACTCGCCGGCGTAGTCGGCGATGAGCTCGGGCTTGAGATAGCCGACCTCGTACAGCGTCTTGATGCAGTCGCTCCGCACGTTCTGATCGGCGTGGTGCAGGTTGGCGATCAGCTCGTGGATGCCTTCCTGGTCGCCCCGTTCGGCCAGGTCGCGCGCCAGCCCCCGGTTGAGCGCCTCGTCGCGACGTCCCTGGGCGGCGGCGATACGATCCAAGACGGACATAGCTTCCTCCTGCATCAGGCGCCTCTCGTGCTCGCACCGCACCTGATGGCCCTAAACACGACCCAGGATCCGTACAACCTGGGCGCGAATCCCACGAAGCCAGCCTGCATCAGACAGTCCTCCAACTCCGCCAGCGCGAAGACGTGCAGCCCCTGTGTCGCACGCATGTACTCCCGTATGCGGCGGAAGCGCAGGATGCCGCTGCGGCCCGAGACAAAAGTTGTCACAGCCAGCGGTGCGCCTGGCTTCATGGTTCGGCCGATCTCTTGCAGTGCGGCCACCGTGTCTGGAAACAGGTGCAGTGCGCCGCCACAAATCGCAGCGTCGAAAGACAGCGGGCGGAATGGCAGCATTTCGACCTTCGCCCGGGCGAAGTGGATGCCAGAGAGTCCGTCGCGCCGCGCATAGTCTTGCCCGGCTCGCAGCATGCCCCATGAGATGTCCGCCCCATAGAGCGCCTGGTCGGGCGCGAGGATCCGCCGCCCCAGCGTCCCGGGTCCGCAGGCTGCGTCCAGGATCAGCCGGCCGTCGGTGTGGATCATCTCCCCGACCACGCGTACCATCTCTGGTAACAGGGTTTTCCGCCAGCCGGCATACACGCTCAGAACCAATGGATACCACCAGCGTGATTCGTAGACGCGGGCGAGCCGGTCGACCCGAGCGACGTTGCGCACGATTTGGTTGGGGTCACGGTGTATATCCGCCGGCATGAAGTCGGGGATGCCGTCCAGCAACGGGTAGGTGATCTGGCAGACCTGGCACCGCAGCCCGTCTTCCAGGAGTGCCAGGTCGCCCTTGCACGAAGGGCAGGCGTAGAGGGAGAATCTCTCCGCTGTGGCAGCGAAATCGGCAGCAGCCGGTGCCGCAGTCAGGGCGGCCAGCGGGTTGTCCCGCACGGTTTCAGGGGTGCGTCTCATGTGTCTTCTCTCCTGCGCAGCTTGGGGATGATGAACGGCACCTGGCGCCGATACGTCAGGTACGCCTCGCCGAAGCGCGCGGTCATCTCACGCTCCTCCACGACCTTGATGTAGGTCTGCGCCGCGCTGGCAGCGTCAGAACAGGAACGGGATGAACATCCGCGTCCGCTGTCTGTAGGCTGTATACGCCGCCCCAAAGAAGCGCACGTTCTCCCGCTCTTCGGTCTTGGCGATCGCGATCAGGCAGGCGGTGGCGGCGGCGACCAGCGCCGCGGCCGACCACGACGGCGCTTTCCAGAAGACGCCCCACGCCAGCAGGAGCAGCGAACTGTACATGGGGTGGCGGATATACCGGTAGACGCCGGTCGTCACCAGCTCCGCCGTCTTCTCGAATGCCAGGAGGGCCGCATCCGGCCGCTCCTGCTCGGCCCGCCGCGCCTGCCGCAGTTGCCGCAGACCGAGCGCCAGCGGGATGAGCGAGAGGATCAAGAGCGTCCACGAGACGAGCTGATGCCAGGCCAACGGGTCCCGAAACCAGACCGGCGCGTTCAGGATGACCAGCGCGGCGATCGCCTCCCACGCCCAGAAGCGCCAGAAGCCGTGGGCGCGCGGCTGGCGCAGCGCAGCGCGCGAGACAAACACCAGGCCCGCGGAGGCCAACGCGAAGCCGGCAACCTGCAACATGACCATCGGGTCAGAACCTCTGCGGCCCTGTCTCGGACCCCATCAGCGACGCGGCTGCCGCGCAGATGCGTTGGACGCTGGGCAAGGCCTGGTCTTCCAGATGGCGGGCATACGGGGTGGTCGTCCGGGTGCAAACGCGGGCATAGCGGCATCTCTCGCCGGCTTCCAGGATGGTGGCCGCGAGCTCGCCGGAGAGGCCGAAGCCCTCGTAGTCTTCATCCACGACCAGGAGGCGGCCGGTCTGCGCCACCGCGGCGCAAACGGCCGCGCGATCGAGCGGCGTTACGGTGCGCAGATCGAGGACGCCGGCCGAGATCCCATCGCCGCTCAGCAGCTCGGCGGCGGCCAGTGCCCGATGCACGCCGACCCCCACACTCGCGATGGTCATGTCAGTCCCGGCGCGGTGCAGTCTGGCCTTGCCGATGGGCACCGGTGTCCAGGGTGTGGGGACCGGGCCGCGCGCGCCATCCGGGGGGACGTCGTAACGCACGGTCCGGCGTCCGCTCGCGCCCAGCATCTCCAGCCAGGCCTCGGATAACAGCTTGTGCTCCAGGAAGATGACCGGTCCGTCGGCGCCCAGCGCGGCCAACATCAGGCCACCGGCGTCGGCGGGCGTGGCGGGGACGACGACCGCCAGGCCGGGAATGTGCGCCAGCCAGCCCCACAATGCCTGCTCGTGCTGGCCGCCATCCCCGTAGCCGCCGCCGCAGGGCACGCGCACCACCAGGGGCGCCGTCCAGCGCCCGCCTGAGAAGGCTGCAACCTTTGCCGCGTGGTTGAGCAGGGCATCCATGCACACGCCTAAGAAATCCGCCATGTAGATTTCGACGACCGGGCGCAGGCCGGCCAGCGCGGCGGTCACCGCGGCCCCCAAGAAGGCGCTCTCGCTGATCGGCGTGGCCAGGACGCGCTGCGGGCCGAATTGCACCAGCAGGTTGCGGCGCAGCAAGGGCACATCCTCGCCGAAGACGATGATGCGCGGGTCGGCGGCCATCGCCTGGGCGAGCGCATCGTCAATGGCCGCGGAAAACTGCATCGTTTTCATGCCGCCTCCTGCGTGGCAGATGCCGCGATCTCGCTGATTTCATGCGTCACGGCCGCCTCGAGTTCAGCCAGCCGCGCGGGGTCGGTGCGCGCCAGATCGTCGTGCGTGCGGGCGAGCGGGTCGTTGCCGCGCTGCTGCCTGGGGTCGCGCAGGGTCGCGACCGTTGCAGCCATGACCTGACGCAGCCCCAGCAGACGCTCGCGCGGCCTCGCGCCGCCGGAGCGCACGAATGCGCACACGAGCGGCCCGAGGATCGGGGGCAGCTCCCTGAACGGATCGCGCGTGGCGCGCAACAGTGCATAGCCCAGGAAATGGCCTTCGAGATGGACGCAGCGGCAGCGCAGGAAGCTGGGCCCCTGGCCGGTGCGGGCACGGGCGATGGCCGGCGCGGCCGCCTCCCAGACCTGGCTAACGTCTCGGCCATCAACCTCGACAGCCTGGACCCCCAGGCCGCGCGCCCGCGCCGCAAGGTCCCCGCCGGTGACGCGGTCGGAGGCGGTGGTGATTGACCAGCCATCGTCCTTGCAGACGAACAGCGCGGGCAGGTTCCAGACCGCGGCCAGGTTGAGCGCTTCCAGCAGCATCCCCTGGTTCATGGCGCCCTCGCCGAAGAAGGCCACGGCGAGCGCGCCGGGGCGCAGATAGCGGGCTGCCAAGGCGAAGCCGACTGCGGCCGGACCGGCTGCGCCGACGATGCCCGAAGCAGCGGCCAGGTGTTCCCTGGAGCACAGATGCATGTGCCCGCCCAAGCCGCCACACAAGCCGTCGCCGCGCCCCAGTAACTCAGCCAGGATCAGGCTGGGAGCCACGCCGCGCAACAGCAAGGCAGCAGTGCCGCGATGATCCAACGCCAGGGCATCGCCGTCGCGCAATTGCGGGACGATACCGGCGATGATCGCCTCTTCGCCCGTGCCCAGGTGCATCTCGCCCGAGATCAAGCCTTGGCGCCAGAGTTGGGCGACCACTTCCTCAAATTGCCGGCACCGCAGCATGGATTCGTAAAGGTACCACAGGTCAGGTGGCATGGCGCCTCCGATGTCATCTGTTTGTAACCGCACTTAAGATGCTCCGCCCGCACCGCCAGCGGCGCATAGCGTGTCAACGATTGGGCCGGCCTTCTTGCGCTGTCGTGCGCGTTGGCGTCCTTCATACGCAGTTGGTCTCCTGAGCGGTTTGCTTACGCCCCCAACCCCGCCAGCCGGTCAACCTCCTGCGGCGACAGATAACCGGGGTCACTGCTGCCGGCCAGCGCCGCGCGCAGCCAGTGGATCAGCGGGAACAGGGCGCGGCAGGTCGCCACGATCTCGTCTGCCAGATGCTCCCTGCGCGCCAGCCAGTCCAGCGGCTCGCTGCCGGCCGTGAAGCTCTTCAGCTTGATGAACTCGATGCCCGGCGTCGTTTCGTCGTAGCCCTGGGGCGGCCGCTTGAGCCGCTCCCTTGCGAGCGTCCCGAAGGCGGCCGCGAAGGCCGGATCGGCGAGCGCCGCGGCCAGCCGCTCCGGGTGTTTGGCGATGTGCTGCCGGATCTGGCCCAGGATGGCCGGCTCCGGCATATAGACGCCGCCGGCGATCAGGAGCGCGCCGGTTTCGGTGATGTGGAAGTAGTAGACCGGCAGCCCGCTGGTGCGGCCCTGCGGGCAAATCGCCGCGCTGAACGTCGTCTTGTAGGGCCGTTTGTCCCTGGCGAAGCGCATGTCGCGGTTGATGCGGAACAGCGCATCCTTCGGTGACACGACCCCTACGCTGGCGTCGAACTGCGCGATGCCAGCGATGACCTGGCCGACGAACGTGAGCCACTCGCCCCGCAGCCGTTCGTAGGTGGGGCGGTGTTCCGCGAACCAGGGCTTGTCGTTATGCAGCGCCAGTGCGGCCAGAAACGTGATCAGGGCTGGAAAGTCCATCGTGCGATCCTCGCGGTAAGAAGTCGGATCGTGCGGCGGTTGGCTAAACTTCGACATAATCGCCCAGGCTGAGCGGCACCTGCGCCGCCGTGTCCTGCGCTGCCGGCAGCTCGCGCAGGGCCGCGTGGGGCGCAGTAGTCAGATCTGTCAGCCCGGTGGCCCAATCCAGGTCGAAGATCGCCTGGTAGTAGCGGGCCAACGGCGCGTAGTTCACGAGCAGCCCGGCCTCCCGGTTGCGCGTCACCGCGAAGTCGGACCAGTTCTGCGAGCCAACCAGGACGCGGCGTCCGTCAACGAGCAGCAGCTTGTTGTGGCAGTGAACGAAGTAAGCCGGATTGAGATAGCGCACGTGGGTGCCGAGGCGCAGATCGAACTCGGCCAGCGCAGCCAAGTCGGCGTTATCCGGGTCCGGCGCGCCGTAGGGCCGCGCCAGCACGATGCGCACCTGGAGCGCCGGGCGTTGGCTACGGGCGGCGCGGATGGCCCCCAGGAGGGTGCGGATGGCCGGTTGGTCGCCGCGGATGTACTGCTGCTCGATGACGATCGAGCGGGTGGCCGCGGCGAGCAGGTCGGGGATCACCTGCATGTAGTTGTCGGGCGAGAGCACCGGCTGCACGGGGATCGGACGGCGCGGGCGGAAGCGGCGGCTCGGAAAGCGCGCGGGCGGGATCTGCGCGGGCCTGGTCGCGGCCAGGGCGATCCCGGGTTCAGCCGGCGACTCCGGCTGGCCGCGACCCCCAGTCGCGGCCAGCTCGAGCTGCATATCGCCTTCGAGCACCTGGGTGAAGAAGGCGGCCAGCGGCGCCGAGTGGACGGCCAGCCCCATGTCACGGTTGCCCGGCACAAACTGGGCCGGGTTGCCGCCGTCGGTCGTGTTTTGCGGGATGCTGGCCTCCGAGTAGTTGCCGCTTTGCACGAGGGTCCAGTTGTCGTCAACGACGATGACCTTCTCGTGGCACGACGGGAAGTAGCGGGCTTCGGCGCTGGCGCAGGAGGGCGCGGGCACACCCACGCAACCTTGTACCAGCAGATCGGCCCAGAGCTCCGGCTCACCCTTGCGTTGATCCAGATCGAGCATCAGGCTGACCTGCACCCCGCGTTGGACGGCGGCCACCAGCAGATCGCGCACGTAGGGCGCCGTGAAATCGTAGATGCCGATCAGAATCGTACGCCGCGCGGCGGCCAAGAGGCGCCGGGTCACTGCAAAGGTGGCTTCCGGCGAGGCATAGGCGATGAACTGATCGGCGATGGCGAAGGCCGGCACGGCCTGCGGGGTGTACGCCTGCAGGCGGCATTGCCGCGGCATCAGGCGGAGTTCGGGCAGTGTTGGCAGGTGCGCACGCGTGTCAGATGGCATACGTAGGCTTCTTTGTTGGGGCTCAAGCAGTCGTGTTACCACGCCGGTAGGTCAGAGCGCGGCCCACTTTGCCGACCGACACCCGCGCGCCCGAGTCAGTCTATGCCACAACACGACCAGTGAGGCGGAAGTCGCCCCAGGGGTGTCAGGCCAGCTCCGCCGAGTCGTCTGCGCGCGCCCGTGCGCCAGGGATCGTGTTTGGCCGGGCCGAGGCGCTGCATCTCGGTGACGTACGCTTCCAGGCTGGTTCGTTCAAACCAGAACAGCCCGCCGCGCTTCACCGCCACGAGCTGGCCCTCGTTCACCAACTGGCGCAGATAGCGCACGTTGTAATGTGATAGGTCGGCGGCTTCCTGGGTGGTCAGCCAGGCTCGGGGGTCAAAGTCTTCAGGCATGGCGCAAGCAGTGACCTGGGTGAAGAGCGCGGTAATCAATTGGTCGGCGTGACGGCAGTATAGCACGGTTGCCCGGGGAAAGCTAACCCTTCGCCCGTTGGGGCGGGTCAGGTGCCCCGAGACGTGCAGAAGCCGGGAGTTAGCTTTGGGCATGGTTCAGAATCCTGGGAAGTTAGATTAGCACTTTCGGAGGTAGGCCCAGCAAA